>Ga0208958_1001489_pt1 | contig 23058 bp, 29 predicted proteins | sample RifOxyB1_FD_184032 | JGI IMG/M metagenome (GOLD analysis project Ga0208958, IMG submission 184032) | Soil microbial communities from Rifle, Colorado - Rifle Oxygen_injection B1 (SPAdes) | ecosystem: Environmental > Terrestrial > Deep subsurface > Rock core/Sediment | place: Rifle, Colorado... | reverse complement strand
GCTCTGAAGCTTGCCGACGCAGGCGCGTCCGGCACGCTCCAGCGTGAGGTCAACGCCTATCTGCTGGGCAGCGCCGAGACCAACTGGATCGCCTACAACCACGCCCGCGATTTCCAGCTCGACCCGCCGGCGACGGGCGGTGCGCTCAATCTCTTCACCGCACCCTACGCCGAGACTGAGGGCATACCATTCAACATCGAGACGGGAACGCAGGGGTACAGCATTTTCAGCCGCCCGCTTAACCCGGTCGAATAAAAGGAGCCACCATGAGCCGCATACGCACCGTTGCCACCATTCTCGCGCTGTCGTCCCTGCTCGCCCAGGCGAACGTGACTGCCGCCAGGCCCATGGAGTCCGGAGTACTGCAGCAACCGCAAGAGCAAGCCATGCGCTGCGAGTCACCGGCCCAGACCAAGCCGCTCCCCGCGCTGGATATCGAAGTATGCGATGCCTGCAACGTGAGTCGAGAAGAAGTCTCCGCCATGAAGCGGGGTTACGCGGTGGCGGCGCAGGTTGCGGGCCATCGGATCGATATCCTCGCAAAGGTGCGGGTGCGCATCACCGAGACCGGCACGCTGGAGAACGGCACGCCATACGCAAAGGGAGAAACCGCGGGCATGTGGTTTAAAGTGGGCAATCCCGATCCCGGCGAGACCCTTGGCAGCGTCGCCGGCCGCATGACGTTCGTGATCCTGTCCGGGATCCGGCAAAACACCCGCTAAAGGAGACCAGTATGAAATTAGGCATCGTGATCAGTTCGAACGACCCGGAAACCGTGTGGACGCTTTCCGCCTGGGCAGTTTCGCGCTCGGGCAGGACGACGCGGTCCATGTATTCCTGCTCGGCAAAGGCGTCGAATGCGAGTCCCTGGATACGGAGCATTTCGCTGTGACGAAGGCGCTGTAGGAACTGGCCGATCGCGGTGGAAAAATCGACGCTTGCGGCACCTGCCTCAAGCTGCAACGCCGAGGCGGGCGAGGTGTGTGCATTGTCCACCATGCAGGATCTGTATCGCCTTACCTGCGAGTCTGACCGGGTGCTGACTTTTTAAGGAGTAGAACATGATGGACGGGATGGGAACATTTGGCATCTGGGCGCCCGGTTTCGGCTGGCTTTTCATGCTGCTGTTCTTGGGGCTGCTTATCCTGGGGATTTTTGCCCTGATTAAATGGCGGCCAGGTGAACCAAGCAGCCGAGACGCGCCAGCGCAGAAGGGTGCATTGCAGATTCTGGAGGAACGCTACGCGCGCGGCGAGATCGAGCGCGAGGAATTCGAGCAGAAAAAACGCGATCTCGGTCGCTGAGACCGCCTTCAACAACCTCGCCGCTAAACCGGCAAAGGAGAGTGCTATGGACTTCGCAGATATTCTGATTCATGTGCATCCGACATTGAGCGCCGGGCAACGCGCAAAAATCGAGGAAGCGTTGGGCGGGAGCAAGGGGGTGGTCTCGGCACACTTCAGCCCCACGCATTCTCATATGCTGACCGTGGCGTACGATCCGGAGGCGGCCCACGCGGGGCAGTTGCTCCAGATCGTGCGCGAGTGGGATGCGGCGGCCACCATGGCGGGCTTGTAGTCTCGTCAAACCTCGGGGGCAGACCATGGCACAGGGCAAAACCGTACTGATTCTCGGCGGCGGCATCGGCGGCATCGTCGCCGCCAGCCGGCTTCGCCGCGCGCTGTCGCGCGAGCACCGCATCGTGCTGGTGGAACAAGCCTCCACGCATTTATTTCAGCCTTCCTTGCTGTGGCTGATGCTCGGGCTGCGCGCGCCGCGGCAGATTTCCCGGCCTTACACCGCACTCTCGCACCGCGGCATCGAGTGGGTGCAAGGCCGAGTGGAGCGCATCGACCCGGCGCGGCGCGCGGTGACCGTGGATGGAAAAGAATTGTCCGCGGATTACCTGGTCATCGCCCTGGGTGCGGAGCTGGCGCCGGAGGCGGTGCCGGGCCTGGCTCAGGCCGGGCACAATCTTTACAGCCTGGCGGGCGCGGAAGCCATTCGCGACGCGCGCCTGACGTTGACGCACGGCCGCATTGTGGTGCTGGTGAGCGCAATGCCGTTCAAATGCCCGGCCGCGCCCTACGAGGCGGCCATGCTGCTGGAATGGGACACTCGCCGGCGCGGCTTGCGCGACCGGATACAGATCGATCTCTATTCGCCCGAGCCGGGTCCGATGCCTGTGGCGGGAGCCGAGGCCTCGGCGCAGGTGCGGGCCATGGTCGAGCAAAAAGGCACCGGCTACCACCCGCGGGAAAAAGTCGCGTCGGTGGACCCCGAAGCGCGTCGCATCTATTTCGAAAGTGGCGCCAGCGCTGACTTCGACCTGCTGGTCTATGTGCCGCCGCATCGCGCGCCGGAGGCGGTACGCGCGGCGGGGCTGTGCGGCGACAGCGGCTGGGCTGCGGTTGATCGCGCCACGCTCGCCACGCCTTTCTCCGGCGTGTATGCCATTGGCGACGTGACCGGCATCCCGCTCGCCATCGGCAAGCCGCTGCCCAAGGCCGGCGTATTGGCGCACGGGCAGGCCGAAGTGGTTGCGCACAACCTCGCCGCGGACATCACCGGCAAAGGCTACGATGAAGCAGTTTCAGGGCGAGGGCGCATGCTTCATCGAAGCCGGCGAGGGCCGGGCCGGATTCGGCAGCGGCAACTTCTACGCCGAGCCCGCGCCGCGGATGAAACCGAGACAAGCCGGACACCTGCTGCATTGGGGCAAGGTGGCCTACGAAAAATATTGGCTTTACAAATGGTTCTAGGAAAAACATGACCCAGGCACTGATCATTCTGCATGCCGCGCCCGACGCGCCCGATAATCGCTGTTATACCGCGATCCGCCTCGCCGGGGCGATGCTGGCGGACAACAAGGATGTATGTCTGTTTCTGGTAGAAGACGGCGTGCGCCTCGCCGACCCGGAACTGGCGGCGGACAATCCATCACGTGCCCTGTTCTATGAACTGCTCGATGTAGGCCTCGATGCGCAGGCCTGCGGCGGCACCATGCGCCGGCTCGGCTGGGAAGAGGGCTACCCGCTACCCGGCGTGACAAAGAGTTCGATGAAAGGTCTGAGCGCGCTGATCTCGGATGCCGACGAGATCGTGAATTTCTAGGAGGGAATCGCCATGGCGGAATCCGCGAAGAACGTCTCGATCATGTGTTTTCACGACGAACAGCGCCAGGGCGCGAAGGTCGCTGTGAATTTCGCGGCGCGCGTATCGACGAGAAGGTGTTAGCGCTATGTGCGAACTATTCGGCATGAGCAGTGAGCAGCCCATTTCCGCGCGTAGCCCGCTATCGCTGTTCGGGATGCGCGGCGGGGAGACCGCGGACAACCCGGACGGTTGGGGCTTGGCCTATGTTGAAGGCGATGCATTCGCGATCCACAAAGCGCCCGAAGCGGCGGCGCGTAGTGCAGTATTTACGAAAATAGCGGAACAGATTCATTCCCGGCTCATCATCGCCCACGTGCGCAAGGCCAATCCGCCGACCGCGCATACGCTGGAGAACACGCATCCGTTCATGCGCACGTGCTGCGGCCGTTCCTGGGTATTCGCGCACAATGGCCAGGTGCCGGAGGTCGTAGCCCTCCAGGGTTGCTGCCACCCGCGCCATTCCCATCCTGAGGGCGAGACGGATTCCGAGCATGCTTTCATCTACTTGCTGGAAGAGATTGCCGGCACGTTCCCCGCCACGTTCCAAGGCCCGCCTCCCGAAATGACCGAGGGCTGGTTAGAGACCTTGGCGCTCCGTAGCGCCGCTATTGCTGTATACGGCCAGTTCAATTTTCTGCTGACGGACGGTGAACACTTGATTGCCTACGGCCATGATCGGCTGTACAGCCAACAGCGCTCGGAGGGAGGCGTCGCATCGGTTTTAATCGCATCCGCGCCCTTACCCGACGACGAACCCTGGGAAGCGTTCGCACCCGATGAGTTGCGTGTCTACCGGGGTGGCCAGTTGCTTGGTCGATGGTCCGCGTCGATGAACTCCGGCACGGCGAAGATGTGTTCCCGATCAATCAGCCAAGCCAAATGGCCCTGACAAATATATACGCCCATCCCCAACATTCCTTATGCCGCATAACGCGGTCATCGCGCGGTCATTTCCGAATCCAGTAAGCACATGCACAATACCTTTCCCCTCTTGCAGACAACGGATTTTCCCCCGCTGCACCGTAGCCGGCTGACAACACTACAGGTCAACCTGGGCTACCGCTGTAACCAGAGTTGCCTGCATTGCCACGTCAACGCCGGCCCGAGCCGCACCGAGACGATGGACGACGCAACCATCGAACTCATCCCGCGCGTGCTGGCTGCGCGCGGGATGAGCACGCTGGACCTCACTGGCGGCGCGCCGGAACTGCATCCGCTTTTCCGTTGGCTCGTCGAAACGGCGCGGAATTTGGGGGTGACGGTCATTGACCGCTGCAACCTCACCATCCTGTCCGAGCCGGGCCAGGACGATCTGGCCGATTTCCTTGCTGAACAGGGTGCGGAAGTGGTGGCCTCGCTACCGTGTTACCTTGAGGAGAACGTCGACGGCCAGCGCGGCAAGGGCGTGTTCGAGCGCAGCATCGCCGGCCTCAGGCAGCTCAACGCCTTGGGCTATGGGCAAGCAGGCAGCGGCCTCAATCTGCATCTGGTCTACAACCCGCTCGGCCCCAGCCTGCCCCCGCCCCAGGCCGGCCTGGAGGCGGCCTACAAGCGGGAGCTGGCAGCCCGCTACGGCATTGTCTTCAACCGGCTCTACAGCCTGGCCAACATGCCCATCCTGCGCTTCGGCAGCACACTGGTGTCCAAGGGCCAATTCGGCGACTACATGCAACTGCTGAAGTCCAGCCACAACCCCGACAACCTGGAGCAGGTCATGTGCCGGGAGCTGCTCAGCGTGGACTGGCGGGGGCGGCTGTACGACTGCGACTTCAACCAGATGCTGGGGCTGCCCCTGCAGGGGCCGAGGACGCTCGCCGACCTGTTGACCGATGATATTTCCGGACAGCCCATCCAGGTAGCCGACCACTGCTACGGCTGCACCGCCGGCCAGGGCAGCAGTTGCGGCGGCGCGCTGGGAGATGCTGCTTGAGCGGCTGGAAAAAACCCCGCCGCTTCGAGCGTAACCTGGTTGTGATCGGCGGCGGCGCCGCCGGGCTGGTGACGGCCTACATCGCCGCTGCGGTGAAGGCCAAAGTGACGCTGATCGAGAAGCACAAGATGGGCGGCGACTGCCTCAACACCGGCTGCGTGCCCTCGAAGGCGCTGATCCGCTCGGCCAAACTCCTGTCGCAAATGGCGCGTTCGCGCGAGCTTGGCATCCGCGAAGCCCGAGCCGAATTCGACTTCTCTGAGGTAATGGAACGCGTGCAGCGTACGGTGCGGGCGATCGAACCGCATGACTCCATCGCGCGCTACACCGGCCTCGGCGTCGAGGTGATCGAAGGCGCTGCGAAGATCGTTTCCCCCTGGGAAGTGGAAGTCGTCCGCCACGACGGCGCCACGCAGCGCCTCACCACGCGCAGCATTATCATCGCGGCGGGCGGGCGTCCCTTCGTGCCGCCGATTCCAGGCCTCGACGAAGTGGGCTACCTGACCTCCGATACGGTGTGGGGTTTGCGCGAACTGCCCAGGCGCCTGCTGGTGCTGGGCGGCGGGGCGATCGGCTCGGAACTGGCGCAGGCCTTCGCCCGCCTCAAAGCCCAGGTGACACTGGTGCAGCAGGCGCCGCGCATCCTCAACCGCGAAGACCCGGACGTGTCCGAGCTCGTGACCCAGCGCTTCCGCGCCGAAGGCATCGAGGTGCTGGTCGAGCACAAGGCCAAAAAATTCCTGATTGAAAACGGCGAGAAGATCCTGCTCGCTGAACACGGCGGCGTCGAAGTGAAAATTCCCTTCGATGCCATGCTGATCGCCGCCGGCCGCGCCGCCAACCTGAAGGGATACGGGCTGGAGGAACTGGGGGTGACGACCTCGCGCACGATCGACACCAACGCCTTCCTGCAGACCAACTATCCCAACATCTACGCGGTGGGCGATGTCGCCGGCCCGTTCCAGTTCACGCACACGGCCGCGCATCAGGCCTGGTATGCGGCGGTCAACGCCCTGTTCGATCCGTTCAAGAAATTCAAGGCCGATTACTCGGTGATTCCGTGGGCGACTTTCATTGACCCAGAAGTGGCGCGCGTCGGCCTCAACGAGCAGGAAGCGAAAGCCCAGGGCATCGCCTATGAACTCAGCCGCTACGATCTCGACGAGCTCGACCGCGCGATTGTCGATTCCGAGGCACACGGCTTCGTCAAGGTGCTGACCGTGCCGGGCAAGGACAAGATTCTCGGCGTGACCCTCGTCGGCGAGCATGCCGGCGACCTGATCGCCGAGTACGTGCTGGCGATGAAACACGGCATCGGCCTCAACAAAATTCTTGGCACGATCCACATCTATCCAACGCTGGCGGAAGCCAACAAGTATGCCGCCGGCGTGTGGAAGAAGGCGCATGTGCCGCAGAAACTGCTGCGCTGGGTTGCGCGCTTCCATGCCTGGCGGCGGGGGTGAGGCGGATGGACCACACAATTTTCATGCATAGCCCAAGGAGTGACATGCAATTCATCGACCGTATCCCGCTGCCCCTGCTGCTGTTCCTGACGATCTTCATGCTGGGCGCGCCGTTCGCGCCGGAGCCCCACCTGCTGCAAAAAATGCGCATGTTGTCCGAAGGCGCCCTGACGCAGCCCCTGGATATCTTCGACGTGTTTTGGCACTTGGCGCCCGCAGCCTTGTTGGTCATGAGACTCGCCAGGATGCGGAACAAGGCATCAAAAGACTGACGCGCCCGGTTTACGAAACAATATGCGCCTCTCCATCATCGTTCCCGCCCTCGACGAAGCAGGCGGCATCGCCGGCTCCCTGGCGCCCTTGCAGCCTCTCCGCCGCCAGGGCCACGAGGTGATCGTGGTGGACGGCGGCAGCAACGATGGCACGGCGGCGCTCGCCGCGCCGCTCGCCGACCGTGTGATCGCCGTCCAGCGCGGCCGCGCGATACAGATGAATGCCGGCGCAAGTCTCGCCAGCGGCGATGCGCTGCTCTTTCTGCACGCAGACACGCGCCTGCCCGACAAGGCGCCCGCACTCATCGCGCAGGCCTTACAGCATCGCGCCTGGGGCCGTTTCGATGTGAGGATAGAAGGCCGCTCGTCCTGGCTGTCGCTCATCGGCGCGTCGATGAATCTGCGCTCGCGCCTCACCGGCATCGCCACCGGCGATCAGGCGATTTTCGCTACCCGCGCCGCCTTCGAGGCGGCGGGCGGCTATCCCGACCAACCCTTGATGGAAGATATCGAACTGTCGACGCGCCTCAAACGGCTCGGCCCGCCGGCCAGCCTTGATGCGCGGGTCGTGACTTCCGGGCGGCGCTGGGAGACGCATGGCGTCTGGCGCACCATCCTGCTCATGTGGCGGCTGCGTTTCGACTACTGGCGCGGCGTGCCGGCGGCGCGGCTGATATCCCGCTATCACCCCGAGTCATGACGCCTGTCCGCATCGTGATTTTCGCCAAGGCGCCGGTGCCCGGTCGGGTCAAGACCCGGCTCATCCCCGCCTTGGGCGAAGCAGGCGCGGCGCGGCTGGCGGCAAGCATGCTTGCGCACGCGCTGGAGCAGGCGCTCAAGGCCGCCACCGGGCCGGTGGAACTGTGCATGAGCCCCGCGCCGGATGCCTTGGAGTGGGCGGTTATCCCGCTCCCCGCGGGCATCGAGACCAGCGACCAGGGCGCAGGCGATCTGGGCGAGCGCATGGCCCGCGCCGCGCGCCGGACGATAGCGCGCGGCGAAGCCGTGCTGCTGATCGGCACGGATTGCCCGGAACTGACCGCCGCGCGTTTTTGCGAAGCTGCCGCGCAATTGTCCGAGCACGAAGCCGTGTTGCATCGCGCCGAGGACGGCGGCTACCCCCTGCTGGGCTTGCGCGCCTTCGATGCCAGCCTGTTCGAGGCCATGCCCTGGAGCACCCCAGCGGTGGCCGATCTGACGCTGGCCCGCATGCACGCCTTGCAGTGGTGCGTATGGCTGGGAGACACGCTCCACGACATCGACGAAGCGGCCGATCTCGCGCATTTGCCGGCGCACCTCGGCCATTCCGGGGCGACGGAATGAACAGCGAGCCTCGGCACGTACGAGCGGCCGCGAATGCCGCCGGCCGACGACAGCAAGGCGTATCCGCGTTTGCGAGCCTCATGGAGGCGGCGCTATAACCACCCTCGCCCCGGGCACGTGAGCTGAACTTCAGCGGCGCGCCCGGAACGCAGCCCACAAGATGGAACCAAACGTCAGCGCCCCCAGGCCCAGCGCGATGGGAATGGCCCGGGTCAGTTCGGTCGTTTTCAGTTCCGCGCCGAAATGGGCGAGCAGGAAGCTCATGGGGATCAAACCCAACAGGGTGGCGGAAGCAAAACGCCAAAAGCGGATCGGGGTCAGACCCGCGCCGTAGCTGATCAGGTCGAAGGAGATGAAGGGCAGCAAGCGGGAGACGAAGACCAGGGCAGTCAGGCGGTTCTGGTTGCCCCACATCCCGGTTTCGATCTTGTCGCCGAACCATTTCCTGAGCAGTTCATAACCTGCGAAGCGGGCGATACCGAAGGCGATGATAGCGCCCAGTTCGGCACCCAGGACAATATACAGCGTGCCCCAGGCGTGACCGAAGACGGCACCGGCGGCGAGCGCGATGGGCGCGCTGGGGATGGGGTTGAACACGATGGCGAACGCCATCAGCAGGATGATGGCGAGGGGGCCGAGTCCGGCGAGTTGATCCAGCCAGCCTTGCAGGGCCTGGCTGTCGCCCAGGGCCGCCACCAGCATCTGTCCGGAAGGCGTTACATAGAGCCAGGTCAGGGCAATGACGGCGATGGCTGCGACCAGAAGTCTAAGTGGCATCATGGGCTATCGCTTTCCGGCAGGCATGCGCATGCCGATGTAAGCGGGCGCCTTTTCAATTCATCGGGCATGTCCCATCTTAGCAACCCGCCACACACCCGCCTGCCTGACTCAGCGCGACGTTTCTTCCGCGCTCGCCTTCAGCGCCGCGAGATAGGCACGAATCCGCTTGGCATTCACGCCGCGATCGATGAGCCCGAGGCGCGAGCGGGAGCGCACGTCGACCTTTGCGCCGCCATCCGATGGCGCGACGCGGACAGCGAATTCGTCCTTGAAACCATACAGCCGGCTGCTGACGGTGGCTTCGATGCGGCCTTCTTCCGGCACTTTGGCGATAATCTCCCAACCTTTTCTTTCGGCCAGCGCCAGCGCCAGGGCGAACGCTTTTTCCGGCGGAATCGCCAATTCGACCGGAGCCAGATCGGGGTAACCGGCATGTTGCTGCGCGGCGGTTTCGGCACCCGGGTAGCTCATGGGGTTGGGCATGTCCCAGAATTCGGGCGGGTCTTCGGTATCGGTGCTGATGTCGTTGATCGGCGGATAGGTCCGGGCGGCGTATTCCCAGTGGATGGCCATCGCCACCAGCGGCAGGGCGACGGCCACGCCCAGGATGGCCGGGATGAAACCGCGCCGCCCGGCACCCGGACGGGCCTGGATCAAGCCGGCCGCCGACAGTGCGAGGGCGAGCACCGCGCCGTAGGCCGTCCATTCCGAGTATTTCAGGCCTTCGACCACGGACCACCAGCCCTGGCGGTATCCGATGCCCGATGCCACCATGGCGGCGATCGCGGCCAGGCCGAGGATCAGGCCCGACAGGGCAAGCCAGGACAGGGGTTTGCGTGCATTAGTCATAGAAATTTCCTTCATGGTGTTTGCCTTTTGATTTAGCAGCAGGCCGAACCGGAGCCCGCCTTTTCTTCGTCGAATGGCAAGCCGCCGCCACAGCCGGCGAAGATGCCGTAGTGGCGGGCGAAGTCGCCGATGAAATCGAAATGCGGCGCGAAGCGGGTGTCGCGCAGCATGCGCCAGGTGTTGCCGCAGACCGGGAAGACGCGCCCGGCTTCGATGGCGTGGTGTTTGTCCAGAATGAAGCGCTGTTCCTGACCGAGGATGCCTCCCCGGTAGACCACGGCCTGGCCGTAGTCTTCGCACTCGGGCTCCAGGCCGTCCAGCTTGAACAAGCGGTAGGTCGCCGAATAGAAACGGATGTTGCCCACCCGCGCCGCCAGGGCCGGGTCGGTGATGGTGATGGGACGGTCTTCCACCAGGCGCGGGTCGGCGAAGCCTGCGCGCCGGGCCAAAGCCTGGAAGTCGTTCCAGTACAGGGCGCCGCCCAGGCATTCGCCGTACAGCACCGGATCGTTGCGCAGTTCCGCCGGCACGCGGCGGTCGGCGTAGATGTCGGAGAAATAGAGTTCGCCGCCTGGCTTGAGCAGGCGGTGGACCTGGCGCAGCACGGCTTCCTTGTCCGGGGACAGGTTGACCACGCAGTTGGACACCACCACGTCGAAGCTGGCGTCTTCGAAACCCAGTTCGTCCAGGCGCTCGATGTAGCCCAAGCGGAATTCGACGTTGTCGCGGGCATAGCCGAAGGCCTGGCGATGGTGTTCGCGGTGTGCTTCGGCCACGGCCAGCTGCTCCTCGGTCATGTCGACGCCGACCACCCGGCCGCTTTCGCCCGCCAGTTGCGCCAGCGCGTAAACGTCGCGGCCGGAGCCGCAGCCCAGATCCAGCACCCTGAGGCCGGAAAGCAGGGTGGGGCAGACCAGGCCGCAGCCGTAGTAACGCGCCATTACGTCCGGGTGGATACGCGCCAGCAGGGGCTTGAGCCAGGCCGGCATCTGGCTGGCGTCGCAGCAAGCCGAGGTCCGCAGATCCGCCGTGCCCTTCAGTTGATTGCCGTAATAATCCTTGACCAGTTCATGCATGTTTAAATCCTCATTTCCCAGCGTCCGCGACTGGCCAGCCGTTGGTCCGCCATGCAGTCATGCCGCCCTGGATCACCCGTGCATCGGCGAAGCCGGCTTCAGCCAGCAACTGCGCGGCCTGGGCGGAGCGCCGGTCGGTTCGGCAAACCAGGCGGATGGGGCGCTGTTTGCGGTCTTCCAGTTCCGCCAGGTGCGCCGGCAATTCCTCCAGCGGCAGGCTGCGAGCGCCGGCGATGTGGCCCCATTCGCCAGTGAAATCGGCGGCAGGGCGCACATCCAGTAGCAGCACGTCCTCGCCCGCGTCCAGTTGCCGTTTCAGATCGGCCACGGCCAGCATGGGCTTTTCGCGCAGCTTGCGCACGAAGTGCGGCAGGAAGATCGCGGCGGCGAGCAGGGCGAGCGCGATGCTGATGTTGCGAATCATGCCCTCGCCGCCGGCCAGCGCCTCGCGTCCGGCGTAGCCGAGCCAGGTGTAGGCGATGGCGCCGGGCAGCATGAAAATCCAGGTGGCCAGCACATAGGCGAGGAAGGGAATGCGGGTGAGGCCCAGCGCGTAGTTCAGCAGGTTGAAGGGGAACAGCGGCACCAGCCGCACGAAGGCGACGAAGCGCCAGCCTTCCGCCGACACCCCCTCGTCGAGGCGCTTCATGCGCGGCCCGGCGCGGCGCTCCACCCAGTCCGCGCCGAGATAGCGGGAGATGAGGAAGGCCAGTGACGCACCGATGGTGGCGCCGGTCAGGTTCCACAGCGTGCCCCAGACCGGCCCGAACAGGGCGCCGCCGACCAGGGTGATGACCGAGCCGGGCAGGAACAGCACAGTAACGAGGGCGTAGATGCCCATGAACACGAGCGGCCCCGCCGCGCCGGCGGAGTTCACCCAGTTTTCCAGGGCGGCGGCGTCGAAATGCTCGCGCAGCGTGACCGCCGCGACGACGGCGGCCAAGAGGACGAGGCCCAGAAGCCAGCGCAGGATGCTCTTGTTCATCGTGCGGCCTCGTCGGAGTAGTTGCGCCGGTTGATGGCGTAGTCCGTGACCTCGCCCTTGAAGGGCAGCAGCAGCATGCCATCCAGGCGATCCACTTCGCGCGGGTCGGTATGGCCATGGATGCCGATGGTCATGCCGACATGGCCGGCGCGCGGCTGGTCGCGGTAGGTGCCGAACATCCGATCCCACCAGGTCAGGCTGAAACCGAAGTTGGAGTTGGTCTCGTCGTCTTCCACCGAGTGGTGCACGCGGTGCATATCCGGCGTCACCAAGACCCAGCGCAGCACCCGGTCGATCGCCGCCGGCAGGCGGATGTTGCCGTGGTTGAACATGGCGGTGGCATTCAGCATCACTTCGAATATCACCACGGCCAGCACCGGCGGGCCGAGCACGACGATGGTGGCGAATTTGATCAGCATCGACAGCACGATCTCGAGCGGGTGGAAGCGCGCCCCGGTGGTCACGTCATAGTCGAGGTCGGCGTGGTGTACCCGATGCAGCCGCCACAAGGCGGGAACGGCATGCACCATGACGTGCTGCAGCCAGATGACGAAGTCCATGGCGATCACCGCCAGCGGCACCGCCACCCAGAACGGCACGCCGAAGTGGTTGAGCAGCCCCCAGCCGTTTTCCGCGCTGAAGGCCGCCAGGCCCACTGCGGCCAGGGGAAAGAGCAACCGCAGCAGCACGGTATTGAGCACCACCAGGCCGAGGTTGTTGGCCCAGCGCATGGCCTTGGAGACGGTCAGCGCGCGCCGTGGCGCCACCAACTCCCACAGCCCAACCAGGGCGAAGATGCCCAGGAAAAAGCCGAGCCGGATGGTCGGTTCGTTGGCGAGTACGAATTGTTCAAAGTCCATGCTTTTCTCACTTGTCTACAAATTGAAGGGTTATTTCAATGACTGCTTATCGAGCGATTTTTACCGGCAGGCCATGGGCGCGCCATTCGGCCACGCCATCTTCCAGGCGGATGGCCTCAAAGCCTTCGTGCCGGAGCAGTTCCACCGCTTCCTTAGCCATCAGGCAGAACGGGCCGCGGCAATAGGCCACCACGGGTTTGTCACGCGGCAGTTCGTTAAGATGCCTATGCAAATCGGCAAGTGGCATGGATAGGGCGTACGGCAGGTGGCCAGCAGCGAATTCAGACTCCGGCCGCACGTCCAGCACGACCACTTCGCCTCGCCTGGCCTGGGCGAGCAATTCCTTGCGGCTGACAGGGGTCAGTTCATTGGCGTGCTCGGACAGCTTGGCCAAGGCCACGCGCAGTTCCAGCAGGCGGTCTTCGGCAAGCGAGCGGATGGCCACCCAGAAATCCGCCACCGCTTCACCGTTGAGACTATAAAAAACGTTCTTGCCTTCCTTGCGCGCCACCACCATGTGCGCAAGACGCAACTCCTTGAGGTGGGCCGAGGTCAGCTTGACCGACATGCCGGCTTCTTCCGCCAGCCGATCCACCGGTTTTTCGCCCTGGGCGAGCAACTCGATCAGTTCCAGCCGCTTGGGGCTGCACACTGCCTTGCCGATGCGGGCCACCTGGGCATAGAGCACATCTTTTGCTTGCCTGCCTGAATTTTTCATCTCACACTCCAAAGAACGTTCGAATGTTAGCACATGCGTTGCTTTGCAAAATTGTTTTCTAAAACCTTTTTAACAGGGGTGTGGTGATGTATTGCAACTCTGGCTCGTTGTCCAACCAAGCCGTTTTCGCCCTTCGCATTTTGGGGCGTGACAACGTGAAAGTGCTGCAGGACGGCATCGAAGGCTGGAAAGCCAAGGGTGGTTTCGATGCCCATGCGCGTGCCAGCAAGCCGGCCGGGCACTGAGCTCGTCGTGCAACTCGACCTGACCTTCCAGCTGGCGCTTGCGGGCCGCTTCCAGGATCTCGCTCTGTGGCTGCCCGTACCGCAGGACAGCTCGCATCAGCGCCGGCTTGCGCTTGAAAGCACCGGTAACCATGCCGAACAGTCTCTCCACCACGATCCGCTGCATGGCGCGCCGATTTTGTTCGTGCGCTGGCCGGGCGTGCAGGACGATCCGCGGCTGAGCGTTACCACCCGGGTGGTAACGCGGGAGACGAACTGCGACCTCGCGCGGGCACGCGCGGACGCCCCGCTGCCCGGGGAGGCGCGCCGCTACCTGGCGGCGAGCGCGCATCTGCCGGTCGCGGGCGCGGTTCGCGTCCATGCCGAAAGGATTACGCAAGGCCTGACGACGCCGGTGGACAAGCTCCATGCGCTCTATGACTGGGTGCTGGCACACGCTCAACGCCGTTTCGATGTCGCCTGGTGCGGTCTGGGCGATGTGCCCTCCATGCTCGCGGCCGGGGAATTCTGCGGCAAGTGCGTGGACATCAATTCGCTGCTGGTGGCCTTGTGCCGCGCAGCGGGCCTGCCGGCGCGCACAGTGCTCGGCATCCGCGCCGCGCCATCGCGATTCGCGCCCGCGCTCGGGGCTGCCGGCGATGTCACGCAGGCATTGCATACCCGGGCGGAGGTGTATCTGGGCGGCCTCGGTTGGGTGCCGGCCGATCCCGCCGATGCTCTGAAGCTTGCCGACGCAGGCGCGTCCGGCACGCTCCAGCGTGAGGTCAACGCCTATCTGCTGGGCAGCGCCGATATCACGCCCGCGATTTCCAGATCGATCCGCCGGCGACGGGCGGCCCGCTCAATTTCTTCACCGCACCCTACGCCGAGACTGCCGGCATGCCGCTCAATATCGAGACGGGTCCGCAGGGGTACAGCATTTTCAGCCACCCGACCGGATCTTGAGTCCAGCGCCTGGGCAGACGCGCAAACAACCTGAGGCACAAGCTTGTTTGGTTCCCCGCGCTGACTTACGGGATAATGGATCGATGAGTCCCAAGAAAAAACTGTTCGAGCAATTTGCCCGTGTCGCCAAATCGCTTGCCAGCCCAAATCGACTGGAATTGCTGGAGACGCTGGCACAGGGCGAGAAGAGTGTGGATGCCCTGGCCCAGGCAACGGGCATGTCGGTGGCCAACACCTCGCATCATCTCCAGATACTGCGTGATTCAGGCCTGGCCGAATCCCGCAAGGAGGGGCTGCAGGTGATCTACCGCCTCTCGGATGACCAGATTCCGACCTTGATGGGCTGCATCAGCCGCATCGCGGAGAAACACCTGGCCGAGGTGGAGCGCATTGTTCGTGAGCATTTCGATACGCGTGACGCACTGACACCCGTGGGGCGCAATGAGTTGATGGCCCGGGTCAAGGAAGGCGGGGCCATGGTCATCGACGTGCGGCCTGCTGCGGAATACCAGGCAGGCCACATTCCCGGTGCGATCAATATCCCGGTGGATGAGCTGCCGCAGCACCTGAAGGGCCTTCCACACGAGCAGGAGATCGTCGCCTACTGCCGCGGTCCCTACTGCATGTTGGCCTTCGAGGCCGTGGCAACCTTGCGGGAAGCGGGTTATCAGGCGCGCCGCCTTGAAGACGGCTTTCCCGAGTGGAAGGCCGAAAGCCGCCCCGTCGATAGTGGAACGCCGGATTCGAAGAAGTAAGCAATTTCAGCTCCGCTAAGGAAGCGGTGATTGATCCCATCATCGCGAGGCCCGTAGGGCCGTGGCGATCCAGTGCTCGTTGATTCCGCTCGAATTTTCTGGATTGCTTCGCTGCGCCCGCAAAAAATGTGAGTCTCCCTGAATAATTCATTGACATGTCGGCTTGTTGTGCCACTATTCAAGCATTCGTTTGAATTGTTGATTGGGGCGGACATGGACTTTCTTGCAATTCTCGCCGGCACGGCAACCGGTATCGTGTTGGGCCTGTTCGGCAGCGGCGGTTCCATCATCGCCACCCCAGCGCTGCTCTATCTGCTCGACGTGGCGCCGAAGTCGGCCATCGCCATGAGCCTGGGCATCGTCGCGGTGACCGCCACGATCGCCGCGCTGGACAACTGGAAACGCGGCAACGTGGACGTGTCGGTGGCTGCGGTGTTCGGCCTGTTCGGCATGGCCGGCACCTACGCCGGGGCGCGCCTCGGCGTGGTGACGCCGGTAGCGATCCAGCTCACGGTGTTCGCCCTGGTGATGTATGCGGCGGCCTGGCGCATGCTCAAGCCGGCCCGGCTCGCAGTCCCTGCATCAGGGGGTGCAACCGTATCCGCATCGGGTGGCGCGGTCGTGCTGCCCTGCACCGGCCTGTTCTCCCCGTGCATGGCGCATATGGCCCTGCATGGGATCGGCGTCGGCGTGCTCACCGGCTTTGTCGGGGTTGGCGGCGGCTTCCTCATCGTTCCGGCCCTGGTGCTGCTCTCGCGCATCCCCATGAAGATCGCGGTCGGCACCTCCCTGGCCATCGTCGCCGCCAAGTCCTATGCGGGCTTCGCCGGCTACATGGGCGCGGTGCCCATCGACTGGGCGCTGATGGGCGGGTTCACCGCCGTTACCGTGGTGGCCAGCTTCGCCGGCACCCGGATCGCCCACCGCTTTTCGCAGGACGCCTTGAAGCGCGGCTTCGCGGTGTTCCTGCTGTTCGTCGCCAGCTACATTTTGCTGAAAAGCGTTTTATGAAGGAGAACCAGACATGACACGCCTTATTCCCGTACTTCTTGCATCATTGATATTCGCGAGCCTGATTTCGCCTGCCGCCGCCGCGCCTCCCGGGGCGACCGAACTCAACGGACAGAAGGTGCTCACCCTGGTCGTGCGCGAGCCGCCGGCACTGCGCTGCAACAACAACATGCAGGTGGCGGCCGAACTGGCCAACCTCTACAAGGTGCCGGTGCTGGTGGTGCCCGCTTCGCTCGCCCCAGCCTCCAAGGCACCCGCCGTGTACTGGGGCGACCAGCGCATCGCCGAGGACGGCGGCGACTTCAACGGCATGGTGGGGTTCGCCCAGATGCAGGACGTCCTGGAAATCGAGGGGGTGCCCAAGCAGGACAAGCAGGGCCGTTTGCTGGAAGTGAAGAAGGAGTTCGAGGCCCTTAAATCTGCCATCAAAAGCGATCAGTGAGCATGCGACCGCTGATTGCACTACTACTCGCCTTGAGTTTCCCTGCCGCGGCCCATGCCGCGGAATCCCAGTCCTGGGAAGGGTGGATTGTGGGCGAGCCATGCGCGGACCGGCTGCGGGTGGCGGACTGTCCGTTGCGGCACATCGACCGTCCGGTGCTGCTGCTGCTGGAGGAAGGCCGCGCGCTCGCTTTCGTCGTGGCTGAAGGCCGTGCGGTTTCCCCTGCCGAAGTGGACAAGGCATACGGCAAGAAAGTCCGCATCCAGGGCGGCCTGCATGACGGCGTCCTGCAGCCGGTGAAACTCGAGGTGCTGGAGGTGAGCGGCGAACGCAAGTTTTTCAAGGGATGCCTGTAGTCAGGAGTCAGGGGCCAGGAATCAGATGATGGGAATCAGGGTAAAACATGCTTGCTTGCTGTTCCTGCTGCTTGCCAGCGTGGCAACGGCGGGTGAGGCGAAGCTGGCGGAATTGGCCTCTGCGGCGGGAATGGAAGCCTATCCTGTGCCGCTGAAGGCCCCGGCTTTCCGCCTGCCCGCCCTGACCGGCGAGGCGCGCAGCCAGGTCGACTACCGCGGCCGCGTGGTGCTGCTCAATTTCTGGGCCAGCTGGTGCCCGCCCTGCCGCGAGGAATTTCCCTCGCTGGTGCGGCTGCAGGCGGCGATGGCCGGGGAGCCGTTCACGGTGCTGGCGGTGGCGGTGCGCGATGGCGATGAGGCGGTGGCGGGATTTCTCGCCGCGGGCCGCCCGCCCTTCGACGTGCTGCTCGACCGCGATGGCGCGACAGCGGCGGCCTGGCACGCTGCCGGCGTGCCGGTGACCTATCTGCTGGACCGGCAGGGACGGATGCTGGCGGGAAAAGTGGGGCCCATGCAATGGGACAGCACGGACATGCAGCGGCTGATCCGCCGCGCTCTGGAACAACACTAAGGAGAGAGGTTATGCGATTCGTACTCTGGCTGTTGTTGTGGCCCGTTGCTGCCGCCGCGGGACAGAACCTGCTGATGTCCACGGAAGAACTGGCTGCGGCGCAAGCTCAACGGCCGCTGGCCCTGATCGACGCAGAAAACGCGGAGAGCTACCAGCGCGCCCACATCCCAAGGGCGCTGAATCTTTACTACATGGATCTGGAAGACGCCGAGGAAAACGCCAAGACCGGCCTGCCCATCCATCCTAACCTGGGGGCGAGCAAGTTCGGCGCCCTCGGCATCCGCCGCGACACCGAGGTGGTGGTGTACGACTCGGGCAACGGGCGCGGCGCCTCCGCCGTGCGCTACATCCTCAACTTCCTCGGCCACGAACGGGTGCGCGTGCTGGACGGCGGCTTTCGCAAATGGCTGAAGGAGGGACGCCCGCTTACCCAGGCAAGCTCCAAGCCGGTCAAGGTCATCTATGTGGCGCAGCCGCGCAACGACTGGGCACTGAAGACCGAGGCGCTGGCCGGGCGCGCCGCGCTGATGCTGGATGCGCGCTCCATCGGCGAATACGCCGGCAAGGACGCCGGCGGCGCGCGCCAGGCCGGCCACATCCCGGGCGCGAAAAGCCTGCCCTGGACTTTGCTCTCCGGCGATATCGCGACATTCAAGGACGCGGAAGCGATGCGGCGGGTGCTTGCCAGGCACGGCGTGACGCCCGACAAGGAAATCGTCACCTACTGCAACCCCGGCCTGGGGCGCTCCACTTTCCTCCAGACGGCCCTGGAGTCCCTCGGCTACGACAAGGTCAAGGTCTACTCCGGTTCCTGGATCGAGTGGGCCTCCGATCCCGCACGCCCCATCGAAAGGTAATGCCATGGAACGCCGCGAATTTCTGAAGAGCACGGCTTACTGCGGTCTGGCGCTGGCCTTCGGCGGGCCGTTGACCAGCCTGCGCGCCCATGCCGCCGAGTCCGGCACGCTGCGCACCCTTCGACTAAGCTCAGGGCGGGCTTGGGAAGACGTCTACCGCAAGGAATTCACCGCCACCCGCGGCGACGCCCAGGGTTTCGCTTTCCACTGCTCCAACTGCCAGGGCAACTGCGCCTGGAAGGTGTACGCCAAGGATGGCGTGGTCACCCGCGAGGAGCAGGCCGCCGCCTATCCGCCGATCGATCCGAAAATTCCGGACGCCAATCCGCGCGGCTGCAACAAGGGCATTGTCCACTCCAAGCAGATGGCGCAGGCCGACCGCCTGCTGCACCCCATGAAACGCACCGGCAAGCGCGGCGAGGGCAAATGGCAGCGGGTGAGCTGGGAGGCGGCCATCGACGACATCGCCGTGCGCGTCGTGGACACGCTGGAAAAGAACGGGCTGTCTTCGCTCATGCTCTATTGCGGCACCGGCATCCTGTCCCAGGGGCGGCGCGCGGGGCCGTTGCGCCTGGGCTCGCTGCTGGGCGCCCAGCGCCTGTATCCGGCGAGCGCGGTGGGCGACATGTTTAGCGGCGCGTCGCTGGCCTATGGGCTCGCCACCGTGGGCCACACGCTGGATGCCTGGTTCGAGGCCAAGACCATCGTGCTGTGGGGCATCAACGCGGCGGTCACCCGCATCCCGGATGCCCACTATCTTTCCGAGGCGCGCTACAACGGTGCGAAGATCTACTGCATCACCCCCGAGTACAACGCCACCGCCAAGCTCTCCACCGACTGGCTGCCGGTCAAGCCGGGCACCGACAGTTTCCTGGCGATGTCGCTGCTGCACGTGCTGTTCCGCGACGACCTCATTGACCGCGAGTTCGTGCGCGAGCAGACCGATCTGACCTTCCTGGTACGCACCGACACGGGCGAACTGCTGCGCCACAAGGATTTACGCGACCAGGGCAAGGATGACGTGTTCTATTGCTGGGACGAGGAAAGCCAATCGCCGCAGCCCATGCCCGGAACCCAGGGCCACTTCAAGAAGTCGCTGCGTCTGGGCAAGCTCAAGCCCGCGCTCAGCGGGTCGTGGGAAATCAAGGACAAGGACGGCAAGGCCATCCCCGTCACCACCGTATTCGAGCAGGCGAAAAAAGAGTCGCTCAAGTACCCGCCGGCCGAAACCCACAACACCACCGGCGTGCACCCCGATCTGGTCGAGCGCATGGCGAGGGACCTGGCGAAGGCCGACAAGGCCATCGTCAACATCGGTTTTTCGCTGCACAAATACGTGTCGGGAACGATGACCTGCTGGGCGGCGGCGCTCGCCTGCGCGCTTACCGGCCACGCCGGCGAACGCGGCGGGCTGGACACCGAGAACAACTGGAGCCTGGGCGGCATCGGGCCGCTGTCCAGCCCCAAGCCGGCACGTTTCGCCTCGGGCTTTTTCAACGAATGGATGAACGGCGACATGGAAAAGACCATGCAGCGCCACTATTCCGACGCCCACCTGAAGGCCACGGCCGGCTTCGATTCCAAGGACATCGCCCAGCTCGCCGAGCAGTTCCGCCAGACCAGCAACGCGTATTTCGGCAAGCCCGGCACGGTGCTGCTGTTCGCCGACAACATGCTGCAACGCAACAAGTCCGAGGCGCATTACCGCCAGGCCTTCATCGAGGGGCTCGATCTCTTCGTCAACGTCAACCACCGCATGGATTCCACCGCGCTGTGGGCGGACTACGTGCTGCCGGCGAAGAGCCAGTACGAGTCCTGGGACATCCGCGGCGAGCTGGGTTACCACCGCTTCTGCAACATCACCGTGCCGCCGAAGGGCCTGAAACCCTTCGGCGAGACCAAATCCGAGTGGGAGATCTGCCTGCTGCTGGCGCGGGCGATGGCAAAAGAGGCGAAACGGCGCGGCATTGGCGCCATCCCCGATCCCGACTTTCTCGAAACCCGGGACGACAAGGCCGCGCCGGTGATGCGCGATCTGGCCCGCCTGCCCGAAGATTTCACCGACAACGGCACGCTCATGAACGACGAGGACGTGGTGCGCTGGCTGATGAAGAACGTCCCCGCCATCGCGCCGTGGACGCCGGAGGACGCCATGAAGCGCGGCTTCGTCCCGCTCAACCGCGAGGCCGGCTTCAGCTCGCCGCTGTACGCCAACCGCCCGTTCCATTCCTTCGAACACAACGTCTACCTGCGCCAGCCCTACAAGACGCTCTCGGGCCGGCAGCAGTTCTACGTCGACCATCCCGTGTTCAGGCAGCTCGGCTGCACCACGCCGACGGCCATGAAGCCGCTGCGCCCGCCGAGCTTCCCGCTCGCCTTTTTCACGCCCCACGCCCGCCATGGCATCCACTCCCAGTGGCGCAGCAATGCCCAGTTGCTGCGCCTGCAGCGCGGCGAGCCCTACATCTGGCTGAACCCGGCCACCGCAAAAGCGCGGGGCATCGCCGAAGGCGACCCGGTGCGGGTGTTCAACGACGTCGGCGCGTTCAGCGCCCGCGCCAAGCTCATGCCCGCCGTGCCGCCCGGCTCGGTCGTCATGGACCACGCCTGGGAGCCTTACCAGTTCAGCCAGCGCCTCGGCCTCAACAACGTGGTGGCGGGGATGCTCTCGCCGATCGAGCTGGCGGGCGGCTGGGGACACCTCAAATTCAATCCCAACTGGGACGGCAACATGATCGCCTTCGAATCGGCGGTGGATGTGGAGAAAACAGCATGAGTACACGTCAGCTCGCGATGGTCATCGACCTCAACAAGTGCATCGGCTGCCAGACCTGCACCCTGGCCTGCAAGTCGCAGTGGACGGATCGCGGCGGCCGCGAATTCATGTACTGGAACCATGTGGAAACCAAACCCGGCAAGGGCTATCCGCGCGACTGGGAAGCGGCCGGCGGCGGCTGGGAAGGCGACAGCCTCAAGCCCGGCAAATTGCCGCGCCTCGCCGAGGACTACGGCGTTCCCGCCGACTTCAATTACGAAGCGGCGCTGTTCGAGCCCGGCGACCAACCGCTGCGTCCGCTGGACGCCATGCAATGGGGGCCGAACTGGGAAGAAGACCAGGGCGCGGGAGAATTCCCCAACGGCTATTTTTTCTATTTGCCGCGCCTGTGCAACCACTGCACCAAACCGGCCTGCCTCGCCGCCTGCCCGCGCCAGGCCATCTACAAGCGCGAGCAGGACGGCATCGTGCTGATCGACCAGGAGCGCTGCCGTGGCTACCGCTACTGCGTGGCGGCCTGTCCCTACAAAAAAATCTATTTCAATCCGCTGGCGGGCAAGTCGGAGAAATGCATCTTCTGCTACCCGCGCGTGGAGAAAGGCATCCCGCAGGCCTGCGCCTACCAGTGCGTGGGACGCGCGCGCCACGTTTCCTATCTGGACGATATAGAGGGCGCCGCGCATCAGCTGGTGAACGTGTGGAAAGTGGCGCTGCCGCTGCACGCGGAATACGGTACCCAGCCCAACGTCTACTACGTGCCGCCGCTGTCGCCGCCCACTTTCGACGCCGATGGCAAACCCACCGGCCAGCCGCGCATCCCGGACGATTACCTGCAACAGTTGTTCGGGCCGGGGGTCGAGTCGGCGCTCGCCACCTTGCAGCAGGAGATCGACAAGAAAACGCGCGGCGAAAGCTCGCCGCTGATGGACCTGCTGATCGCCTACCGCCACGGCGACATGTTTCGCCTGAGCCGCCCCGATGGCGTGACGCCATGAGCCGGGCGCTGGTTTGGCTGTTGCTGCTGCTCATCGCGCCGTCCTGGTCCGCAGCCGAGGGCGGGCGAACGATCCGGGTCGCCGAGCAGGCCGGCGTGCCGCCCCTCGACCCCGCCGACCTCGCCTGGACGCGGGCGCCGGCAACGCGCGTGGCGCTCTATCCGCAGGCCACCGCGCCGGGCGGACCGGGTGGCGCAGTCCTGCCGGTGGAGGCGCGCGCGCTCCGCGGTGCCGGGCGGCTGGCGGTGCGCCTGGCCTGGACCGACGCGCACGAAAATTCAGCCGACCCCCGCGCCACCCACCGCTTCGCCGATGCGGTGGCCGTGCAGTTCGCACCGGCGGGTAAAACCCTGCCCTACGTGGGCATGGGAGAACCCGGACAGCCGGTGCAGATCTGGTTCTGGCGCGCCGGCCAGCCGGCTCAGCGGCTGGCCGGCCAGGGCTTTGGCAGCCTTGCGCGCAGCCCGGGCGCGGCGCCCGAGGCGCGCGCCCGGCGAACCGCCGGCGGCTGGGAAGTCGTGCTGCGCGGCGAGGCGGGCGCCAGGCCTGGCGCCGCCGTCGCCTTCGCCGCCTGGGATGGCGCCGAGGATGGCCGCGCGGGGCGCAAGCGCCTGTCCGCCTGGCAGGCACTGGACATACGCGGCGGCCCATCGCCCACGGCGCTGGGGTCGGAGGCCGACAGCAGCGGCGATC
>Ga0208958_1001488_pt1 | contig 23071 bp, 21 predicted proteins | sample RifOxyB1_FD_184032 | JGI IMG/M metagenome (GOLD analysis project Ga0208958, IMG submission 184032) | Soil microbial communities from Rifle, Colorado - Rifle Oxygen_injection B1 (SPAdes) | ecosystem: Environmental > Terrestrial > Deep subsurface > Rock core/Sediment | place: Rifle, Colorado... | reverse complement strand
ATGTCATTTTCTTATCCATGCCCGGGTGCTTCGATGGTTTCACCAGACAGGCTTACGCGGCCGGAAGCCAGCTGCGCCAGTGCCACGGTGAAACCGGAGATGCTTGCCCCTTTGAACAGCACGCAGAGCTTGCCGGTCTGTTTGCAGTGTTTCTTGAGCTGCCAATAGGCCGGGTGGCTGACGCAGTCGGTGGGACAGATCACCGCATCGGAGGCGTTGAGCAGGTCGGGCAGCCTGGAGAGGGCTTCTTCCTTGCCGCCGTCGTGGTGGATCAGGCGCACGCCGAGGCGTTCGGCCAGTTGCCGGTAATGCGGTAGCAGCGGAGTGCGGCCGCCGACGCAGAGCACGCAGCGGCCTTGCAGGCGGGTGCTGCAGGTGTCGCATTCTCCGCTGCAGGTCGTCGCACTTGGCGCGCTGCTCGACGCCTCCTCCAGCCAGAGTCGTTCCAGCGCGTCGCGTTCGGCGGCGGTTTCTTCCATCTCGCGGCCAAGGCGCGCTTTGTCGCCGCGCAGGACGGCGACCATTTCTTCCAGCGTTTCGATTCGCGCCTCGGCTTCCCGAGCGCGGCTGGCCTGGGTTTCCGCCAACAACAGGCGGCGACCGATGGCGGCCATGGCCTGGCCGGATTCCAGCTCACGCACCCGGTTCAACAGGGGGGCCAGGTGGGCGACCTGTTCGTTGGCGCGTGCCAGGTCGCGTTTGGCCGAGTCGGTTTGCAGGCTTTGTTGGCGCAGTTCTTCCGCGAGGCGAGCATTTTCCGCGCCCAAGTTGGTTTGCTCGCGCTGCAGCCATTCCAGCCGCCGCAGATCGGCGGCCTGGCCGGCGCCGATCTGGTGGCTGTGCATGTGGACATCGCCATAGACCTGGTTGCGGGTATCCCGGCTGGCGGCCTTGTGGGTGAGCGCGGCCCACATGGCGTCGGCGACTTCGCCGCACTTCAGGTGCTGCTTCCACAAGGCCAGCACGTCGGCGTCGGATTTGACGCGCTCGAAGCGGGTGATGATGATCGCGTACTTGCGCTCCAGAAGCTTGTGCATCGCTTCGGCGGCGTCGTTGCGCGAGCAGGACAGCGAGACGGCTTCGACATGCAGGCGATAGGGATCGAAGCGAGTGCCGCCAAAATTGCCATTAAAACCGCACTTGCGGGCGATCTTCTTGAGTTCATCCAGCGTGAGGCAGGAGCCAATCACCGGGCAGTGGTGCTTTTCTTCGAGTTCCCAGAGCTTTGGGCGGCGGGGCGACGGTTGCTTGCGCGATTCAGGTTCGCTTTCCACCATCGACGTGACAAGAGCTGAAGATGTGGGCGCGACGCCCGCCTTGGCGAACAAGTCCGCCAGCAAGCCTTTCGGTTCGCAACGATCACACATGGCAGTCGTGCCTCAGTCTGGCCGGATGAATATGCCGCGCGCCTTCCACGCGTGGAGTAATTGTCTCTTCGCCGATATCGGTCTGGATCGGCGCGGCGAAGGCGTCGCGCGGAAGGCCCATGCCGTTCTGCATCGGGGCGACGAACCAGTCGAGCAGCAGCCGGGCGGACGCCTGGCTGCGTGAACAGGGGTGGCGCAGCAACACCAGCGCGACAACCAGGAGCGATGCGGGATGGGCGGTATGCATGGGGTTCCTCCTCAAGCGGCGGCGACAAAGGCTTCGCCGAGTTGCCATTCGCAGGCGGTGAGCTCGCCGCTTTGCAGTGCGTGCAACAGGCGCAGCGTTTCGCGTGCCGAGCGGCCCACGTTGAGATTGTTCGCCGCCACGCTCATGACCCGGCCTTCGAGGTTGACGATGAAGGTGGCACGCATCGCTACGCCGGATGCGGCGAGCACGCCGAAGCCTTGCGCCAGCGCACGCGACATGTCACCTAGCATCGGGAGCTTGACCGCGCCGAGGCCGTGTTTGACCCACGCGCGGTGGGCATGAGCTGAATCCACGCTGACGCCTAACAGCACCACGCTCGAGACGGCGAAGTCGTGGAGGAGGTCAGAATAGACGCGGATTTCCGTCGGACAAACGAAGGTGAAGTCGAGCGGCCAGAAAAACAGCACCAGCCACTTGCCGCGATAGTGCGCGAGCGAGACCGGTTCGATGCGGCCATCGGGTATATAGGCGTCGGGGATAGGGTGTCCAATCGAAATCATGAAAAACTCCTTCATTGCGGGGCGGATTGCGGCACGGCAATGTTCGTGTCACGCGGGGTGCATGACACGGCGCGCCATTCGAACGACAGGCGGCGACAGGCGTTGGTCAGTTGCGGGCTGGCGGCGCCGTTTTCCATCCAACAGCAAATGCTGCTCGACCAAACACGCGAGCTTTTTGCAGCCGATTTGCTGGTAGCAATGCACCGGCCACAGCTTGGCGGCGATGACGATTTCGTGAGCGTCGTGGTACTGCGGGGGCATGCCAGTCTCCTTGGGGTTGAGGGCTGGCTTGCGCGGGTGCGCTGGCGGGCGGGTAATCCGGTGAGTAACTTACTGCGTGAGAATCTACTGCGTGAGAATCAGTTTGCAGTTTTTGGTGATGCGCAGGCTGTAGCGCTCGCCGTTATGGCATCAGGATTTCCTGATTGCCCTGGAATAAAAACTCCGTCGGGTTGACCGGACTCGACCAGAGTACGGATGGGGAGGGTGTCCGTGTTTGCATGGCTATCGACGTCTAGTTTCGTTTGATCTGATTTCATTCATGTTGGGCATTTGATTTACGAATGATAACGATTCGTGTTTGCATGTCAAGCGGTAGCGATAATATTTGTGAAAGGAGGGGGTAACAGCGGCATGGTGGACGTGCTCTGGTTCAGCGTGCGGCGGCGTGTGACTCAGCCGATGAGGCCCAGCCCAACGAGAAACATGACGTAGGGTTGGCCCGGGTACGGGAGGTCAGCGTGAATGCTTCACCCTCGACGGCCTGGGAGCCGCCGAGCGCGACTGCTGGTTGTAGACGTCGCTATCGAACAGCGGAATGCTTTCGTTCCAAGTGTAGAACGGATCGAAGCTCTAATTGATCACCGTCCCACTGCGACCGCCGAAGTGAGAAATCGTAGGTTGCTAGATGCCGGATATACGACTGCACGCAATTCCGAACAGCCAGAACTATCGATCTGGTTTCTTGCTATTGGGGGGAGTCCATATTAGGAGTGTCCGCATCAACCAGACCGATACACCGAGCGAAAGCGGGGGGGGCGGCGAGCATGGTGGCTAGGCTGCTGGCGGCGGCAAGCGACTGGATGAATGACTTCATGACTCCTTTTTAGGTTGGAAAAATTCAAATGGTATCAATGCTTTTGACAGTGCAGGGGGTTGCTTGAAAGCGTGAGGTAAAAGGATAGCAAAAGAGGTGGCAAGCGAGGTGCGTGGGGAGCTTTAGGATTGATCCATCTTGGCTAAAGATATCGGGTATCCGGATTTCGTATTTCATTAACGGTAGGCCAGCAACCTCAGCGCGTTGAGCACTACGACCAGAGTCGATCCTTCGTGGATCAGCACCGCCACCCCGATTCCCGCCCAGCCGAACAGGGTGGCGGGAACCAACAAGGCCACCACGCCCAGGGACACCCACAGGTTCTGCCGGATGATGCGCTTCGATGCGCGGCTCAAGGCCACGGCGAACGGCAGTCTGGAAAGGTCGTCGCCCATCAGCGCGACATCGGCGGCTTCCAGCGCCACGTCGGTGCCGGCGCCACCCATGGCGATGCCGACGGTGGCGCGCGCCATCGCCGGCGCATCGTTGACGCCGTCGCCGACCATGGCTACCTGGCCGTAGCGCTGCGCGAGTTCCTCCATGGCCTTGACCTTGTCTTCCGGCAACAGACCCGCCTTCACTTCGTCCAGGCCCACCGCGTCGGCGATGGCGCGGCCCACGCGCTCGTTGTCGCCGGTAAGCATGATGGTCTTGCGGATGCCGGTCTGGTGCAGACGCTCCAGCACCTGCTTCACGCCTTCGCGCGGCGTGTCGGCCAGGGCAAAGATGCCGAGGAACTGTCCGTCCGCCTGGATCAGCATGAGGGTCTTGCCTTCCGTCTGCAGGCGCTCTGCGTCCTGCTGAACCACTTCGGGGATGGCTTCACCGTCAAACAGCCTGGCGTTACCAATGGCTATTTTTTGCCCGCCAAATTCAGCGCGAACGCCTTTTCCGGTCACGGCTTCGACCTCCCCGGCTTCATCCCAACTTAAACCGCGTCCCTTCGCCTCCGTCACCACCGCCTGCGCCAGGGGATGGGCGCTGCGACTTTCCACGGCGGCGGCAATAGTCAGCAGACGTGCCTCGTCTCCGCTGATGGCGATGACATCGGTCACTTTGGGTTTGCCGATGGTCAGGGTGCCGGTCTTGTCGAAGGCGATGGCTGTGAGCACGCCTAGATTTTCCAGATGCGCGCCGCCTTTGATCAGCACGCCGCCGCGTGCGGCGCGCGCGATGCCGGACAGCACCGCCGACGGCGTGGCGATGGCGAGCGCGCATGGGGAGGCGGCCACCAGCACGGCCATCGCGCGGTAAAAGGATTCCGCAAAAGGAAAGCCGAACAGTGGCGGCAGTACGATGAGCAGTACGGCGCCCACCAGCACGACGGGTACGAAGATGCGCTCGAAGCGGTCGGTGAAGCGCTGGGTGGGAGACTTCTGCGTCTGCGCCTCGGCCACCATCGTAACCATGCGCGCCAGCGTGCTCTCCTGCGCCAGCTTGGTTACCTCGATAGTCAGCACACCCTCGCCGTTGACCGTGCCGGCGAACACCTTGTCGCCCGGCTGCTTGTCCACCGGCATGGATTCGCCGGTGATGGGCGCCTGGTCCACCGCCGAGTTGCCTGATGCCACCTGCCCGTCGGCGGGGATGCGCTGGCCGGGTTTGACCACCACCCGGTCGCCGCGCTGCAAGGCTTCGACCCGCACCTCGATCTCGGCACCATCGCGCTGCACAATGGCGGTCCTGGGCGCCAGTTCCGCGAGCGCCTCGATCGCCTTGCGCGCCCGGTCCATGGCCATGTGTTCCAGCGCATGACCGAGGCTGAACAAGAATAGCAGCAGCGCGCCTTCTTCCCAGGCACCCAAAGCCGCGGCCCCGGCCGCTGCGACGATCATCAGGGTGTCGATGTCGAAGCTGCGGCTCTTCACACTCTGCCAGGCGTCGCGCAGGGTATAGAAACCGCCCGCTGCATAGGCACCCAGCAGCAGGCCGATCGAGAGGGCGCGCGGCGCGCCGGCGAGGCCGGTCAGCCAGCCGGCCAGCAACAGCAGGCCCGCCACGCCGCTGAAAACGAGCTCGCGATGCTCGGCGAACCATCCGGCCTCATGGCCTTCCTCCAGCACGGCATAGCCGAGCGCCTGTATGCGCTTAATGATTGCAGGACGCCCGATTATCTCGCTGTCGAATTCCAGGCGCAGGCGTTCCGCGGCGTAACTCACGGAGGCTTCCAGCACGCCGCCGGTACGTTGCAGGGCATGTTCGATCACCGTGGCGCAGGTGGGGCAATCCATGCCGTCGATGCGCAGGCTCTCGTGACGAAACCGGTCTCCGATCTTCGCGCCGGCCGCCTGCGCCAGTTCGCGCACCCGGCTCACGCTGAATTGCTGCGGATCGTAGTGCAGGCACAGGCGGGCGCTGCCGTCCTCGCGCACCAGGTGCACTTTTTCCAGGCCTTCGGCCTGCAGCAGTTCCGTCAGCCGCCCTACGCAGGCGTCGCGCTCGTCGGGGATTTCCGGCAGGACCAGGGACAAGTCCAGTTCAAGTTTTTCAGCCATGCTGCTACTCCTTATAGAACCCATCGATTTCGACGCGGGGTTGCACGCCTCATGGAACGGACAAAGACCTGCGCTTGGCAGGTGCCCTCATAAGGTCTCGCGTTCCGTTGCCGGTTTAAACAAGCGCGGGATCCAGCGCACATAGACAAGTTCGCTGACGAGTTCGACCAGCGTTTGCGTCACCACGACCGCGGGGATGAGGGCGCCGCCACCGGGGACGGCAAATGCCAGCGGCAAGACCACTAGGGAATTGCGGGTGCCCGCGCTGAAGGCCAAGGCACGGCCCGCGCCTACATCGAGTCCCATGAGTTTTCCCACTGCATAGGCGACAAGCGGCATGATGATCGCGAATGCCGCATAAATCGGCACCGTCCGGGCAACATCGGCCGACGCAGCGCCGATGCGCGGTGCGACGGCCGCGAACACCAGCAACAGCACCAGCGCCATCAGCGGGACCGGCAGCCATCCCATCACCCCCTCGACCCGCCTGCCCGACGCGCGGCGGGCGGCCCAGTACTGGGTTGCCCCAGCGAGCACAAGGGGGATGGCAATCAGCCAGAAAAACGCATGCAGGAAGGGGCTTGCCTGCACCAGGCCCGCGGCGTCGGACCCGAGAAACAGCCCGATATAAACGGGCAGCAGTAGCATTTGCGCGATGAGCAAAACCGGCGTCGCCGCGAGGATGAGCTTCGCGTCTCCCCGCCCCAGGTGCGTAAATACGACGACGTAATCGATACAAGGCGCCAGCAATACCAGCAGCACGGCGAAGTGAAGGGCCGGATGGGCAGGAAGGAACTGGATCAGCCCGAGTACCACCAGCGGAACCGCAACGAAGTTGACGATCAGCAGCGCCGAGAGGAAGCGCCCGTGCGTCAGCGCCTGCCCGAGGGCAGCCATCGGCACTTGCAGGAAGGTGACATACAGCAGCGCAGCCAGCGCCGGATTGATCCAGGCTTCCAGGGCGGCAGCGGATGGCCCCGCGACGGCGGCCGCCAGCAGGCCGGCAAACACTGCCATGAAATAAATGGCGACCTGATGCTTTTCCAGCGTCGGCCTGGAGATGCGAATCATGCCTGGAAAATGCATTGTGCTACTGCCGGGGTTTGCCGCATTGGCCGCAAAACTGGGCGCCCGCCGGCAGTTCCGCGCCGCAGCCGGAACATTTTGCGGGCGACAGGGAAGCGCCGCATTGCCGGCAGAAGCGCGCATCGCGCGCATTGGCGCTGCCGCACTTGAGGCAGGTGATTGCCGGGCTGCTGTCTTGCGGATAGCCTGGATTACCCCCATAGCCGCCATGCCCGGAACCGCCGTGATGGCCGCCCCGGTAGCCGCCGTGGTGGCCGCCGAGTTTGCCGCCCATCAAATTGCCCAGCATTCGTTCGAAGAATCCCATGGTTTACTCCTTTGCAGTTGATTTAACGATGACAAAAGTTGTCCCTGCTAATTGACGACACCTGCTTACTCGGGATGATTTTGGTTGCCGGGCTTTTGGCTAAGTCGTTTCCAGCCGGGCGGGTGGTGAAGTGCGAGGGTTGCAAAAATCAACCCTCCCGTGACGATCGCCAGCACGTACATCCCGAAAGCGCTGGCCATGCCCACCGCCGCTGTGGCCCAGAGCGTGGCGGCGGTCGTCAATCCCGCAATTCCGCCTTTGCCCTGAAAAATGACCCCCGCTCCGATAAAACCCATGCCGGTGACCACTTGGGCGGCGATACGACCCGCATCATTGGCCGCATGAAAAGATATCAAGCTGAAAGCGCAGGCCCCTATAGAAATCGCCATGTAAGTTCGAATGCCCGCATCGCTGGCATGACGTTCTCTTTCCCAACCGATCAAGCCGCCTATCAGCGCAGCGAGCATCATGCGAGAGGCATAAAGAAATTCAGTTTCGATATCCATTTTTTTCACTTATCTCCTAGCGTTGCGCCGCACCCTGCCCAAATGTTGCACAGCCAAGGTACGCACGCTGCCTATGCCAACATCGGCAAGCAACGAATCGAAACCACATACCGTTACAGTGCTTCGGCAACCGTTACGTCTTTGCCGGCGAGGGCGCAGACTCGGCAGTAAAGTCTTCCTCATCTTCGTCTCTTCGATGTGTCAGTCGATACAGAATCGGCAGTACGAGAAGCGTCAGTGCGGTCGAGGACAGAATGCCGCCGATCACCACGGTCGCCAGCGGACGCTGTACCTCAGCCCCAGTTCCAGTAGCAATCGCCATTGGCACGAAGCCAAACGATGCCACTAGCGCTGTCATCAGTACCGGACGCAGACGCGTCAGCGCCCCCTTGCGAATCGCCTTATCCAGCGACATGCCTTCTTCGCGCAGGCTGCGGATGTAGGAAATCATCACCAGGCCATTGAGCACTGCCACACCAGAGAGCGCGATGAAGCCCACTGCCGCCGAGATCGACATCGGAATATCGCGTAGCCAGAGTGCGACCAAACCGCCCGTCAGCGCAAAGGGGATGCCGCTAAAGACCAGCAGTCCGTCTTTAACGTTGCCAAACATCATGAAGAGCAGCACAAACACGAGCAGCAACGCGACGGGCACCACGACTTGCAGACGCTTAGTAGCCGACAGCAACTGCTCGAATTGCCCGCCCCAGCTTGTCCAATAGCCCGCAGGTATCTTTACTTGCTGCTGAAGCTGCTGTTCAGCCTCTGCGACAAACGAGCCAATGTCGCGGCCGCGCACGTTAGAGCTCACGACGATTCGGCGTTTGCCGTTTTCCCGGCTAACCTGGTTTGGCCCCGGAGCCAACTCAAGGCTTGCGACTTCTGCGAGCGGAATATAGGTTTTTTGACTGTCGCCACCCTGCGCCCGTGGTAGTGCGATCGGTAAGCGCTTGATTGCTTCCAGGTCGGAACGCAGGTCTTCCGGTAGACGAACGATGATGTCGAAGCGACGGTCGCCCTGGAATAGGGTGCCCGCCTCCTTGCCGCCGATCGCAGTGGCCACTGCATCCTGCACATCGCCCACGTTCAAGCCGTAGCGAGATGTTTTGTCGCGGTCAATATTGATGGTCAACATGGGTAGGCCGGTGGTCTGCTCTACTTTGACCTCTGATGCGCCCGGAATCTTCTCCATCACCGAGGCTATTTTGATCGCGGTGTCGTTTAGTACATCCATGTCGTCGCCGAACACCTTAACCGCCACATCGCTGCGTACGCCTGATATCAACTCATTGAAGCGCAGCTGGATCGGTTGGGAGAATTCGTAGTTGTTGCCAGGGAGTTTGTTCGCGGCTACCTGGATGGCTGCCAACAATTCGTCACGCGTTTTTTTCGGTTTTGGCCACTGATCCTGTGGCTTGAGCATGATGTAGCCGTCCGAAATACTGGGCGGCATCACGTCGGAGGCGATTTCAGCGGTACCCGTGCGCGCAAACACCCGCTCAATTTCCGGAAACTGCTGTTTGAGCGCACGCTCAATCTGCTGCTGCATGGCGACGGACTGCGTCAAACTGGTGCCTGGGACGCGCAGCGCCTGAATCGCAAAGTCGCCCTCATTCAAACTCGGTACAAACTCGCTGCCCATGCGCGTAGCCAGGAGTCCAGACAGGACAACCATGACAATTGCAAACGTCAATACCACGGGCTTGTTGACCATTACTTTGTCCAGCATCGGCGCATAGACGCGCTTGGCCCACTGCATCAGAATGTTTTCTTTCTCGGCAACTTTGTTGCCAATGAAGAGCGCCACCGCTGCGGGGATAAACGTAACTGAGAGGATCATTGCACCTACCAGGGCCATCACTACAGTTAGAGCCATCGGATGGAACATCTTTCCTTCTACGCCGGTCAGGGCGAAGATCGGCAAATACACGACCATGATGATGAGTTGGCCGTACAGCAGTGGCCGCCGTGCCTCTTTCGAGGCGGCAAATACCTCATGAAAGCGCTCCGTGCGGGTAAGCGGACGGCCGTGGTGAGTTTGCGCATGGGCGAGCCGCCGTACGCAGTTCTCAACGATCACCACTGCGCCATCGATGATGATGCCGAAGTCGAGCGCACCCAAACTCATCAGGTTCGCACTCACTTTGTAGGTCACCATTCCGGTGAAGGTGAACAGCATAGCCAGCGGAATTACCATCGCCGTGATGATGGCCGCGCGGATGTTGCCGAGGAACAGGAACAGGATTACGATCACGAGGATCGCGCCTTCGGTTAAGTTTTTCTTGACCGTGTTGATGGCTTTATCGACCAGCACCGTCCGGTCGTAGACGGTGACAGCCTGGACACCTTCAGGAAGTGTCCGGTTGATCTCTTCCATTTTTATGGCAACCGCCTGCGAGACGGTGCGACTGTTCTGGCCGATCAACATGAACACAGTGCCCAGTACGACTTCGCGGCCATTTTCAGTGGCAGCGCCGGAACGCAGTTCGCGACCAATGCCGACCTCGCCCACATCACGTATGCGGATAGGCACCCCCTGTGTATTGTCGAGGATGATGTTCTCGATATCCTCAATTGAGCTTACCTGCCCAGGCGCACGGACGAGATACTGCTCACCGCGCTTCTCGATGTAACCGGCACCGACGTTATTGTTGTTGCGATCGAGTGCTATCACGATGTCTTGCAACGTCAGTCCGTAGGAAGCAAGTTTTTCCGGAATTGGCGCGACCTGATACTGCTTGGCGAAGCCGCCGATGGAATTGATCTCGGTCACGCCCGGCACGTTGCGCAGCTGCGGCTTGATGATCCAGTCCTGAATCTCACGCAAGTCGGTCGGCGTATAAGCCGATCCATCCGGCTTCTTCGCGTCTTCTTTGGCTTCGACTGTCCAGAGGTAGATTTCCCCCAAGCCGGTCGAGATAGGCCCCATCGCCGGGGTTACACCGGAGGGCAATTTATCCCGGGCCTCCTGGATACGTTGGTTAACCAGTTGGCGCGCAAAATAAATATCTGTGCCGTCCTTGAAAATCACCGTCACCTGTGAGAGGCCATAGCGCGACAGTGAGCGGGTCTCCTGCAGATCGGGCAGACCCGACATGACGGTCTCAATCGGATAGGTGATGCGCTGCTCGGTCTCCAGCGGGGAGTAGCCGGGCGCCGCCGTATTGATCTGTACCTGGACATTGGTGATGTCCGGGACGGCATCGATGGGCAGCGCCTTGTAACTGAAGACACCGACCGCAGCCATACCGAAAACGGCCAGAAGAACCAGCCACCGATGCTCGATGGCTAAACGAATGATACGTTCAAACATGATGTGTGTTCCTTTGTATCAATGCGCGTGTTCGGCGCTGCTTTTACCCAGCTCCGACTTGATGGTGAAGCTGCCGGCGGCGGCGTATTGGGTTCCCGGCTTCAGCCCTTTTACGACCTCAATAGTCTTGCCGTCGGACAGGCCGATGGTGACGGGTTGGGCAATAAAGCCCCCCGGCACGCGGACAAAGATCGTGGGCTTTTCGTCGACATTCTGGACAGCGTCCAACGACACGGCGACCGGCACAGGGGTTTCCTTGGAGACGATCTCGACATTGATGAACAACCCAGGACGCCAGGCCATCTGCGGGTTCGACAACGTTACGCGCGCCTTGGCGGTGCGTGTTTGTTCTCCGATCAATGCGCCGATATAGGACACGGTGCCGGACGCCGTGGAGTCAAACGCCGTGGCCCTGATCGTGACCTTCTCGCCGACCCGGATGACATTGATATCCTTCGCCGGCACAATGATCTCGGCCCACACGGTCGACAAATCGGAAATAGTGAAAATGCTCGCATCTTCCTTGACCGATTCGCCCAGGGCGATATGCTTTTCGACCACCATGCCGTTGAACGGCGCACGAATCTCGAAGCGGTTAAGCGCACCGCTCCTGCTTGATACGTTTGAACTGGCCCCAATCGCACTCAATTTCTGTTGAGCGTTGTGTACGGCGATTTCTGCTTCACTCTTCGCCTGTCTGGCCTGCAGATAGTCCTGCTCCGCCGAAATCTTCTCTTCCCAGAGTTTCTTCTCTCGCTCGAATGTCGTCTTGGCCAATGACAGGCGTTTCTGTGCGGCGAGCAACTCACTGCGTTGCTCCGATAAATCGGTACTCGCGATCACCGCCAGCACTTGGCCTTTCTTGACCCACTGGCCGAGATTGGCCGAGATACCTTCGACCACGCCGGCAAGGCGGGGGACGACGTGTGCCGTCCTGTCTGCATTAAAGCGAATCTCGCCCGGCAGGGTCATCGCACTCTTGATGCGAGCGGCACCCGCGGTCTCAATCGTCACGCCCGCCACCTTGATCTGTTCATCGGTCAACTCGATCTTTCCTTCCTCATTGGAAAAAGAGAACGTGAACGACTGATTACCGTTTTGAGCAATCACGGTTGCCTCAAATACATGTGGCTCTTCGATGGGCTGGGTGCTCTTCAGGAAATCCTTTTCCGATGTAAAGCCGATGTTTTGTTTCTCGCCATTCGGTCGAAGCAGCATCACCGACACCTTGGCAGCGTTTGGCGGGAGGGTCTTGTCATTGTTGAACAGATAGACCTGGAAGCGCGGCTCGCCTCCCTCTTCCGCGAGCAGGATTTCCAACCCGAAGTCACCCTTGACGAATAATTTGCCGCCATGAGAACCCTTGATCGAAGTGGGCTCGTGGTGTTCCGCGTCCGCATGGTCTTTGGCGTCGTCATGTTTGTCGGTGACTTCGCTGCCGTGATGCTCGGCATCGGCATGCCCTTTAGCTTCAGAGTGGCTGTCTGGATCCTGCCCTTCACCTTCCGGCGTGGACTTGTTCGTACCGAGAATGAGGCCGCCCAGCAGGATGCTGACAGCAATAATCGCGGCAACAGCAAGAGTTTGTTTCTTGTTCACATTGATTTTCATGTTTGGTTCCTACGGAATGACGGCGAGCGTTAGGGATGATGCATTGCCGAGCACGCGTTCAATCTCGGCAGCGGCCCGATGCCCTTCGGACAACGTGCGCAAATATTGGGATTTGGCTTGCAACAGCGTACGCTGCGCATCCAGCACTTCGAGGAAGCTGAATTTCCCCAGTTCGAAGCCTTTGGTCGCGGCGTCGTAGGCGCTTTGCGCGCCCGGCAGGATGTCATTTTGTAATGCATCGACCTCCTGCCGTGCTGCATTCAGGCGTTCATGGGCCTGCGCCAGCTCGCCCCCCAAACGCACCTCAGTGGCGATTAATTCGTCCCGCGCTTTATCCGTGCGGCGCAGCGCTTCCAGCAAATTTCCCTGGTTGCGGTCGAATACTGGAATCGGGATCAATATGCCGAAAATTGCTTGATTGCGCCCTAGTTCTTCGTTACGTTTTGTGCCCAGGCTGATAGTCACATCGGGGATGCGGCGCGTGCGTTCAACTTGGGCCAGAGCCCGACGACGATTGACTTCGAGTTGCGCCCGCAGAAGACTGGGCGAATTGGCTAGACGTGTGTTCAGTTCCCCCAGCGCTGGCAGCGTTGGCAAGGTTTCAACCGAACCCTCCACACGCTCGAACCGCGGTGAGGGATTGCCCCAGGTGGCCGCCAGACGCTTGCGCGCAATGCTTAACTCGCTGTTGGCTTGGAACGATTCCACCCGCACCCCGGCCTCGGCCACACGTGCCTTGGTTTCTTCGACTGGAGAAACTTTTCCAGCAGTCACTCGACGCGAAGCAGCAGTTGTTGCGCGCTGGGCAAGCAGGACAGAAGATTGGACGAGCCGGATGCGTTCTTGCGCTGCCAACACGTTGAAAAACGCCGTTATCACGGCGGCCCGAATTTCAGCCCGTTTGGCGTCGAGGTCAGCTGAGGCGGCATCGCGTCCACGCTCGGCGGCTTCGATGCGAGCGGCACGTTTGCCGCCGAGCTCGATAGGCTGGTTCAGTTGAAGTGTGGTGGTACGCGTCGACCTCTGTGTGTCCTCGATCAGGGTCGAGATTTGCGGATTGGGCCGGACACGTGCCTGAGTGATAGTGGCTTCAACCGCATCCAACTCGCGCCCAGCGGCCGACAGATCAGGGTTGGCGCCAAGCGCCAGTTCCAGTGCCGCCTTCAGGGTGAGCGGGGCAGCCGGCTCGGCGGCACGCGCAGCGCGGACACCACTCGTTTCATAAGCGCCATTACGTCCGGCGTCGACAGTTTGTGCAAAAGATGGGTTGAAAAACAGCGCCGCCAACCCAAGCGGCAATAGACGTCTTCGCATCGAATTCTCCAAAATGACAAGGATGAATCCGGCGAAACGGAATCGCGCAGGCTAAAAAGTGCGTGCTAGCTTGATGAGTGGCATCCGTCTCGCCGTATTAGGCGAGAGCGGACCACTTGGGACGTTCGGGTCTGTCCAGAGCGAGGGATGAATAAGTCGCTTCGTTGCGTCGCAGCGAGGGCTGTGAGGGTGGAACCGAGGCGTGGAAAGCAGCCTCGTTCAAGAAGCCCAGGAAGCCAGACATATGGCAGTGATCGTGCCCGAGGTTGAATTTCTCGGGCTGCTTGTCTGGGTCGGGTTTTGCGGATGAAGCCTTGTGCTCATCATCGTGATGGCCGAAGTGCTGTGCGGCTTGGTCCTGCTCGTGCCCGCAATACTCGGCCACCGCGGCCCAGGATATCTGGAGCGGTAGCAGGCACAGCATAAGGGTCACGAGAAACCGTCGCATGGCCGAACTATAAGTACTGCGGACTTATCCTGTCAATGATGCAGTTGGTACCTTTCAGGTTGCTTTGCGTAGTATTGCAGTTGGCTTTTGACTCCGCCGATGTCTATGGATGTCATGGCCGTCCTGCGACTGGAACTGCTTGGATGATATCGCTCACATAAATCCACCCCGCCATGGCTTGGCCAGTTCGAGCGGTGCGCGCGATGATGTCCACCAGTTCGTTCACCTGGTGATCCTCGCAAACCAGTTCCAGCTTGGATTCGTGAATGACCTCTTCGGCGAGTTCGACGGAGTAGTGCTGCTCCCTGGCATCCACCGCCTTCAGCAGGCTTTGCACCGGGATGACACCGAGGTTGTGGCAGCCGGCATTCGCATTGCATTGCCCCGATTCCTTGAGGGCGCGAATCACGTCGCCGATACGGTGGTTGTGGATGTAAGCCTTGATTTCTTTCATGCGTTTTCTCCTGTCTGGTGATTGCGTGCGGCCTCTTCAGACCGCACGTTTCCGGTTTACTTCGCTTGTTTGCGTTCGCGGCGTTGTTCCACCCATTCGTACATCAATGGCAACAGCAGCAAGGTCAACGCAGTGGAAGTGAACAGTCCCCCCACCACCACCGTCGCCAGCGGACGCTGGGTCTCCGCCCCGACGCCGCTGGAGAGCAGCATCGGCACCAGGCCGAAGATGGCGATGGAGGCCGTCATCAACACCGGCCGCAGCCGCAGCGCGGCGCCTTGCTTGACAGCCTCTCTGATTGAGAGTCCCTGTCGCCGCTGGTCGTTGAGGAAGGACACCAGTACGATGCCGTTCAGCATCGCCACCCCGAACACGGCGATGAAGCCGATCGCCGACGGCACCGACAGATACTGCCCGGTGATGAACAAACCGATCACACCGCCGATGATGGCGAACGGCACGTTGGCGATGATCAGCGTGGCATAGGTGAGTGAATTAAACGCCGTATACAGCAGGATGAAGATCAGCCCGATGGTGAGGGGCACGATTAGCGCGAGCTTGGCCATGGCGCGCTGCTGGTTCTCGAAGGCGCCGCCCCACTCGACCCAGTAGCCAGCCGGCATCTTCACCTGCTGCTTGATCTTCGCCTGCGCCTCCTTCACGAAGCTGTCCACGTCGCGTCCTTTGACGTCCATCTGGATCACGGCATAGCGCTGCAACTGCTCGCGTCGTACGAAGGAGTAGCCTTCATCTAGTTCCACCGTCGCCACTGCGGACAACGGCACCAGCGCGCCACTGCGGGTACGGATCGGGATGTTGCTGATGGCTTCCACGCTGTTGCGGAAATCGGGGGCGAGCCACACCTGGATGTCGAAGCGCTTCACCCCGTCGATCAGGGTGGAAACGGCCTTGCCGCCGATGCCGGCCTGCACTATCTCCAGGATGTCGTCGGCGTTGAGTCCCAAGCGCGCCGCCGCTTCGCGGTTCACCTTCACCACCATTTGCGGTTTGCCCTTGTTGGCTTCCAGGGAAAGATCGGCCACGCCGGGCACTTTGTCCAGCACGGACTTGATCTCGGCTGACAAGCGATCCAGCGCGGCCAAGTCCTCGCCGTAGAGCTTCAAAGCCAGAGTGGCGCGCACGCCGGAAATCAATTCCTCGACGCGCATCTGGATCGGTTGCGTGGCGGCGATGACGGAGGTTGGCACCTGTTTCTCCAACACCTCTTGCATTTCCCGCGTCAACTCCGGAAAGGAAATCGGCTTCGGCCATTGCTCATGAGGCTTGAGGTCCACCAGGATTTCCATGTAGTTGACGTCCGCCGTCTCGCCTTTCTCCGCGCGCCCGATCATGGCAATGGCGGATTTCACCTGGGGGAAACGCTTGAGTTCGGTTTCGATGCCCTCGGAGATGCGGATCGATTCATCCAGCGAGGTGGAAGGAATGCTGGTGACGCGGAACATGATGCCGCCCTCCTGCAAGGTCGGCATGAACTCCTTGCCGAGGAAAGGAAACAGAGCGAGGGTTCCGATCAACAGGATCAATGCGCCGCCGACCATCTTGCGCTTGTTCTCCAGGGCCCAATCCAGGAGCGGCAGGTAAAGCCTTTTCGCCCAGCGCACCACGAAGGTGTCCTTCTCCTCCTTGGGCTTGAGAATCAGCGAACTGAGCACCGGCACCAGGGTCATGGTCAGCACCAGGGAACCGATCATGGCGAAGGTGATGGTGAGCGCCATGGGCTTGAACAGCTTGCCCTCCAGCCCGGTCAGAGAAAACAGCGGCAGGAACACCACGATGATGATGAGGATCGCGAATGCGGTCGGATTGATCACTTCCCGCGCCGCTTCCAGGATCACATGACTCTTGTTGACCGATTGTCCGACCTTGTGGCTGAGCAGGCGGAAGCCGTTCTCAACCATTACCACGGCGCCGTCCACCATCATGCCGATGCCCACGGCAAGTCCGGCCAGCGACATCAGGTTGGCCGACAGGCCCCATTGCTGCATCAGGATGAAACTGATCAGCATGGCCAGCGGGAGTGCAAGAATCACCACGATCGCGGAACGCACCTCGCCCAGGAACAGGAAAAGGATGATGGCCACCAGGATTGAACCCTCAACAAGGGCGCTTTCGGCTGTCTTGACCGCCTTCTCGACCAGCTCGGTGCGGTCGTACACCGGCTTGATCGTCACGCCCGGGGGTAAGGCTTGTTGGACTGTCTTCAGTTTTTCCTTGACAGCGTCCACCACGTTCTTGGCGTTCTCGCCGATACGCTGCAACGCCATCCCTAGAACCACCTCCTCGCCGTTCTTGGTAACCGCGCCGCTGCGCAACGAGGGGGCTTCCTTGACATCGGCCACGTCGCGTACGTAGACCGGTGTGCCTTCCTTTTCGGTAACGACAATGCCGCCGATGTCCTGCGTATTGGAAACCAAGCCCAAGCCGCGCACCAGATACTGTTCCTGGCCCAGGTTAACGTATTGCCCACCCACCTGGCGGTTATTGGCGGTCAGCGCTTCCATTACGTCCTTGAAGGTCAGCCCGTACTTGATAAGCCGCCGCGGGTCGATCAGCACTTGGTATTGCTTCTCGTCGCCGCCCCAGGACATGATGTCGTCCACCCCGGGTGCGGTGCGCAGAACGAGCCGCACCGTCCAGTCCTGAAGCGTACGCAGATCCATCCCGGACAATTTTTTGTCGGCGGATTCAATGGTGTACCAGAATACCTGGCCCAACCCCGAACTGTTGGCACCGAGCACCGGCTCGCCGTAGCCTTCCGGAATGCGGCCCTTGGCCTCCTGCAGCTTTTCGCTTACCAGACGGCGGGCGAAATAGATGTCCACATCGTCCTTGAAGTACACACTGACATAGGACAGTCCGAACAGGGACACCGAGCGTATTTCCTCCACCCCCGGCAGGCCGGCCATGACACCTTCCACCGGAAAGGTAAGCAGCTTTTCCACATCCTCGGCCGCAAGCCCCGGTGCCTCCGTATAAATATTCACCTGCACCGGCGTCACGTCGGGGAAGGCATCCACCGGCACTTCAAGCCAGGCTTTCACGCCCAACATCACCACCAGCACAAACGCCACCAGCACCAGCACCTTGTAGCGCAGGGAAAGATCAACAATTTTATTCAACATGGCCGCCCCCTCAATCCGCGTCGCCGATTTGCGACTTGAGCAATCGGGCTTTTAGCGCGTAGGCGCCGCTCACTACCACGCTCTCGCCGGCTGCCACGCCGGATTTGAGTACGGCGTATCCTTGGGTACGGTCACCCACTTCCACGGCGCGCTGCTCAAACCCACCGCTCTCGGCGACAAATACCATCGGTTGCCCTTGCAAGAGCAACACCGCCCCTTCCGGCACGAGCAACGCCTTGACACTCCCCCCGGTACCGATCGCTACAGTCGCGAACATTTCAGGTTTCAGCCTGCCGTCGGTGTTTGGCACTTCGACCCGCGCCTTGACCGTACGGGTTTCCCTGTCCATCGTGCTGCTGATGTAGGTGAGCCGCCCCTTGAACACTTCGCCCGGATAGGCGGACACTGTGACGGCTGCCTGGGCGCCGACCTTGACCTTGCCAAGATCTTTCTCGAACAGATCGCTTTCGATCCACAGGATGGACAGGTCGGCCACGGTAAACAGGGATGCGTCTGGTTGCGCAAGCTCGCCCAGTACCGCTTTTTTCTCGATGACCGTGCCAGAAAAGGGTGCGGTCAGCGGAAACACCGAGCCAGACAGTTTCTCCGGGGAGACGCCCATCATGCGCAACTTGTCACCGGCGGCGCGCAGGGCGGCCCGGGCCTTTTCGTGCTCGGCACGGGCGCGCAGATAATCCTTTTCGGGGATGATGTTCTCCGTTTGCAGCCGCTTGGCGCGATCGAAACCGGCCTGCACCACCGCCGCCTCGCTCGCTGCCTGAAGATAGCTGGAACGCGCTTCGCCCAGCTCGATGCTGTCGAGTGTGGCCAATGCCTGGCCAGGTTTTACTCGGTCGCCCAGGCTGGCATTCACCTTGACGATGCGGCCCGGTACCCGGGGTGCGACATGGGCTAGCCTGTCCTGGTTAGCCTGGATGGTGGCGGTGACCACGATCTGGTCGGCTTTTTCCTGAAGTTCCAGTTTCTGTATCTTGATGCCCGCTTGATGAATCTCCGCGTCACTCAGATCGAGCAGTTTCTCGGCGGCTTTTTCTCCCGGTTTTTCTGGCGGGGATTTTTGCGTGCCCTGGTTTTCGGGTTCCGTTTTTTGGGAGACGTCTTGCTCCGGTGCCGGTTTGTCGCCGCACCCCGCAAGCAGGGTTGCAGACAAGCTACCGACCAGGAGCAGCAAGGCCAGACGTTTCAGGCCAGATTTTTGCTGGCTGTGTGAGTTTTTCATGTCATGAGTTCCTAAATTCTTGGGTGAATTGTTCAGCGCAGGTCTGGCGAGGACTGCCAGCCCGCCGCAGCTTCCAGCGCCACTTTGGTCAGGCGCAATTCGGTGCGTGCGTCGAGCAGATCCCGCTGTCCATCCAGCGCCTGGCGGTGGACCAGCAACAATTGCAGCAGGCCGATCTCGCCTGCACGGAAGGAAATGGAGGAGAGGCGTTGGTTATCCTGCAGGCTGGGCAGCACCGATTCCTTGAGCCGATCCATCCTCGCCTTGAGGTTGGTGAATCGCTCCCACAGGGCGACCACCTGGGCGCGGACGTCGCGGCCTGTGACCTCGCGCTCGATTTGGATTTGGGTGAATTCCGTGGTTGCCCGCCCGATGCTCCCCGCGTTCTGGCGGAACACCGGGAGCGGCAGGGAGACACTCAACCCGACAATTTTTTCGCGGGCATCGAGCGGCCCCTCCCGCCCCGTGTTAAGCCCCACCGTGACATCCGGGTAGCGCGCCGCACGCTCAAGATTAAGGCGGCTTTTCGCAGCTTGTTCCCGATGATCCAGCGCTCGGAGGGCAGGGCGGTCTGCTGCGGAATTCAGCAGGTCATCCAGGGAGTAGGGGATGGATACGGGATCAAGGGCACCCTGGGCTTGCGGGAGTTCGTTAGGTGGCAGTTGTAGCAACGCGGCCAGCTCCGCGCGGGCCTGGATAAGTTGCTCGCGGAGCAGCGCCACCTGGTTGCGCGCCCGTTCCGCCTCCACGCGGGCGAGGTTGCCGTCTAGCCGGCTGTCCTCTCCTGCCGCGACCCGCTTGCCGACCGCTTTGGCGGCATCTTCGATGAGATTGAGCGTCGTCTCCTCAGTCTGGATGCGCAACTGCAGGCTAAGCACCCGCGCGAAACGGCTCTCCACTTCGGCTCGCACCTGCCGCCGGGTTTCCGCGATCACCTGCCGGGTTGCGGCCAACGATTGCTCGGCTGAGGTCCGGCGGGTACCTTGCTGGCCCGCGATTTCGAAAGTCTGCGCGAATCCCAAACTCCATTCCCGGTTCACCTGGGTGGAACTCGAGACCTGAGGGACTTCCTTCCGGCTTCGTTCCATCGAAACCTGCGGGTTGTTCCATAACGGCGCACGTGCATCGCGAAGCTCGCCTTCGGCTGCGGGAACGTTGGCTTGGGCTGCGCGCAGTGCCGGATTAGCCTCATCGGCCAGGCGCCAGGCATCTTCCAAGGTCAACACGGGTGAGCCAGCGAACGCTGGAGACAGCAGAAACCACAACAATGACACCACCGCTATGCGGCACACCGGCTGCAACCCACTCTGGAGGCTACGGCGCAAAAATACAGACTTCATGCTCATTCCTTTCCAATGCGAACACGACACCCAGCCGAAGGCGTGGCGCGGCCTCGCAACACAAAAATTCAATGCGACTGGAAACTAGGAGATGAGTCGAGGCGGCCGGAAGCGGCCTTCTTGGGCAGGTTCCGGGAGGAACCGAGAGACATGGAGGGAATAGTCTGTAACGAGATCCGGAGACAAGGCTGGCACCTCGCCGAACAGACCGAGAAAATGGCCCACGGCATAACACCAATGGTTGCATGGCACCATGGCTTTGAGCGGCTCTCCTTGGTGATGAGCCGCTTGCAGGGATGGCTGGACCGCCTCCATCGAAATGGCTTCCTCTGCTGCGAAGAATACATCTGCCACCGCCTCACGGTTGAACGTCCACCCACCTGCATTGATCAGCATGGTGACCAGCAGAAAATAAATGAGACGGCGTGCCATTGAGGGATGCATAGTGTTTTCTTGCTTGTTCTACGATTTACGTGTGTCCGTTATTTGATTTATCCCAATGAGCCGTGGAGGCCATAGAGCGAAAGAGCTATCAATCCTGTCGACATAGTCTTTTTCATGATGTTTCTCCTTTGATGAATCGAAATTGCGCGTAACGTCCATGCCAGAATGAGTGCCTAACCACGGTTCAAATCGTCACGTTTCTTGAGAAACTCTTCGCGATCGATTTCTCCCCGAGCATACCTTTCCTCCAGGAGGACCAGTGCATCGGGCTTTCTTTCGCCATCCGGAGCGTTCGAGCGGCGATTACCCTTCAGGTACTTCACCATCGCCAACACCAGCAGTACCAGAACTAGCCAGAAAAATGCCATGCCTAGCCACCCCAGCCAATGCCAACCCATGCCGTAGCCTTCATAATCCATCCACATCCTGCGCGCCCCTTCGGTATAGGTACTGAGAAAATTCATGCCTGCCTCGATGAAGCCGCCATCGTGCGGCGTCTTTCCTACTTGGTGGCATGCGTCTGCATATAAGCGAGGATTGCTTTCAACTCATCTGAAGTCGGCGCGGCAATTGCCATGCTGCTGTTTTGCCTCATCCATTGCATGCGCGCATTCATGCGACCTACCACCGGCGCCCATCCGGGGGCACTGTGCAGGGCAGGAGTGGGAAGGCCATGGCACTGCGCACAATACTGATTGACCAATCGCGCGCCCGTCGATTTGGACTCCGGTAACTGCGCCGGATCCACGCCGCGCGGCATCGCTCCTCCCATCATCATGCCTTCCGTCATGCCACCGCATCGCCCTTCCATCATGCCACCCCATCGGCCACCACACATGCCTTGCGCCAATTTCTGGCCAGCGGCGCCTCCCTTCTGAAAAGTCTGCATCTCGAATGGATTACGGTCAGCCCGGGCCACCTGAACTGTAGAAAGACAAATTGCAACCGCTGCGCCGGCAGCCACGTTCGAAACAGTTTTGCTTTTTCCCATGATTCACCTCCGTTGCCATACATTTCAGAAGAAATGCTTGCCTAGCGAAAATATCTACAAAGCCCGCGATACACTCTCCGGCTTTTGCCGAACTTCACTGGCCAACTGACTGATTCCAGGCTTGCCCACCGGTTCTAATACCGCACTGGGCTCCATGAATTCCAAGTGGACTTTGCCAGTTTCGTCCTACCGACCCACTCGGGAACTTGGCATCCGGAGAAATCAGGGCCGCCTGTTCGTGCTTGCCTCGTCAGTCAAACAAATCGCGCAGGAAAGATTTGCGCGGCTTGCCCCGGTACTCGTCATCGCGGTCGTGGCGCTCTTGCCGCTCGGATTCGCGCGTTCTGTCGGAGGAATCGCCGCGCGGTCGGCCGCTGGCCTGACGCTCCGAATGTTCGATGAACTTGTCCAATTCGCCCCGGTCCAGCCACACGCCGCGACATTCTGGGCAGTAGTCGATCTCGATTCCCTGACGCTCAGTCATCACCAGATTCACTTCTTTACATATTGGGCATTTCATAATTAATCTCCTGATGCCAGTAAGGCTTTGATCTGTCCCTCCATCAGGCCATCCACGGCGATGACGCGCGCCTCATCAACAATCAGCACGGGACAATGACGAATATTGAATCGCTCCACGAGCTCCGGGTGATCCTCGGCGTAGCAGCGCTCATATGCGAGCCCCAGATCCTGCAACTCCTGCTCAATGTTGCTGCAGTGGCAGGTCCGGGTGGTAAGCAGTTTGATGTCCATGGTGATATCCACCTTTAATGGCCGCAGCACATACATTTGCCATGCATCTCGCCACCCATCGAGCGCATGGTCTCGCGCATTTGCTGTATGTGTTCCCGCATAAGCCGCTGCTGTTCCTGCGGATCCTGGGCCTGATGGATCTTTTCCATGCTCGCTAGCATCGGCTGCGTATCCACCTTCACCTTCGCCATGGACTCATCGGTTTGCGTGCTGCGTGCTTCTTCGGACCCCCCTAGCGCGACGGACACACGCTCCAGCCGCTGCCTGACTTCGCTCGCCAACGCAGTAATCTCGGGTTTATTCACCAGTTCCAGTACCGCATTCGGGTCCATGAATTCCACATGAACCGCGCCAGCCTCATCCTGCCGCACCACCACGTTGCAGGGGAGGAGCAA
>Ga0208958_1001482_pt1 | contig 23168 bp, 30 predicted proteins | sample RifOxyB1_FD_184032 | JGI IMG/M metagenome (GOLD analysis project Ga0208958, IMG submission 184032) | Soil microbial communities from Rifle, Colorado - Rifle Oxygen_injection B1 (SPAdes) | ecosystem: Environmental > Terrestrial > Deep subsurface > Rock core/Sediment | place: Rifle, Colorado... | reverse complement strand
TGTGAGCTGTGGAAGTGATTATGAAAGGGCAATGAAGTATATAGAAAATCAAGAAATGCATCATAGTCCGGTTTCAATTTACTAAGGACGCCGTCCACTTTAGTGGACGGAGGATGTCACATTTATCTCTCTAGTAGCTAGGCATAAAACATCACCATAGGATTTTTCATCAACAAGAACATCTGTAAATTAATTGCATATAAAATATTTTAGATGATAATGAAAATTATTCGATCCCAGAAATGATTATTTCTAGATTTCTAACCTCTCAACACCCCCCATCAAAAACGAAATCTTTATATACTAATTATAATATATTATAATACAAATTTTATGGAAACTTTAATCAAGCAAACAAGAGAATTGGGGACATCTGCAGGAGTTCTTCTCCCAAGAAGCTGGTTGAACAAGCAAGTAGCTGTGACACTTCTTCAGCCATCCCTTGAAAGAATATCAAAAGATATAATAAATATGATAATAGACAAAAATTTAAATGAAGAGATAAAAGGAATTTATTTATTTGGAAGTTATGCAAGGGGAGATTATGAGCCAGGAAGCGATATAGACATACTAATAATAACAAATACACTAAACAAACTAATCAAAGAAAATAACTATGAAGTTATACTAGTTTCAGAAGATAATTTTTCAAAGAATCTTCCAAATAGTTTAATTTATTTTTCTACACTGAGTGAATCCAAAGTAATTTTTAATAAAAATCTCATTGAGAAATATAAAATTAAAAAAATTAAATTCAATAAAAAATCTCTCTTAAATGAAATAAAAAGAATCTTGAAAATAAACAAAGATTCAATTGAATTTTTCAATGAATATAATAAAAATATTCCTGATGGAGTTGTCTACTCCATAGTTTTAAGATTAAGGGAATTATATCTGATGAAATGCCTTTTTTTAAACAAAAGATATTTTAAAAAGGATTTCTTGAAAATAATTGGAAATAAGGTTAATTCAGCTTATTTAAGAATAAAAAGAGAAGAAAAAGAAATAGATGACATTCAGCCAAATGAATTAAAAAATCTATTAGAATTATCAGAAAAATGGTTAAAAGAGTTAAAAGATTAGAAAGAGGAATTGAAAGTCTGAAGCAAGAAATAGAAAATCATTTTGAAAAAATACAAGATGATATCTCTAAGAATAATCTTAATAGAGGAAGATATCATATTAAAGAAATAGATAAAAGTCTGCTTAATGCATTGGAGTTAAAGATTCAAATTCTTGGAATTCAGGATGATTTTCTTGATGTATATAGAAAAAGATTAGAGGAAGTTAAAAGAAAGCTTAAAAAAGAATCATAATTCAAAACCTCTCAATTGATTCTTTTTCAATAAAATGCATTTCTCCTGGAATAACAAAACAATAGGGAGAATTAATATTTTTTATCTTTTTCCTTATACTATCAATATTCCCATAATAAAACTCACTTTCTTTAGTTCCAAGACTACAACATACTAATATTTTATTTAAATCAAAGCTTCTATTTTTGCAAGAGATTTCCAATTGATTTAATGCATCTTCAATTTCAAGCCCAATATCAACCAATATAACTGAATGAGCTTTTATTGAACTATTCTGTTCAACGAATTCAAGAAAACTATCTGGAGTAAAATTCTTCTGCCATTTTGGCATTGAAGATATTTTACCAAATTTATATAATTGAAGTCCACTTTCAGCAATAGCATCAAAAACACTAGCAGAATAAATCACCTGATATTTAACCTTATTTTTTAAACAATCCATTATTATAGATATATGTGTTGTTGCAAATAAAGGACATCCATAAATTAACAATGCAATATTCTCATTTTTAGCTTCTTTTATTAATTTTTCACTTTCAACATCTTTTCTATATACTTTAATAACTTTCTTCCCAATTTCCCTTTCTAGTTTATCAATACTGTATGGAAAATCAATAGTATAGATTTCCAAATAAATCTTTTTGCATTTTTTTATAGATTCAATTCCTTCAAGAGAAATTCCTTTTTCATTTAAACCAAGTCCAATTAAGTATAACATAGAATAATCAGTAAAAATGAGTTTTTATATTTTTACAGCTCATGGATTTTTATCCATAGGTTTTAATTTTCTTACAAAATCATAAAGCAACTTTGTATACGGCATTACAGGATCATATTCAATAGCAAAACTCATTCTACCTGTATATCTTTTTTCAACAGGAATTATTTCAACATTAAAACTAGGAAATCTTTTTCTTACTCTTTGAATTACATCTGCTTCCTTATCACATTCAACATCACAAACAAGTATCATTTTACATAAAGTAGAATTAGGATCAAAATGCAATATCTCACAAACTTCAACATCCTGAACAAATCTTTTGCTATCTCCAATTGTATCAACCCTCTTATCACTTTCAGAAGTATATGGGGGTCTTACAGTTGATATAAACACCTTCCTACAACAATAATTATCTCTTAAAACTCTAATTAAAGGTCCTGCAATCTGTGCTCTATCATCTCCAAAACCAATTATTTTCTGAGAACCATCAAAACTATCATTAAAACCTTGATTATAAGTAAACACAGGATTTTTTGGAGTTCCAGTCATGACAACATAGTTTGCATTTTTAAGATGATCTTCCAGTTGTTCAGTTGAAGCAACAATTGCAGCTTCAATAATACAATCAAGACCACTCCAAGGAATATCTGAAAATTTTATATCTTTTTGAGAAGTAATCCAATTGATTCTATATCCATCAATATTCAACTTTCCATTACTAACCCTTGGATCTTCTCTAATATGATTAATAGTTAATTCAATTTCATGAGTTTTACTAGCAAGTTCAGAAAAATATCTTCCAATTCTTCCATAGCCATTTAATCCAATCCTAAGCATAATCAGCCCCCTACACTTTTTAGAAAATCATAAATATCTTTTTGTAATGTATCCAATGTAACCCCATCTTCATCTATGAGTTCATGGGTAACTGTTCTCTTATTACCCCTAATCTGTATACAATTCATAATATCTCTTTTTCTCATAAATCTTATTCCTAATTCCTTAAATTTTTCAGGATTTATTTGAAGGCATTCAATAGACCTTTGTTGCCAATATTTTCTACATAATTGTTCAAAAGTAAATGCACTCACATATGCAATAGGAATGCTAATTGGAAGTATCATGTTTAATGTCCTCAAACCTACCTCTATATCATTATCAATCAAAACAGCATTATAATGATTCTCTTTAAATGCTTCAACTCCTCTTTGTTGATCATGTAAATAAAACGTCCATCTGCTGCCTGCTTGCCTTAAATCATCAATTGCACGATTCAAAGCAACAGGAGTGTCATAGCTATGAAAATCATCATCAATTACAAGTAATTTTTTAATATCTGGCATAAAAACAATAAAAATAGAGCATTTTTAATTCTTTTCACTATACTACCTATTCCTACTTAATTATTAATATAAAATTAAACTGCAACAACTTCTTCTTTTTCCCAAATAGCTCTATATTCTCCAGACCTAACCATTTCAAATGCTTTTCTTGTTCCACCTACAATTTGATCATGTAATTTATCTGGTAGACCAAAAGCATTTGGTAAATATCCCCTTTGTTTTATGAACTTTCTTCTTTCAAATACACTAATATCTGGAACATTCATTCCCTTTAATTTTTCAAGAAGATCTTGAAAATAATCTATTTTATACTGTGGGGGGGATTTAAAATCAGGAGGAGCTCCCTTTAAAAATATTCTTAAAATACTGGCATAGTCAGGAGCAGGATCAACATAGACTCTTTTACCCCTTATGGCTGAAAAAGAATCAATAGCAGTTCTAATGTGGTCTTCTTTAGTTGCAACTGGATTTATTTCATCTCCATTTCCAAGAACATGATGCAAGGATTTTCTATGTCTTCTTATTCCAGGAGCAATAAATTGTTCATAATCCAACTTAGGTCTTACATATTGAAATGGTAAATATCTAACAACTCCTGGAGACAGTTTACTAAATTCTCCATCAGACATATCATGGGGTTGTTGGTCTTCAGAAGCTCCCACATTTAATAATATTGCAAGTTTTTCAAAATCAGAACAATGCACACCAACTTCAAATATCCATTTTAAAATATCCTTATTAGCAGGAAATACAATGGAATCCAAAAGATCTACCCCTGTCTGACTACTATCATGCTCACTGGCCGCAGGTTCTTCCTCATCCATAATACCTCTACTAAAACCCAGCTTATAAGCATTAAGAAAGCCTTATAAATACCTATTTTAAAAGGAATTTACTACTTTTTACCAATAGAACTCTTCCAAACAATAGTAAGTAAAGTTACAATAATAAATAATAATGCAATAATAACTGGGATTTTATACTGGAAATTAGTAAAAAAAACAAGAATAGCAATTATAAAACATAATCCAGAAATCCATAGAAATCTTTTTTTCCATTTTTTTACTTCTTCCCTACAGACTTTAGTAAGATATAGGCCGCTTGGAAATCCAAGTATTAGTAAAATTATGTAAAGTAGATTATTTATCATAGATATTCAAGCAAAATTCAATATATAAAGATTTTTAATCATTAAAAATCTTTTAAAATAATGGAACCGACAGATATAATTCAAGCAATTAAGCAAGGATATATTTTTATCTATCCAACAGATACAATCTATGGTCTAGGATGCAATGCAGAAGATGAGCAAGCAGTTAATCAAATAAAAGAAATAAAACAAAGAGATAATAAACCTCTTTCAATAATAGCTCCAAGTTTAAAATGGATAAATAAACACCTGATAGTTGATTGTAATCTAGAGAAATATCTTCCAGGACCCTACACAATAATACTAAAAAAGAAAAATCCAGATTTTTTAAATTGGGTTTCAAATACAGACTCTCTTGGAATAAGAATTCCTGATAATGATTTTACTAAAGTAATTCAAAAAGCAAATCTACCCTTTATTACCACATCTGTAAATTTAGCAGGAGAGCCATTTTTAACAAAAATTTCAGACCTAAAACCAGAAATAAAACATAAAGTAGACCATATAATTGACATTGGTGAATTAAATGGTAGACCCTCTACATTAATCATAGACAGAAAAGAGATAAAGAGATAAAGAACAAAATTGTTATACTTCTTTACGCCGACAATTCACCAGTTAGATTCTGGTATCACCCATTAATTAGGTTTTAATAAATCTTCCATTAATAAAACAATTGGAAATGTGATAAACGAAAATTCTAACAAAGAGATTACTTCTACTGACATAAATTTTAATGTTTTTTAATATACTCTAAGGTTTCCCTCTTGGCTCTAGAGGAACATACAATGTTGTTCCTCCTCTTGAGAGGGGGACAAGCAAATCATATGGATTCAATTTAGCACTAATATCTGAAGGAATACTTTTACACTTAGGATTACATTGTACCAGACATTTAAGTGTATCCGGATGTGCAGGCATTCCAGAGTTCTCAAATTTATCACAATTAATAAAACCACCCACTGATTTTATTCCCTTCTCTTTCATTCGCTCTACTTCACTAGGATCTGTCGTGATTCTTGCAAAGTATCTATCACTATTCCTATTTGTCTTATGAGAACAATATTCTTCTAGGACGATGTAACTTGGATCCAAGTCTGTAACAAATATGTGCTTGCAATAAATACACCCCACAAGATAATTTACTGTAAATTCACTTTCTTCTACCATTTTAACTTTTTAAGCCACTAAATGTTTAAAGCAATACATTTCTTGAGGAGACTTACTAAATTCAGTCATAGCAATACAACTTCCAGGACATTTTGTAGTATAGTCTGGGCATTTCTTGCATTGTTCAAGTACTCTTCTGTCTATGTCTCTAAAAATTCCCCAAATTTTATCATTATGCCATAGAGTAGATAACTTAGACTGAGTCAAATTTCCTACATTGAATCCCTCTCCAGAAGCTACTATACATGCTCTTAAATTACCTGAAGGGGAGATGCATGCAGCTTCAATTCCAGCCATGCACATTTTTGACCAATGTGAAGGAACATTTGAGCCGTGATTTGTTGTAGAAATTATGTCATAATTTGTAGCAATAGAAAAACCAGGATACTTTTTTCTGAGTTCATTTACTTCTTTAACAACATTCATATATTGCTCAGGAGTTAGTTTATTTTTATGAAAATCTTTTACTGCACTACCCCATGGTCTTAATGGAATTAGGGTAAGTTTAGATACTCCATTACAGTTGAGAATTTTTACAAGTTCTTCAATACAATCTTTATTCTCTTGCATTAGAACAGTGTTTATTCTTACATTTTTATGAGCTTGTGTAAGGGCTTTAATTGTGTCCATAGTAGAAGAATAACTTCCTTTTCCCCTAATTGAATCATGAATTTGTTCTGTGCCGTCTAAACTTAGAATATACAATTCTATAGGCAAATTTACGATTTTATTTCTTAGCTCACTGCTGTAAACTCCATTTGAAGTGAGACTTACATAAAGCCCATTTTTCTTAGCAGCATGCACGATTTTTTCTATATCTGGTCTTAAACAAGCTTCTCCTCCAGTTACACGAATCTCAAAAACTCCTGAACTAGCTAAATCAGCATAAATCTGACTAATCTCTTCTGCATTAAGTTCTTTTTCATGACCTTTGTCTCTGACACACTCTTTACAATTAAGATTGCAAGCATGGGTTGTTTCGTGCCATATAACTAATGGAGCTGATAATGAAATTTCACTTGAATTTTCTGGCAGAGAGATTATATCCAGCCCCTCATTTCTTTTTTTGAACTCTTGAATTTCATTATTAAACTTATCATCTTCAAGAAACTCAACTTTCCCGGTTTCCCTATTGAATTTATAACCACCATTTCGTTCTTGCCTAAATAAAATTTTTTCTGACATATTCTAAATAGTTATGATTCGTATTTATATTTTATCAATATATAATTTATATATTTAGATATTGCTGCAAGGTATATCCTTTAGGATATATTCTTTTACACCGAGTGGTCCGAGGTTCAACTCCTCGTGGGCCCATATTAAACAATAGGGCTAAAAGCTCAGTAAATAAATAGCTCGTTAGAAAAGGTTACCTTTTTGGTCTATTTGTTTACACATAATAGATCTTAAAGGATATACTTTCTAAAAAGTATTTTTACTTAATTTCATTTAATAAATCTCTAAATAATTTTTTAGCTGATTCTATCTCTTTGGGATTATAAGCTTGGATACCAAATATTCCTTTAAAACTGTCATCAAATTGTGATTTTTCAATAAACAATGATTGTTTTTTAATTGATGCTTTTAAATTGCTTAAATTTCCTCTTAATAAAAATTCTTTTAGTTTATCTTTATTACAGGGCATCAATACGATAATATCTCTTACATCAGAAAGTCTCCCACTATGTATTTTCATAGATAATAACAATTCTCTGTCAGGAGTTAAAAATTCCAGATCATCTAATTTTCTTTTTTGAGAATTTTTGTCTATATTCTCAAAGCTCCATGTTGCATCAGTAGTCCTTGAAACTAATCCATTTATCATTAAGTCTACATCTACTGGCAAATTATTCATCTTTTTTCTAAAACGCTTGAAGTTTTCACCATACAAAAGAGCAATCTCTTTTTCATAACCTATACTGAATCCTTCTTTTAACAATAATTCTTCAAATTTTGTTAAATCATCTTCTTTTATCACAACATCTAAATCTACAGAAAATCTTTTCTTGTAAGTTGAAACAGCATATCCTCCGATAACTATAAACTTAAGATTGTTTTCCTTAAAAAGTTCAATTAATCTTAAAACTTCTTTTTCCCTCTCCAATAAACCTATTTTTGAATTAATTTTCATAATTTGTATAAACCTCTGAATATCTTTTATTTAATCCTAAATTGTATAATAAATCCAATTGTTCTAAAACATTATCTAAATATAATCCTTTGCAATATTCGATTAATTCGTTTAAAGGTATGACAGGTAAATTATTTGATTTTTCTATTTTAAACTCATTCTTAGGGATTATATAAACTAAAGGCCTTTTATTAATTAATTTATTTTCTGTCCAAGCTATATTCTTTTCATCTAATTCTTTCTTCAAAGAATTGATATCTTTTTCAACTGACTCTAAAAAATAAATCTTATCATAAAAATCTCCTGTTATAAATCCTCCTTTTGTCCAGATAGTTATTGCAGTTCCCATTACAAATCTTATCGTTAACTTTGTATTTTTGATAAATTCCCAAAATTCATTGTTTTTGTCTATAACTGAAACAACATTATCCAACTCTCTAAATTTGTTATATATCCTGTTTTTATTATTAATCTTTATAATATTTTTATTACCTTTTCTAATTATTCTTATTACTTCATATTTTTCCAATTCTAATATCCAGCCATAAACAGCAGAATAAGCAAATCCTATTTTATTGGCCAAACTACGGATGCTTTCTCCATCTCTAGCATTTCTTATAATCCTTATAGTTATTTCATTTATTATCATTATCTTTTAAAAGATAATGAATATTTAAAGGTTTCTATGTAAATAATAGTAACTTATAAGTAGTAAATAGAAGAAAGATTTATATAACTAATTTACTATTACAATAATGTAAAATGGCAAATAATGTTACACTTGTTAAAGCATATGAAAATGGTTTAGCTTATTTAGAATCTAAAGGAAGATCTTATGTTAGAGATGTAACTAGCACCCCTAAAAGAATTAGAGAAGCTGCACCCCAGGATTTTCATCCTATGTTTGCACACCTTACAAGACCAAACATATTATTAAATGAGGGTCTTGAATTTCAGGATTTTGATGTAGCAAACAATGCTCTTGAAGCAAGTTCATTAATGCTTTATTTAGCAAGAGAAAGTCTTAGAGGTATTATTTCAGATCAAGGAATAAAAAATCTTCAAAGAAAGATTAATGAAATGGATTTAAGTTATTTTTGTGGTATTAAACCATTCGAAGAATTCAAACCTGCTTTACATCTTGAGCCAGAAGATTTAACAAAATTTTTAAAGAGTTTAACTAAATCTTAAAAATATTAAAGTATCAATACTAATAATATATCGGGCAACTTTGGTTCAACCGAATTATCTTAAAAGTGTTCGTTACAAAAGGTAACCTTTAGGATATATTCTTTTACACAGAGTAATCAGTAGTTTGATTCTATTCAGCCAAGATAGATAAATTAATAATCCTAGTTTTCTATTAATTTTCATGCGTTTCGCAATAGCCTATTCAAAACTTAATTCAGCAGGAAAGCTGATTGCAGAAGAATTCCAAAAACTAGCCTTTGCTTCCCAATTCCCAATAATAGAATTAAAAAAAGAAACTCTTTATTCCGATGATTTAACTCCTGAAAAATATCCAGAATTAAAAAACATTGATTTTATCATATTTACCTCAACCCATAGGTCTCAAAAAGGAAATCCATCTTTAAGCTTGCATGCACCAGGAAACTGGAGAAATGCAGATCTTGGAGGACATCCATACAAAGTCTGTCCAACATCTGCAAATGTTTTAAAATATTTATTTCAAAATCTCAATAAACTATATGAGGAAGATAGGGATAAATTAAATGAAAATTATGAAATAACTCTTGAAGTAACACACCATGGCCCATTAATTAATATTCCATGCTGTTTTATTGAACTCGGAAGTTCTGAAAAACAATGGCAAGATAAAGATGCTGCAAAAATACTTGCTAAAACAATATTCACATTGCAAGATTATAAAGAAAATCCTAAATTACAAGCAGCAATTGGAATAGGCGGCCCACACTATGCTCCAAATTTTAATAAAATTCAATTGTCAAGTGAATATGCAATATCTCATATTATTCCAGAATATTGCCTACCATTAACAGAATCAATGATAAAAGAAGCAGAGGAAAAAACAACAGAGCAAATTAAAGAAATATTAATTGATTGGAAAGGTTGCGGAAAATCAGAAGAAAGGCAAAAAATTTTAGTTTTGCTAAAACATCTTGGATATAATGTTAAAAGAACTTCTGAGATATCCAAAGATCAATAATCTACAATAATTTTAATAACTATCAGCATTACTAATATATCTTAACAAATATTCGGAATTTTTTTTAAATAAATTATCAATTAAATTTTATTATTAATTCAATGATCTCCTCTAAACCCACTATTTGCAAATCTTTCTCCAATTCCAAAAAAGATAATAACAATCCCAAACAAAAAATTATTTAATATTAAAACTAACACAACTCCAGATATAACCAATGCCCAAAAAACAGTTAAACCTGCTTTTTTAGTTTCAAGCAGCCATATAATTATCATTCCAATAAAACAAACAATTCCAAAAAAATAATATCTCCAATAAAATAACGTAATAAACAATATAATAAGAATAATTTCTGCAATCATTATAAAATATTCTTCAAGCTCATCTTTTTTCATTTAATAATTATAAATAAATGCTTTTTATTCTTTTATGTAGTAATAAAACTTCTAAAAATAACTAGTAATATTAAATTAATCTCTCCAGTAAGATTATAAATTTTGTAATTTTTATGTAACCAATCTATATATACAACTATTGATAAAGAAAAAGTTTTTGCCATGGACCAAGGACAGGCAAAATTTCAATTAATAAAAAATAGAACTTCAAAAAATAAAAAGTTCTAAGTAAACCTTATAAACTGATTATGCTATCTAATAACATGGCAAGTTTAAAGGGAAGTGAAACAGAAAAGAATCTTCTAAAGGCGTTTGCAGGAGAAAGTCAAGCAAGAAACAGATATACTTATTTTGCATCTGTTGCAAAAAAACAAGGCTATGAACAGATTTCAGCAATATTCTTAGAAACAGCTGAAAATGAAAAAGAACATGCAAAAGTTTTCTTTAAACACCTTGAAGGTGGAGATACTGAAATAATTGCAACCTATCCAGCTGGAAAAATAGGAACAACAGAAGAAAATCTATTAGCAGCTGCAGAAGGTGAAGAAATGGAATGGACTCAAATTTATCAAAAGTTTGAAAAAATAGCAAAAGAAGAAGGATTCAATGAAGTAGCCAACTCCTTTAAATTTATTGCAAAAGTAGAAGAAAAACATGAAAAAAGATACAGAAAATTATTAGATAATGTGAAAAAAGGTCATGTTTTCAAAAAAGCTCATTCAGTTAAATGGATTTGTAGGAATTGTGGATTTGTTCATGAAGGAGAACATGCACCAGATATGTGCCCTGCTTGTAAACATCCTCAAGCTTATTATCAAATTTTTGAAGAAAATTATTAATAATTTTCTTAGTTAATAGATAAACTAACAAACGATTACTTAATCCTACAGATTAACTTTCCCCGAGAAATAATTATTTATCTAAAACCGCATCTGCCTCAATCTCAATTAACCATTCTGGATTAATAAATCTAGAAACTTCAACAAATGTACAAGCGGGTTGAATCTTAGAAAAAAATTCTCCATGAGCTTTAGCTGCTTCTTTCCAATCATTCATATTCTTAAGAAATATTCTTGTTCGGATAACATTTTCAAGTTTGCCTCCAGCTTGTTCAATTACATCTTTGATTATTTCTAAACATCTCTTTGTCTGCCCATACAAATTACCCGGACTTGCTACACTTCCATCTTTTGCAATAGGGGCTGTTCCAGTTACTGCAATAATATTATTTATTCTTACAGCTCTTGAAAATCCAATTTCTTTTTCCAATGGTTGATTATAAGTAATATTTTTTCTTACCATATTATTATAAATATTGAATTAGATTATTAATAAATTTACCTTATGGAGGGTTTAATTTAAAACATTAACTCCACATAGATATTTTTTTAATAAATCCCCTTATACTTCTTCTCCAAATATTTCAAAAGATAATCAGGATTAAAATCTTCTCCAAGAGATTTTTTTGTAATATCCCTATAAACATAGGTAGAACCATATTGATGAATGTTCTTTTTTAACCAATTCTGGATTTTTCTTATGCCATCTTTTTGTTTTAACAATTCTTCAATATTTCCAAGTTCTTTTTCCAAATAATATTTCCACATTGCAGAAAGACTAGTTCCCATAGAATAGGTTGGAAAATATCCAATACATCCCTGGCTCCAATGAACATCTTGTAAAACTCCTTCTTTATCATTTTCAGGCCTTACACCTAAGTATTTTTCATATCTATCACTCCAGATTTTAGGAAGATCCTTTACTTTTATTTTTCCTTCAATAAGTTCTTTTTCAATTTCAAACCTTATCATAATATGCAGATGATAGGTAATTTCATCAGCATCAACCCTAATTAAACTAGGCCTTACTAAATTAAAATATTCATAAATATCCTGATTAGAATATTTCTTTAAATTTGGCTCTGCAATTAAAAGATTATTATACATTAAATTAATAAATTCTTTTGATTTGCCAATAAAATTCTCCCAGAACCTTGATTGAGATTCATGTATAACTAAACTATTTCCTCCTGCAATAGGTGTATAGTACAATTCCTCATTGGATTGTAATTCATAGAGTGCATGACCGTACTCATGGATTACAGAACTAAATGTTCTTGCGAAATCTTTTCCTTCATACCTAGTGGTTATTCTTGAATCCCCTTTTCCAATGCATATTGAAAACGGATGGCTTGAAACATCCATTCTTATATTCTTCATATTGTAATGCATGAACTCAAGCATTTTTTTATTAAATTCAGTCATTTTGAGAACATCATATTTTTCTTTTTCAATTTTATGGTCTTTTCTAAATTTTTTAGAATTTTTAACATATCCAATTAAATTAATTAAAGGAGTTTTAATTTTATTAAAATATTTTTCAACATCTTTGACAGTGAGTTCTTCTTCAAATTCATCAAGAAGTGCATCATAGGGATGTTCTCTATATCCAAGATATTCTGCTTTTTTTATTGAAAGTTCAACAATTTTTTCAAGATATGGTTCAAAAATAGAAAAATTACTTTCTTTTTTTGCATTTTGCCATGCAATCTGACCTTCACTAGTAACCTTTGAAAATTCTTCTATAAATTCAGCAGGTAGTTTTTGATAATGTTTTAATGCTCTTTTTAATGTCCTCAAAATAGCTTTTTCACTGTCATCCAAATCTTTTTCATTTTCAGCTTTTTTTATTAATTCAACAAAATCCCTATCCAAAAACAATTTTTGCATTAAAGTAGACAATTTTGCAAGTGCTTCTACTCTTGCACCAGCACCATCTTCAGGCATATAAACACTCAAATCCCAATTAGCAAGTCCGCCTAAATGCCCAAGTGCCCAAATTTGCCTATATTTATCAAGAATTTCTAATATTACCTTATTTTTAATAATCTTTTCCATAATTTATTATAATGAATTATCTTTAAAAATATATGGATAAAAAATTAATTCTATTCAGTATACAAAAGATAGCCCCAAATAACTCTATTTACCAGATTCTAAAAAAGGGTCTTTTATAATGATTTTATATGCTTCAGCATCTCCTACTCCAACATATAGACTAGCTGTTCCATTTTTATTTCTAATAAGCCCGCCCGGAAATAAAATATTACTAAGTTCAGGACTTTTTGATTTTCCTTTTGGAAGTTCATTTCTGGAAGCTATTATTTTCATTCCTGAAAAATTATTTGATAAGTAATCAAAATTAAAACTAATAACATAATAATTCTTTTTCATATGTTCAATCCCCTTGATTGTGCTGTTTTCATTAGGGGTTGGACAGATAGAGAATCCACATTTAGAAGTAATCTTAAGTGGATTGTCTATATTTTTAGAAAAACATGCAATATTTCCAATAACTCCCAAATTATTATTCTTTAAAAAATAAATTGCATTAGCATTTAGCCACTCACTTTCATCAAATCTGTCTGGAATTAATTTAGCTGAATAAAAATCTTTTTCAGATAATTCTGAAAATTCTTTAATAGAATCAACAATCATAAATCCTATTCTTCCCCTTCCACCGATTTTTCCCTGCGGCCTTGTTAAAACACCAATTCTCTCATCAGGAAGCAAAATCAGTCTTATATCTTTCATTCCTTTTGGACCTATTTTAAATTTTTTTAAATTGTAAATATCTTTTCCAATGAAAAAAACAGTTCTATAAACGTTTTTAACATCTACCTCAATACCGCCAAATATTATTTTATTCTTAATAATAGTTATAAAAGGATCTTCTAAATTAAAAACAGGAGCCTTATTATCAACAATATACCTGCCACCAGATTTTATAAAAAACATGATTTTTGAATCATGCTCTTTTCTAGATTCAACTCTTCCAGCAACATATTTCTTACCAAAACAATGAAATGGAGCTGTAATATTATATACATCCTTATCAACAATGTCAAAAATTAACTTTTTTGAACTAATGACTGATTTTTTGTAATACTTAAGCAAAGATTTAATATTAATTTGTTTTAACATATTAAATCTAATTCCTAAACCTTATCCCCTTTGCTTTTTCAATCAAACCCTCTCTTCCAGCAGGAATATCTTCTTTTTTTGCAATAGCCATATATTTCATTAGTTTTTTTGTTTTTTCCTTAATAGGAATTTTTGAAGTATAAGGTCCTCCAAGACATCCGCCAACACAAAAAGTACAATCTAAAAATTTAACTTTTGGGCCAGGATCGTCTAAAAACTTCATTACAGCACCAATTCCATCTATTGTTTTTTCCTCACCAAGTTTTAGAACTCCCTTAAGATGAGCAGTCTTTGAAAGCCCTCCTGAAAGGGGATAGATTTTTGTATAATCATTATAAAATTTATCAAAATGAATATGATTTTTATTAGGTTTAATCCTATTCTTGTTAAATAACATTTCTAACTGTCTATAATCAATAACATAATCCATATATCTGCAATCTTCAGCCTCTGTTTTTTTATAATCGCAAGGAGTTATAAAACAAGTTTTGTGTTCTGGATAAATTTTTTTGCATATTTTAGCCATTGCAATCATAGGGCTATCAACCTTGATTATGTTTTTTACATATTGAGGATATTTTTCTTTTATTATTTCAGTAATTCCAGGACAAGTTGAGCTTATTAAAAAAGTTTCTTTCCAAATTTTCTTTTTTAAAGAAAGTTGCATGTTCTCAAGAATTCTATGATATTCTCTATTAACCATTTTAGCACCAAAAGTAAGTTCAACAACCTTATCAAATCCTAATTCTCTTAATTGATGTATGAACTGAGGATATTCAAAACTAACAACAAAACTAGGTGCAACCAATGCAACAAATTTTACTTTTTTATTTTTCAGCTCTTTTTCAATTTTAACAACATTATTCTTTATCATTTTTCAAAGAATGAAAGCAACTTCCTATTATAAACATTATGATGTAAAATACAAGTTGCATAATATACATAGTATAATATTGTCTAATATAGTCAAATATAACCTATAACACAATAAAGCTTAAAAACAGATTTTTTATGGTTTTTATATGAACACATTCAATAAATCTCAAAGAGTATCTAAAAGACCTGCAGGATTAATTGGACTTTTAGCAGCAGGATTAGTTGGAATGATGCCTATGGGGGATGCGAAGGCAACAGTTGTTCAAGTTAATGGAAGTTTTAGTGGTGTTAATAGTACAAGCACTTATGTTGGACAATATGAAGGTGCAACAAGTGGATTTGATTCTGGATTTGATACTTTATATTCTCCAATGCCAACACCTGCTGTAAATAATTATTCTACAAGCAATGGAATTAATTATTCTGAACAATATAATAGTCCAACTGATCCTTTTAATTATACTATTATTATGCAACCAAGCGGAACAACAGGAACTGTTAATGGAAATGTTCAATTTTGGGTAGATGATTATCCATATACTACAGGCCAGCCAGTTAGTGCTGATATATACATTAATAATACTTTAGTTTATGATGATATTGATATTAGAGAAGCTTCTGAAACTCATACGCCTTATTCATTAACATTAAATCCAGGAGATACTGCAACAATTTCAGTAGTTCCAGAACCAGCTGCTCTTGTTGGATTAGCAAGCATGGCATTAGCAGGACTTGGAATCTATGGATATAGAAAAAGAAAAAATAAAAATCCTGCAAAAAAAAGAATTGATTCTTATTTTGAAGAATAATTATTTATATTCTAATAAATGATTTTTATCTTGATTGTTTGTTTGGCCATATTGTTGAATTTCAATATATTTTCCATTTCCTAATGAAACACCAACTTCTCTTAAAATACTTATTTCATTATACCAAAAATTCATATTTCCATCATTATCAATTATTGCTTCTGATTCCGAAGTTCCCTTAATCCATCTAAAAACCAATTTACCATTATATTTACAATTTTTTCCCAAAATGGATCCAGCTTTTATTAAAAATGGAGCAATTGTTTTTATACTGCTTAAAGTAGTTGTTGAGGGATTACTTGTTAATTTGTAACAATCACCTTCATTAAATACTAAATGTCCTGTTTTGCACATATAAATTGTTTTCCCTTGACTTTGTCCATAAAAATAAATATCAAAATCAGATGTAATTGCAGCTGCCAAAGTAGTTGGATCAAATGTTACATCATTCCATGTGCAATTAATATCACTTATCCATTGAGTAGGTATATCTGCTGTTGAAGTCACAACATAATTAGGGCATGCTTCATCTGATTGTCCATCACAATCATTATCAACTCCATCATCACAAATTTCACTCACACCAGGATTTATACTTATATTTGCATCATTGCAATCACCTGTTAATGGAGTTTTTCCATTAGATGCAGAATAATATTGTGTGCATGTTCCTGTACCATAACCATCTCCATCTGTATCATTGTATAAACATCTTTCATCAAATCCCTGGCTCATGTTTGTTTCTTTGTTTATGTTCTGCTTGTCAATTTCAAAAGACATTTTGTTATTTGGAAATAAATAAACAAATGAAATAGAAGCTACTTTAGCAAAAGTCCATACACCAACTTCAGGAATCAATTGATTTAGGGAGATGATATATCTTTTTGTTTCCAATAGACCAGGATAATCAGTAGTATTATAAATATAATTTGCTCCATTTATATCAGTAAATAAAATTTTTATTCCACTTATATTAATATTATCATTTCCCCTCTTTATTTTTACAACTGCAAAATTATCTGGAATATAATACTCCAACTCACCATCCACAAGCATGCCTTCTATTCCAACTTCTTGAACACCTTTATTCAATAATGAATAGATTATATTCCAAACAATTATAACTGCAGCAATAGAAAGTATAATTAAGAGTACAGTTGTAATCATTTCAGCCTGACTTTTTTTATTTATCTTATTTAATTGCATATGATTTTTCCTCCACCAGACTCATTAGCAGAAAAACACTGCCCTTTGAAATTACTCTCAGTACTGTTTTGATTTATATTTATTTGATACACTTCTCTAGAAGTTCTATTATTAGGAAAAACAAATGCAAAGGAAATCTGCTTTACTTTTGAAAAATCCCAATTTATTGGAACTTCAGGATTTAATTCATCTTTTATTATAATGTATTGTTTTGATTCAGATGTTCTAGGATAATTACTGCTTTCATAATAATACTTATTTTTATTATCATCTTTAAAAAATATCTTTATTCCGCTTATTTCCGCTTCAAAATACCCTCTTTCAATCTTTATAACTGCAAATTCAGAGGGAAGATAGTAAGTGATATTTTTCTCTTTCAGCTGCTTTCCAAGAGTTTTTGCTTCAAGATAATACCTAAAAAAGTTCAGAGAAAGCAATAAAATAACAATTAATATTAATCCCACAAGTATCATCACTAGCCATAAAGAACCTCTTTTATCCATGATTAAACAAAGTCAGAGAGGTATTTAAAATTAATTGTAAATCGTATCTGCTTACCTTTCTAAAGCTACTTATAAAAAATGATTTTCAGATAATTATTGTCATCTCAACAAAACATCAGTTGTGCAATCTATCTATCAAGCAAGACTCTATACTATACTGACCCTATTGGTATTATATACACTAATAATAAACTTTAGAAATTTAGTCATGAGGAACTCTGAATAGTTCTATTTTACTTCAGAAAGGTAAGTTCTTTCTATAAATCTATCCAATTTATTCTTTCAATAATTTTATATGATTATAGCATTTTTAGACTAAATCTTATTCTTTCTCAAAACCCATCGCATCTGTCGGACATATTTCAATGCAGCAAAAACATCTTATGCATGTTTTAGGATTAATAATAGGATAAGGGCACATTGTTATGGAATTTGTTGGACAATGTTTCATGCACCTTTGGCACTTGCTGCATTTTTTTACATCACAAACAATTGGTTTTTCTTTAAATATATGGCTAATCATTTCCTTTGTTTTTACTATATCTTGGTTGCTAGGAATCTTAAAATTAAAATGTGGAAATTTGTCTCCAACAGGAATAAACTCAAAATTAGGATACATTTTTTGTTTAATGGCATTTTTTATTGTATAAATCTCTTTAGGATTTAATCCAATCATTCTTGTAACAGCAATATCTAGGGCAGTTCCATCTTTTGAAGCAAGAATAGTTTTTGTTTTAATTATATCTCCTGAAGTAGGCCCATTACCTTCCATTCCTATTATTCCATCCATTATTGTAAGACAAGGATTAATATTTTTATATATATCAATTAAAATAGCTGAAAATTCTTTATCACCTTTTGCTTGAAGATGAATTCTCTGTTTTAAACCTCCAGGGATTACTCCATAAATATTTTTTATAGCACCTGTAAATTTTGTAAGAGAATGTGTTTTTAATTTAGGTATGTTTATAATCAAGTCAACTTCCTTTATAGTATTTGCAATTTCAAATTCTTTTAAAATTTCTGCGTTTTCATCCCTAATTTTCATTAATTTATCTTGTTCAAAAATTACTAGTTTTCCATATTTTTTAGCAACTTTGTCTATTCCAGAAGCTTTGAAAGAAGAAATAGGCTCTGTAAAAGGAGAATCTCCTATAAAGATTTTACAATTATTTTTTTTTAAAATCTTGCATACAGCTTCAACAACACTAGGATTTGTAGTTGCTGCTATTTGTTTATTGGGAAAACATCCAACAACATTTGGCTTTATAAGAACTTTTTTTCCATGAAATTTTGAAAAATCAAATCCAATTAAATCGAGAGCTTTTTTAACAGCTCTATCAACCTTTACCTGCCCATAATCAGAACATCTTACAACACTTACTTTTTCTATATCTTTTGTCATTTCAACTCTTTTTTTATAATAAAAATATTATTTTTGTTTATTTTATCTCCTTATCTAACCATACAAATACCTTTTCCTCTTTAAATCCCTTTCCAACCAACTTTCTTCTCTTTAAGTTTTTTAAGCTGCGGCCATTTTTCTTCAAGAATTTTTCTTTCTTCTTGAAATAAAATTCCAATTGGAATTTTGCCAGTCTTAGAATTATAATCCCATTCATCTACCAATTCCAAAGCTTTCTTTTTATCTTTATTATCCACTTTGTACATTAAAGGAACTAATTCCTTACTGTCCATATTAAATATTAAACAATCCTGAACACTTTCAACAAATGCAAATCCCTTATGTTTTATTGCTTTCTCAATTATTTCTTGGCTATGGACCAAATCTTTTGGATTTATTCTAGCAATAAAACTAGCTCCAGCAGCAAGTGCTAATTTAACAGGATTTAATGGCATATTCATTTCACCCATTGGTTCTAATTTACTTTTAAATCCGATTGGAGAAGTAGGAGTAGGTTGTCCAGTAGTTAAGGCAAAATTCTGGTTATCAGCAACAAAATAAGTTATATCTGCATTGTATCTTGCAGCATGAATAAAATGTTCCATTCCCTCTGCATAAGCATCTCCATCACCTGCAAATCCCAAAACCTTTAGATTAGGATTTCCTAATTTCATTCCTAAACAAACAGGCAAAACTCTTCCATGCAACCCATAAATTCCACTTATATTCAAATAATCATATATTTTTTGATGACAACCAATTCCAGTAACCATTGCAAAATCCTCCTGCTTATAACCCTCTTTAATCAATTTAGAAAGTGTATTTTTCCAAGCAGCCAAAACTAAAAAGTTTGGACATCCAGGACACCAAGTGATTTCTTCTTTAGTGGATATTTCTTTTGTCATTTTAACTTCAATTTTTTAAAATTTATTTTTTTAAAGATTTCAAATAAAAATCCAATTATAATTCCAGTTATAAATAATATAACTAAATCCATAGATACAATCACAATTCCAGTACTAATTGAGGATTTATCTGTAAATGATAATAGTTTACTGAAAATTTTCATTAAAAATGGAATATGTGAAAATAAATAAGCATAGGCTATAACAATTAAAGTGATTATCCATGCAAGAATTCCATAAAGCCCACCTTTTAACCAAGTTTTCATCCTATATATTCCCCCCTCCAACACACATTAATTTTTCCATTAGTTCAGTAGAGTATAACTCTCTATGATCCCCAGTTTCTCTCATTACTTGTGATCCATAACCACAAGTACAAACTCCTGCTTCAGGAGTATTATTAATTAAACTTGAATAAATTGAACAATCCCCCGAATGTTTTTCAAATCTTCTTTTGCTTAAATCAACAATAGTTAATGCGAGTCTATCTGTAAGTCTCCCCATATCTTGAGTGAGACCATTAACTAGTCTAGAAGTTCTTTCAGGAACATCATCTCCTAAATCTATTTTGCTAACCCAATTAGCACCACCATATCTTTGATAATCTCCAATAAATTCTGCTAATTCATCAGGACTAAATGCACCTGTACCATGAAACCAATTTGTTGTCATTTTATTAAAAAAAGTGCTGCGCTGGCAGTGGGAATTGAACCCACGCACCCCGAAGGGTATCCTGTGACAAAGGATTGCGTTGACCATTCCGCCATGCCAGCACAGCTATTTAGATTATTAATAGAAAGATTTAAATATTTCCATTTATTACATATATTATAATCCTGTGACAACGGATTGTTAATTTTGGCCATTCCGTTTGAGCCTTTTTTTCTTTCTTTAATTTTATTTACCATTTTTATTATTATCTTGTAAGTAGCCCAAGCTTAATCTTGATTGTATTAGCCTTATTATTTTAACATTATTGATATTTTTCATCTTACTTTATCTTAAGCATTTCCTCCTTTAATTTATCTGAATAAAAAGGCCTTCCATCATATTTTAAAATTCTATTTTTTATTAAAAGCCCTGTTTTCTCTCTAATAAGTCTTCCTAATTGTCCAGTAACATTCTCCTCAACTAAAATTACTTTTTTAGCCATTGAGATTTCTTTTTTTATCTCATCACTAAGAGGTTTCATATATAAAACCTGCAGGAATTTCCAATTCCCTTTTCCTGTTTTTATACTTTCGTCAATAGAATCTAAGGCATCCAATATAACAGTCTTAGTGCTTCCCCATCCAATAACAAGATTTTTTGCATTTTTATTTCCATAAATCTTAATCATTTGATAGTTTTTGCATTCTTTTTTTATTTCTTCATATTTTTCAATTCTTTTATCAGCAGATTTTCTTGTGATTTCAGCATCCTCAGTAGTATTTCCATGTATATCATGTTCATAACTACTTGCCTTAACAATTCCTTCTCCAGGAATTTTTCTATTAACTTTTATAGGAATTATTTTATTTGGTTTTCTATCAAAACTAAATTCACTTTCAGCAAGATTTTTATCACTTAGAACAATGCTCAAAACATTATATTTTTCACTTAAATAAAAAGCCTCATTTGTTTTTTCAATACATTCAATAGGATCTCCAGGAGCAATAACAATTCTAGGAAATTCTCCATGTCCGCCACGCAAAGCAATATCTAAATCAGCTTGAGAAGAATAAGTAGGAACTCCTGTTCCAGGTCCAGGACGAGTTGCTAAATAAACAACAAGTGGAATTTCAGCCATTCCTTGAAAACTCAATGCTTCTGTCATTAAATCATAACCACCACCAGCTGTTCCAATCATTACTTTTGCACCAGCAAAACTTGCACCTATTGCAGCATTTGCAACAGCAATTTCATTTTCAGGTTCAAAAACCATCAAATCTCGTCCTGAAGAATTATTAAATTCTCTGCTTGCAAGCTCATGCAAAACATTTGTAGCAGGAGTCATAGGATAACCAAGATAAAGATTTACTTCAGAGTTAATAGCACCAACAGAAATTGCTTCACTTCCATTCATATTTTCAATTTTATTATTTAACTTTTTTAAATTAAACTTGCTTTTTTCCTCATTATATCCTGTTTTTCCAGCATTAATAGCGTCATTATTATCTTTTCCCAATTCAGTTTTTATTTCTTCAATAAAATTTTCAATTGGAATTCCTAAAATTTTTATCAGCATTCCAGCAAGAGTAATATTTAGATTTCTTCCAATATCACAAAATTTATCACATTTAATTAAAATCCCATTTTTCTTTAAATCCTTTTTATGAATTTCAGCTGTTTTTTCATCCAATGCAAGAATTATATCTAATTTACTTTCAATACTTCCAACTCTTTCATCACTTACAGATAAAACATTGAAATTATGCCCTCCCCTAATTAAACTAGGATAATCTCTATGATTAAAAGTAAAATATCCATATTTATTTAAAACTCCTGATACAATTTCACTTACTTTGTTTATTCCTTGCCCTGCCTTGCCACCAATTAAAATATTAATACGCATAATACACCATATTATTTATATAATTAAAACCAAATTATCTTATATAAAGGTTATGGATTTGTTAAGTAATAATCTAAACTTAAAATATTTGTTCTCCATTTAACAATGTAGAGTTGTATGATGTCAGAAATTAAACCACATCTTTTAAGATGTGGATGTTTACTTGTTTTAATTTCGGAGCCATCAAAATATTTTAAATATTTTGTGGCGCCTAAAACTTCTGAAAGTTTTAGTGCGCATCCAAACAAACAATCCACACTTGTGATATTTATTATTACTTCAAGGGGGGATTGTTTGAACAAGTGCCTGTCACAAACCATACATGTCAGAAATCTTTTATGGATTTCTGAGCACTATTGAGAATTAAAAATTCTCAAAGCTTTACAGGCTGTCCCATAATTAGTAAAATATAAATACTTACTTCTCGTCGATAATATAACTAAATATCGTCGATGAATATCGACAAAAGAGGTTAAAAATGGTATATATGAATTCTTATAAGGGTCAAAA
>Ga0208958_1001479_pt1 | contig 23200 bp, 40 predicted proteins | sample RifOxyB1_FD_184032 | JGI IMG/M metagenome (GOLD analysis project Ga0208958, IMG submission 184032) | Soil microbial communities from Rifle, Colorado - Rifle Oxygen_injection B1 (SPAdes) | ecosystem: Environmental > Terrestrial > Deep subsurface > Rock core/Sediment | place: Rifle, Colorado... | reverse complement strand
CGACCTGGTTTTCGATTTTGATTATATGCCATATAACTTATACCTTAATCTTGGCTTGACGCAGAGCCTGGGCCACCGCTGTCAAACGACCATGATATTTATAACTTCCTCGATCAAATCTTAAAGCAGTAATTTTAGCTTTTTTTAATTTTTCTGCCAAATCAACGGCGGCCAAAGTAGCGGTTTCTTTTTTAGTACCAGTAAATTTTTTATCATCACCAGATACTAAAGTTTTTCCTTGGCTATCATCAATCACTTGTAAATAAATATTTTTGTTTGATCTAAAAACGGATAATCTAGGTCGATCAGCCGTGCCTCTAACTTTAGCAAAGATTCTTTTCTTTCTTCTCTGCGCTGGTGTTTGTTGATGATTAACTTTTGACATGATGCAAAATCTTTTAGCCGACCGCGGCTTTACCTTGTTTTCTTCTAATCACTTCGTCAATATATTTAATGCCTTTACCGTTATAGGGCTCGGGTGGACGAATAGAGCGAATATCAGCCGCCATTTGGCCGACTTTTTCTTTATCTATGCCCTCAATATGAATAATGTTGTTGCCTTCGATACTGAGTTTAATGCCGGGTTGAGCCTTTACTTCCACTTTGTGGGAAAAACCCACCGCTAATTCTAAATTAGCCCCTTTTGCAACGACTCTATAACCAGTGCCCACCATTTCCAAAGTTTTCTTATAACCTTGGGTAACGCCAATAATTTGATTATTAATCAAACTGCGCACTAAACCGTGATTGGCTTTAGCTTGGCCTTGGTTACCACGACGGTCTACCTTTATTTCTTTACCTTCAATTTTCACTTCAATGTAAGCGGGCAAAGTCAAAGACAATTCACCTTTAGGGCCTTTGGTCTTCAATACTTGACCAGCCAGCTCGACAGTGACTTGGTCAGGAATAGCTAGAGTTTTGCGTCCAATACGTGACATATTACCAAATTTGGCAAATTACTTCGCCGCCGATGTTCTTTTTACGAGCCTCGACATCGGTCAAGATGCCCTGACTGCTACTAATAATAGTTAAACCGTAGCCACCTAAAGCGCGAGGGATTTGTCTGGCAGTAGCATAAATTCTTCTGCCGGGTTTAGAAATCCTTTTCACTTCGGTGATGCTAGGCACTTTACCAATATATTTCAATTTCAAAACGATGGTTTTTTGAGGCAGACTGTCTTTGATCTCCACTGCTTCAATATAGCCACCTTTTTCCAAAATTTGGGCGATAGAAGCCTTAATTTTAGAATGCGGCAAAGCTACTTCGCGGTGGGAAGCCAAAAAAGCATTTTTGATGCGGATGATCATGTCTGCGATTGGATCTGTCATATTATTTACTAGTCTTCACTACGCCAGGCAATTCACCTTTGACGGCTAATTCTCTAAAGGTCAACCGAGAAAGACCAAAGAAACTAAGGTAGCCTTTTCTACGACCCGTTATTTTACATCTATTTTCTCCTCTGGTCGAGAAGCGATTGGGTTTTCTTACCCCGGCTTTAAAGTAGGCTTCTCTTTTGGCTAATAGTCTTTGGCTTTTGGCCACTTTTGATCTTCTTCCTGCCATAATTTTATTTATTTTTCTCAAACGGCATGCCTAACTTTTCTAAAAGCAAGCGTGCCTCTTGGTCTTTATTAGTACTAGTCACAAAATTAATTTGAAAACCTCTGATTTTTTCTACCTTATCGTAAACAATTTCTGGAAACACAATTTGTTCTTCCAAACCTAAATTATAATTGCCTTGACCATCGAAAGCTTTGCTAGATACACCTTGGAAATCTTTTACCCGAGGCAAAGCGATAGCGATCAACTTATCCATAAATTGCCACATTTTTTCACCTCTTAAAGTCACCATCACGCCCAAAGGATCGCCTTCTCTAGATTTAAAGTTAGCAATAGCTTTCTTAGCTCTAGTGATTTGTGGATGTTGGCCAGTAATGGTGCTAAATTGTTCAACTACTGCATCAATCATTTTCATTCTCGCTTTCATATCCTGAGGGTCATCAACGATACCCATGTTAAGCACGATTTTTATCAGTTTGGGTACAGCCATAGGACTAGTTAGCTTCAACTCTTTTTGTAGTTGACCCACCACTTCTTGCTGGTATTTATTTTTTAATCTGTTCATGAGCTTTAATGACGGTACCTGTTTTTTTATAGATTCTAGTCTTACTACCATCTTTATTTATTTGATAACCAATTCTATCTGCTTGGCCTTTTTCATTGATGATGGCAATTTTAGCCAAAAGCAAAGGTCTTTCAATCACTTTTTTTTCTCCACTTTTACCAGCACTAGGCTTGACGTGACGAGTATAAAGATTGATACCCCTGACCACTACTTTCATGGCCTTGGGTAAAATCCTAATAATTTCACCTTTTCTACCTTTATCTTTGCCGCCAGTAATTAAGACTTGATCGCCTTTTTTAAACTTCATATTTTTATAATACTTCTGGTGCGAGACTCGCAATCTTGTTAAATCCACGGTTCTTTACTTCCCGAGCCACGGGGCCAAAAACGCGGCTACCAAGGGGATCGAGTTTGTCTCTGCCTTCAATAATCACCGCCGCATTGTCATCAAATCTAATATATTCACCATTGTTTCTTTTCTTTTCTTTCCGAGTGCGCACGATCACCGCTCTTACTTTTTCACCTTTTTTAATGTTACCCTTGGGATCAGAGGCAATCACGGAAGCGATTACTGTGTCTCCCACTCTGCCAAATCTGCGGCTGGAGCCACCATAAACCTGAATTAAGCGTAGCCTTTTGGCTCCACTGTTGTCGGCGACTTGTAGGACGGTCCTTAGTTGTACCATATATTACTTGCCCACCGGCGAGGCGGGCTTGACTACTCTAAAATGCTTAGTTTTGCTAATGGGCCGACATTCCAAAATGTCTACTGTTTGCCCCAGCTCTAATTTCATGTCTTCGTAGTGACAGCTATAATTTTTGCTTTTTTTCACGTATTTTTTGTACAAAGGGTGCATCCAACTTCGACTCACCGTAACTATTGCTGTTTTATTGCTTTTAAGTGAGCTGATAATACCTTGTAAGCTTTTCATATTATTTACCCGCCTAAATGTGCTTTTGCACTTTTGGCGTGGTTTGTTCCTTATTAGTCATGGCTATTTTAACCCGAGCAATGTTATCACTAGTTTTTTTCAAAAAACTCAAATCAGCTAATTTGGCAGCCGCCTTTTGCAATCTGGCAGTAGCCAAACTTTTTTCCAAAGACAACAACTCTTTTTCCAGTTGAGGCATGGTCTTTTCGGCTAGAGCTTTATTATAATCAGTTTTTTTCATGATTTATTTTTCTACAATGGCGGTTCGCACCGAAATTTTATGGCCAGCTTTACGCAAAGCTTCTTTAGCCATTTCCGCAGTTACTCCACCCACTTCATACAAAATCATTCCTGGTTTAACTACCGCCACATATTTATCAATGTCACCCTTGCCAGCACCCATTTTCACACCCACTGGTTTTTTAGTAACTGGCTTATCGGGAAAAATCCTCAGCCAAAATTTACCAGCTCTTTGGGTCACAAAAGTAATTTTTTTGCGCGCTGCCTCTAGTTGCTGAGAAGAAACCCAGCCACTAGTGGTCGCCTGTAAACCAAAATCTCCAAAAGCCACAGTATTACCGCGGCTAGCTACCCCTCGGTTTTTGCCTCTAAATTGTTTGCGGTATTTACTTTTTTTCGGTTGTAGCATTAGAGTATATCGCCTTTATAAATCCAAACTTTAATTCCTACATAGCCAGATCTGGTAAGAGCTGGACTTTCATGATAATCAATATTGGCTCTCAAAGTTTGAGTGGGCACTGTACCTAAATAATACTTTTCTCTCCGGCCAATCTCGGCGCCACCGATTCTACCAGAAAGGGCGATTTTAACACCTTTTGCCCCAGCTTGCATCACCTTTTCCAAAGCTTGATTAACAGCTCGACGATGAGGAAAGCGTTTAATCAGTTGATCGATGATCCTTTCGGCCACCAATTTGGCGCTTAAATCTGGATTTTGCATTTCCTCTACTTTAATATCGATTTTCAATTTTTTCTTATTTTCTCTCTTAGAATTAATCATTTTGTGTAATTGAGCTTGAGTTTTTTTCAGGTTTTCTCCACCGCGGCCAATCACCACACCAGGACGAGAAACTAATAAAATTATCTTCAAAGCGGTGAGCGATCTTTCAATCTCTACACTTACTACCCCAGCGCTAGCTAACTCCCGAGCGATCAGCTCTCTTATTTGGTAGTCCTCTATCATGATGTCCTGGTAGTCTTTCTTACCCGCAAACCAGCGTGACTTAGCAGAAAAAGTCTTGCCCAATCTAAAGCCGGTTGGATTTATTTTTTGTCCCATATTACTTGCCCACCGTAGCCTTCTTGGCGGAGGTGGGTTTGCTTCCTATTTTACTTAATTCTTTCTCAATCTTCTCCAAAACTACCCGCACGTGGCTAGTCCTTTTGGTAATGGCATGACCTCTGCCTCGGCTGACAGCTCTAAATCTTTTATAAATTGGACCATCATTAATAATAATTTCTTTAATTTTCAAATCGGCCACTGCTACGCCGTGGTTATTAACCGCATTAGCGATCGCTTGTTTAATCACTTTCAGTAACACTAAAGTTGATTTGCGCTCAATCACTGCTAGTTGATCAATGGCTTTTAGCAAATCCAGTTTTTTGATCTGATTAGCCACCAATCGCACTTTTCTGGAGCTTTGTCTGGTGTTTTTTTGTATGGCTATAAATTGCATAAAAATTTTAGGTCTTAGTTAAGCTTCTCTTGACTACTTTACCGTGACCGCGGAAAGTCCTGGTGGGAGAAAATTCTCCCAACTTGTGACCGACCATAGTTTCATTCACAAATACTTCGGGAAACAACTTGCCATTGTGCACCAAAAAAGTATGACCCACAAAATCAGGGCTGATAGTACAAGCTCGGCTCCAAGTTTTGATCGCCTGCTTATTACCAGTCGCTTTTTGTGCCAAAACTTTTTTCAAAAGTTTAGGGTCGATAAATGGTCCTTTTTTACTTGATCTAGACATTATAATTAATTTCTAATTTTCAATTTCTACTTAACCCTCCTGTCGCGAACAATATACTTATTACTGTATCTCTTTCGATTACGAGTTTTATTACCGCCCACATGTTTACCCCAAGGAGACTTAGGATATTTCAAACCAATTCCCGAGCGACCTTCTCCACCTCCATGAGGATGAGAAGCTGGATGTTGAGCCGTACCGCGAACGGTAGGACGAATACCCATCAAGCGCTTGCGGCCAGCTTTACCTAAAATTCTGCCTTTCCATTCTACATTACCCACTTGACCAATAGTAGCCAAACAAGAGGCTAGGATCAATCTAATTTCACGAGAGGGCAATAAAACAGTCACCCAATCACCATCTTTAGATTGAATGGTAGCGGCCACACCAGCGCCACGACATAGTTGGGCGCCTTTACCCGGCCTCAACTCAAGATTATGAATGGCGGCACCCACTGGAATATCTTTCAAGAAAAGAGCGTTACCCACGGTGGGTTCAGCTTTTTCTCCTGATAGCACTGATTGACCGATCTTCAACTCAGCCGGAGCCAGCATGTATCTTTTTTCACCATCACTGTAAACTATCAAAGCAATGTTAGCACTGCGGGTGGGATCATATTCAATCCTCTCTACTCGGCCGACAATGCCAAATTTATTTCTCTTCCAATCAATGATTCTAATTTTTTTCTTCATGCCGCCACCACGATGACGAACAGTGACATGACCTTTGTAGCCTTTGCCCTGTCTTTTCACATAACCAGACAAAAGTAAAGATTTTTCAGGACCGCCTTTATGGAGATCCTTATTTCTCAAATCTACTCTGTGTCTAGTACCGCTAGTAGTGGCTTTATGTTTAACTAACATTTTATGATTGGTCAAAATCGAATAAGTCGATTTTCTGCCCTGCCTTCAGGTGTACGATCGCTTTCTTGCCACCTTGTTGGCTGATTTTTAATCTTTTTTTACCAGTTTTTTTCAGACCTTTTTTAGCCTTAATTGTATTGACTGCTAAAACTTCTACGCCGAAAATTTCTTCTATGGCCGCTAAAATCTGATCTTTATTAGCATTTCTTTCTACTAAAAATACATACTTGTTCTCTTTTTTAGCCAGCTGCAAAGATTTCTCGGTAATGACTGGTTTTTTAATCAAAAAGGCTTTCATGGCTTAGGCTAATCTTTCTTCTAATTTCTTGAGTGCTTCACTAGTCATTAAAATTTTGTCAGCTGTCAAAACATCTAAAGTATTAAGTAAACGCACATTGCGCACTAATACTTGCTCGACATTTCTCAAACTTCTGTTAATTTCCAAGGTATTTTCTGGCAACAACACTAAAACTTTATCTTTTTGAGCCACAGCCAATTTACGTAAAATCAAGGCCGCTTCTTTAGTTTTGCCATTTAAATTATTAAAGGCATCACTTACCAAAATTTTCTCTACTTGCACAGTTAAGGCGCCTTGTAAGGCTTTTTTCTTCATGGTGGCACTCATTTTCAAAGTCCAATCAGTTTCACCTTTAGGGCCATGAGCCACACCGCCGCCTACAAAAATGTTGGCTGAGCGAGCACCATGACGAGCATTACCAGTGCCTTTTTGCTTGTACCATTTTTTCTTAGTCCGGTTGATTTCACCTCTGGTTTTAGCTTTAGAAGTACCTTGACGCAAATTGCTTAAATAAACTCTCACCGCTAAAGTGAGCAAGCTGGGGTTAACTTTAACCGCAAAAACTTGATCACTGACGGTGACCGAACTTTTACTGCCGGTAGCGCTAATTTTATTTAGTTTCACTGATTTGATCCTGTTTTTTTAATTCTTCGTTCTCAATTCTTAATTCTTCCCTAATTCCACTCGCCTTTTTATTTAATTCAATTTTCTTTTGCCCGTTTGTTTTATAGATGGTCAACAAAGAATTAAATGAGCCAGGCACAGGGCCACTGAGCCATAATTCTTGGGTTTGCGGATCGACGTGCAATACCACTAAACCTTTAATGGTAATAGTATCCGTACCAAAATGGCCAGGCATTCTTTTGCCTTTTAAAACTCTACCTGGAGTAGTACCAGCGCCGATAGAACCGACAGCCCGCATGCGGTCAGATTGGCCATGGGTCCTAGCACCGCCATGGAAACCATGTCTTTTCACCGCGCCAGCAAAACCACGGCCTTTGCTAGTACCTTGAACGTCAACTACATCGCCTTCAGTTAAAACTCTCTCTACTTTAATGTCTTCGCCGACTTTTAGTTCATCAGGAGCTACTCTCACTCCTCGCATTTTTAAGACGCCATTTAAAAAACCGCTCTTCTTGATCTTGCTAGCGAGCGGTTTAGTCATGTTTTTTAATTTTTTATTGCCAGAGCCAATTTCAAAGATTTGGTAGGCCTCATCCTTAAGATTGTGTTGGGCAATCACAATATTGTTGTCGACTCGGCAACGAGTCATAGCTACGCGACGACCAGCCTTGGTCCAGCCCTGGCTCATGGTGAGTTTGGTAGCAAATATTGTGTCTAACATGATTACATTTTAATTTGAATATCCACACCAGCTGGTAAATCAAGATGCATCAGAGAATCGATGGTCTTGCTGGTGGGATCCATAATGTCCACCAGGCGCTTGTGAGTTTTCAGCTCCCAATGTTCTTGTGCATTTTTGTCGGTATGAGGCGAAGTTAAAACAGTAAATTCACGTCGGTGGGAAGGCAAAGGCACGGGGCCAACTACAGTAGCTCCAGTGGCAATGGCCGTCTCAACGATCTTGCGCGCGGCGTCATCTATGACCCGATGATCATAAGCTTTAAGCCGAACGCGGATCTTGTACGCGGTATTACTATTGTTTTTCGCCATATCTAGTTAAGTTGCTTATAAAAAAGGTATTATATAGCACCTCTTTTATCTTGTACACAGGATCTGTCTCAAGCGACAGGAGAAGATTATATCAAGTGCCTTGAGAAATTGCAAAGGGGGCTTTTAGAGGAGAGATTGATCTAGCAATATATATTGACAATTGGCTCCTTTTTTCGAAATAATGAATGTAGAAAGGAAAATTATGAAGAAGAAAGAATACATGAAGTATTTACACATGTTGGCCGTGGCCTTAGTTTTAGTAGGTGGCCTCAATTGGGGTCTGATAGCTTTATTTAACCTCAATTTAGTGACTACTCTCCTCGGGAGTATGCCCATGGTGGAGAAAGTGGTTTACCTGTTGGTAGGCGCTTCCGCTGCCTGGTTGATTTTAGTGCACCGCACTTATTGCAAAATCTGCAAGTAAGTTGTGCTGATTTAGAAAGCGACCCAATTCTTTTTTCCTATGGAAAAGGAGAGTTGGGTTGTTTTATATTTAATTAATATGACGTTAGAAATAGATTTTAGTAAAATTGGACAAGATGAAAGATATAGCCCCGATCGGTGGTTTCAGAACATATTACCAAGTTTGGAAAAAAAAGTCGGCCTTGACAATAAAGAGTTAAAGATTTTAGTGGCGGTAGTCAGATCTTTACCAATGGATGCCGCTGTTGAATCGTTATCTATATTTGACCCTCAAATTAAGGTCGGGAAACGCAAAGAAAGAGCTTTGGCTTTACTGACTATTACCACCTTAACAAACCTGATTGACGCCTTTTTCGAAAATAAAGAAAATGCTAATTTAGTTAATGATATTAGAGACATTATTAAAGATGAAGGATTGAATGGCATCTACAGCATTATGATCGTAACTGAAGATGGTGAGACATATAGTTTGGGAGAAATATTAGATAGTATAGAATCCTGGATTTTTGCACATGTTTCCCAAAGACTGGAATTTAAAAAGAAAATATTGGAGATATTTGCAGTTCAAACAACATTCACCGCTCAGATTGAGGAAAGATCTGTGGAAGAAGCGATTTTTTATCGTAGACATACGCTGGGTAAATATTATTCATTAATCGGCAAAATTTCTGGAGATAAAGATTTATTGCAGTGGTCGGCAACAAATCAATTAGAAGATGATATTGCAGATATGCAAGAAGATTGGGATGCTCAAATTCAACCATTTGTTTCATTAGCCAAAACATTCAACCTAAATTGTAAAGTCGCTCAATCTTGCTTTAGGCGCCTAGAATTAGTCGGGGTTGATTTAATTAAAGAAATAGTGATCTTTTTTGAAACTGAGAAAACATTTGATGTTGACCGAATAGCTTCACAATCGCTACCTGCCAATAAAGATCGACTGGAAATATTCGAAAAAGTTATTGAAACCTTAACCCAAGAAGGAATTCAACCAGAAAATATCAACCAATTACTCCAAACCACGGCAAAAATTTTTGATTTCTACAAAAATAGCTTGATGCAACCTTGAGAGAATTTAGTGCTCCGCCGCCATCGCCTCGGCTTTAGTTTGGTGGACTGTACCATCCGGATGATTGGGTGGGGAATAAATAGTATAGAGTTTGAGCGGCTCATTACCTGAAGTATTAATGATATTGTGTTGACTGCCAGCCGGGACAATCACCGCCGAGCCATCACCCACCACTTGTTCCACACCATCAATAATTACTTTGCCTTGACCTTGTTCGAAACGGAAAAATTGATCTACTGTTTCGTGCGCTTCCAGGCCAATATCTTCGTTGGGCTGGAGTGACATGACTACTAACTGGGCGTGTTGGCCAGTGTATAAAACTTGGCGAAAATAGTTATTCGCCAAAGTAATTTCTTCAATGTTGCCAAAGTAACCGTTCATAAGAACCTTCTTCTACTTCGAGGATAACATACTTTTGGTCACTCCGTCAGTTTCTTTTACAAAAAAATCCACCCCATCAGAATCTAAAACTATAAAACCAGAGTTTTCAATAGCTCCTCCTTCCAATTCACCATACTCTGCCCAGCCCAAATGAATCAGTAAAGTGCGCATCATCGCTCCATGGCTCACCACCAGTACAGTCTTACCAGAATAAGCTAAAGCTGTTTGTCGCAAAAATGTAATCATCCGCGCCATCATTTCCTCATCTGTCTCCATAGTTTCTTCTGTACGATAACGAAAACGTTCTTCACGGCTTAGTTGTTCTCTAATATCTAGTGCCGTTTGTAATTCTTGTTGAAGATCAGCTTTAGTTTTGCCTTCAAATCTACCGAAACGCCCTTCTCTTAGTAGGGCAGAAGTTTTAACAGCTAATTGATGATCTAAAGCTAAGATTTGGGCAGTGTCAGCAGCTCTGGTTAAATCTGAGGAAAAACACTCGTCAAATTTAACTTGCCGCAGCATTTTGGCTAATTCTTTTGCTTGGCGTTTGCCATTGGCAGTCAAAGAAGAATCTTTTTGCCCTTGTAATCTGCCCTCTATATTCCACTCTGTTTCTCCATGACGGATGATGTAAAAATGACAGTAGTTTTGGTTATTTTTTTTCATAAAACCTCATTATTTTACATCAATCACCTGGTACCAATCGTCTTTGACTAGTAAATATTGATCTATCCGTCTTTTTTTACTTGTGACCCCATGGGGAATCGAACCCCAGTTAGCGGGATGAAAACCCGCTGTCCTAACCACTAGACGATGGGGCCTTGGTGAGGCCAGTCTTAGGTCCAGGTAACATTCTTAAAGTGCTCCACTTGTTCTCCTACCACCGCTATAATATCAAATCTATAATCAAATTTTAACTTCCGCCTTCTCACGTACTGTTCCGCAATAATTTTTAGTGATTTTAATTTCTTAAAATCCACCGCTTCGCTCGGATGCCCTAAATCCTGCCTCCTTCTAGTTTTTACTTCAGCAAAAACAATTTCTTGAAATTCAGAGTCAAAAGCGATGACATCAGCCTCATGATTTTTAAAGCGCACGTTTTGCCCCCAAATTTCGTAGCCCAACTTTTGCAAATAAAATAACGCCCGTCTTTCTCCCCAACTACCTAAAACAAAATTATGCTTTTGGAGCTGCTTGGTTGAAAGCACTCTTTTCTTTAATTCTGGTGGCTGCTTTACCGACTCTGTCACGTAAGTAATATAATTTAGCTCTCCTCACATCGCCCCGTCTCTTAATTTCAATTTTTTTGATATCAGGCAAATTGAGCGGATAAATTTTTTCTACCCCAATATTATTACTGGCTACTTTTCTGACAGTTAAAGATTTACCAGTGCCAGCGCCTTTGATAGCAATCACAATACCCTCAAAAACCTGCACTCTTTTTTTACTGCCTTCTAAGATTTCTTGGTGTACCGCAATGGTATCGCCGACGTTAATTTTTTGCTCGTTAAAAGTTACTTGTTGCATAGAGACAGTATTTTACGCTAGACCAGCGAAAAGATCAACTTGGGCTTTGCTAAATCCTAGGCTTAACAAGTTTTGTTTAATTTCAGCTGGAGTGTCTCCTTTTTTACCCCATAGATCAACTAAAGTAGTGATGGTCTCTCGGATTTCGTTGGGAAAAATTACCCATGCTGAGCTTTCCCGAGCGTGCCAATTATCTTTAGGATTGGCCCAAGGTTTTTGCAGTAAAGTTGCAGTTACAATGCTCGCAGCCCCTTGAGAAGTTAAATATTCTATGGCTAATTTTAAAGTTTCGCCACTATCAACAATATCATCAAAAACCAAAATTTTTTCGCCTTTGATGGGAACTGGTAAATCTTGAACAACCACTGGTTTTCTTTGAGTTTCGCCAATGCCAGTATAAAACTGGATTTGCATGGTACTTAAATCCGCAACTGCTAGATAATCTACTAAAGAACGAGCAAAAGTCAGGCCGCCTTTGGCTAAAGCAATGATCCGGTCAAATTTTTGTCCCGACTCTAAAATTTGTTGAGCTAAATTAAAAATATCCTCGCCCAAACTTTCCCAGGAATAAAATTCATATTCTTGGTTGTGGATTTTGCTAGTGGTCATAGTTTATTTCTGCACATATTCCTTAACCAACTTTAACAAATCTGCTTTGTTATTTAATTCTGGTTTGTCTAGTATTTTTTCCAACAGCCATAACAAAATTTCTCGTAAAATAGGGCCGGGCTTCAAATTAAACTCAGTCATCAAATCATGTCCATTGATCTGCAAATCTTTCACCTCCATCGGCTGATTGAGCTGTTCGATCATCCGGCTCTTAAACTCTTCTAGGCGCCAACTAGTTTTGCGCGCCCCGCTACCCAAACGATCCCCTTCGCGCAAATCTAAAATATCATCCACATTTTCCAAACCTACTTGCCTCATAAAACGCCGCACCGCCGCATCAGTCATAAATGGTTGATAGTAAAACATGTGATAGCGCACCAACAAAAATACCCGCTGCGTATCTTTTTTTGATAAACGTAAACGACGAGCGACTTTGCTAGCGATCCTGGCGCCCACAATTTCGTGGTTATAAAAAGTGATGTCGGCAGTCCGGCGTATGTCGGATGATTTTTGTCCTTGAGTTTGTGGCTTAGACACATCGTGCAACAGAGTAGCCAAACGCACCACTGGGTCGTGGCTGGGGCATTCGCGCAAGGCATCCAAGCTATGAGTCCAAACATCAGTGGTGTGATGGCCACCTTGTTTAACGCCTTTACCAGCTAAAATTTCCGGCAACAACTGTGACAATAAAGCAGTTTCGTCTAACAGCTCAATACCCTCTGCGGGATAGTTACTGGCTAAAATTTTCGCCAATTCAGCCCCAATTCTTTCCCAACTAATTTTGCTGATTAAATCTTTATTTTTGATGATAGCCGCTAAAGTTTTTTCCTCCAATTGCATGTTTAGTTGCACGCAAAAGCGAATGGCCCGCAACATCCGTAACGCATCTTCTTGAAAACGAAGGTTGGCATCACCCACGGTGCGCAAAATATTATTTTGCAAATCTTCATAGCCACCATGCAAATCAATCAATTGCCATTTATCATTAACCATTTGCAGTGCTAGGGCATTGACGGTAAAATCTCTGCGCTCTAAGTCTTCCTCGATGCTTTGGCCCCACTCTACTTTATCTGGCCGGCGAAAATCACTGTAGGCGCTTTCACTACGGAAGGTGGTGATTTCATAGTTGGTAATTCTTAATTCTAAATTTCTAATTTCTAAACTTTCAGTAGGCAGAGATTCGTGAACTTTTTTAGCTCGTGCCAAATCAATAATTCTTTTCTTTCGTCCATTTTCTACATTCAACATTCTATTTTCTGTTTTGATATTTGCTTGCTTGCATAAATCCTCATGGGTGATCATCACCGTCCCAAATTGATTTTCATAAAAAGCCTCGGGGAATAATTGCAAAATCTCTTCTGGTTTAGCATTAGTAGTAAAATCCCAATCACTAGTTTCTTTCTTCAATAATAAATCACGCACCGCCCCACCCACGATAAAAGCTTGCCAACCAGCCTTACTCAAAGTTTGTAAAGTAAAAGTTACTTGAGGGGGGACGACAAAATCAAAAGTCATGAGCCTATTATAGCCTAGACTAGAGCTAGTTTTAAGTACGGCACGCCATAATTGTGTATTATAATTCGGCCCTAGGCAGAATTTTTAGTACACTATAAAATAACGGCTCATGAAAAAAATCATCGCCGCCGTTTTGGTCTTTATCTCTCGTTTTAATATTTTGCCTTTTAATTTGAGTCCGTTGGGAACTTTTGGTTTTTTCTCCCAAAATATCTTTTTGTATTTTGCCGTTATTGTCATCTTCGATATTATTAAGAGTGGCTTTTATCAAGGGTTTATTTTTACTTACTTGGGATTTTTAGCTTATTTTGTTTTTGGTAAATTGGCCAAGAAGAATTGGAAAAGACAGGCGGCTCTTTTGCCTTTGGCGTCTTTTACTTTCTTTCTAGTTTCTAACTTTGGCGTTTGGCTTTATTGGTACCCACATACTCTAAATGACTTGATTGCTTGCTATGCTTTGGCCTTGCCGTTTTATAAAAATACGCTGATGGGGGATTTTTTGTTTGGCTATGGGTGGCTGGTGGTGAAGAATTTTAAAGCTATATCTTGGCAGAAAGAAGCAGTTAAAGTATAATACGATTTGCCTCACCTATCTAGAATTTTTACTTGGTAAAACATTCTAGATGTCCTCTCCATAAATGGAGAGGAAACAAATGAGCTTTGACAAATATTTGGCCCCGTGGTGTAGTGGTTAACATGTCTCCCTGTCACGGAGAAGACCACCGGTTCGATCCCGGTCGGGGTCGCCAGAGCGGAGTTTTTCCCCATTAAGTCTAAAGTACTCGGCTAAATTAGCGGTTCCATCTACGATTTGATCGTAGGTGGGAAGTTCGTTAAATATCATGCCAAATAATTGCTCCTGTCGCTTCACATTTTGCGTATCTATCAGCAATTCTTCTAAGTGTTCCATGAAATAGCGCGCATATTGGAAACCCAATTTAGCACTAATCTCTTTTTTAACTTGTTTATTCCTATCCTCTCTAGCTTGTTTTAATCTACCTTCCAATTCCTCATATTCACCCTCCAGAGCTTTGCGGACCAGCTCACTACCTACCTGTTTAATCCGCTCAAAAACGGCTTTTTGCTCAGCCAGCAGGTCTGCAACATATCTTTCTTTAGCCTGGCTAAGCTCGATTTCATCAACTCGTTTTTTATCCCACTCTTCATAAAATAAAGCTTCTAAAAGCTGGTGGTGGCCTTCATCAAACTCAATGCTTCTAATAAAATCATAGATTTGCTCATTAAACTTACCGGCTGGTAAAGACCATTGTTTATGACCCTCAGAGCAATGGTAACGAGGATAATGTTTACCGCTCCTACCTTTTGATGCGCTACCTCTCAACTCACTTTTGCAGACCGGACACATCACTACTCTTTTAAATGGATAGAGAGGATTGTGTTTCATGACACGCTTTTTATTTCTTTGGGTGCTAGCTTCATCGCCATAAAGAATAGAGGCTTTATGGTCATTAATTTGCAAGAAGATTTTGTCTTTGTTCGCTTTGTTAAATAAGTCAAGGCTAATAAAACCGGGAAACCGAGCTTTAACAGGCTGATATTTAGTCCATTTCTCGCAAATTATCCCAGCATAAACAGTGCGCTCTAATATTTCGCTAATTCTCTTGTCAGTGGCTGGTTTGCCGCCGATTTTACCAATCGCTTTTTTAGTTCGCTTGTCACGCCTATTTAACAACCGAGATTTATACCCCAGCTCATTTAACTCGCTAGCTATTTCACCCAAATTAAATCCCTGCGCTCTCAATTGAAAAACTTTCTTAACATAAAAAACTTCTTCTGATACTGGAACCAAAATAGTCCTCCTGCCACTTTCTGTTTCTACCTTCTGAGTTTTGTAGCCATAGGGGGGAGTACGAGGATAATATCCTTGATTAGTATAAATAATTTCAGCACCAATTGTTTGAGTTAAAATATTTCTTCTATCAGCTTTTGCCTGCTCTGCAACTTCAATCTCCGCTGATTCTGTCGGCGAATATTTGCTCCATGAGTATTCAAAGCCCAAGTGATCTAAAGTATTTACTTTTTCACCAATAGTATTGTAAATATCAGTAATTCTGATGCCTGAACTTTCAAGTTTTGTTTTCCATTTTAGATAATCGACACTTCCAAGCCTTGTAAATCTATTGATGTGCTTGAAAACAACAATATCAATCTTATTTTTCTTATTTAGGGCATAATTCAACACTTCATCAAAAAACTCTCTTTCATCTTTAGCCCCACTTTCTATAAATGGAAAAACTTTTATCTCTTGCCAACCTTGTTTTTTAACATAATGCCGGCATTGTTCCAGCTGATGCTCTAAAGAATCTCCCTCTGAAGCTTGTTTGGCTGATGACGCTCTAACCAATATAATTGCCCGTCTCATTAGCTTTGATTGTACTGAATTTTTCCAACACTGCATCAGCCAAAGCCCCAGCAAACACTCTTAATTTTTTAACGTGCAACTCCACCTCTTGATCGGTGAGAGTTTCATATTTTTTACCTAGTAGTTTTCTGGCTTTATCTATTGTCACCGCTATTTCTTTGGTGGCGGGTCTTGGGTCAATAAAAAAAGGCTGCGAAAAACAAGGTGACGACTAAAAAATAGTCAATCAGCCTCATTTTCCGCAGCCTCTATGCTTATCTTAGTTGAGTTGTATTTCTACGACTCTATAAGTCCAGACCGCCTAATGAAAATGACTTAATTAGTAGCACTGTAGAAGAAAGGTTTTGCTTTGTCAATATAATCACAACATTAATGTCAATTAAGTTTAAAGGGAATTCTAAAATAAGATGTCGCTTAGTTGAGCCTAGGTCAGATTTTTTTAGATTTATCTAAATAATTAATTAAAACCACACCACTGAAAATAAGATTTATGTAAGTGGTAGCAGCAGTGAGCACAAGTTTGACTAAAAATCCTCCAAACTCTATGTTAATCAACAAATATTGCGCCTCACTAATTAAGACCATAATGAGTATTAGTAACAAAAAGAAACTGATATTGTTACGAAAAAACTTTTGTGCCTTTCTTAAGGATATAAAAATATTTTCTTGATTAACTACTAAATTAACCAAAGTTTGAGTCCAGAAAAATAAAACACCGTAATAAAATGTTGATAAAATAATTGAAATAGGTGAAAAAGGAGTGAAACCGCCAATTAAGCTCATCTGCCAATCTCTTACTTCTCCAGCAATTAACTGTTTTTTCTCAAGAACAGATTGTTGGCTACCTAGAATTGGATTGAAGTGAAACAAAGAGGTAATTAAAAATAATGCAAAAAGTGAATAATAAATAACCAGTAATAATGGAATTATTGGTAAGATTTTTTTAAAATATTTAACAAGCAAATTTCCAACTTGATTCCACTTAATTTTTTTTTGGTCGTAGGCTTGATAGATTAAATCTAATTTAAGAGCCATCCATCCTATGAGAAAAAATGCTATCACAAAGGACAAGAGTTTAGGGAAAGATAAAGCTGTTTCTAGGGAAAGTCTTAAAGTCATTAATAGAGAAAAAATGTAAATTAATGGATTTTTATTTATGATGGAGAATGAAGATGAAAAAAGTGATGTAATTCGTGACCACAGACTAGATTTATTCATATTTACATCCACATTATATATCTTCTTTTAAAAAGAACAAAATTTGCCGAGCGGGGCGGTGAAGCCCCGCTGGCGATTGTTTCATTTGCTATCGTATGACCACCTAATCTAAATAGAGAAGGCTGTCATATAAGTCGGAAAGACATTCCGCAACTCCTCGAGGGAGTTCCAAATCAGCGAGCACCTCACCAAGGGCAAATTTAGGATCATTGCCTCGAAGCGTCAAGATAATGAATTGCGTAATGGGTTGAGTTGCTGTTAAACCACAGCCAAATGCAGACTCCACGATTGAAACCGCGTAATCTCCATCCGGTAAGTTTCCCAACTCGGATTCAGCGCAAGCTACGGCATTGGTACGAGTAGCCAGTGTAGCACTACTCATTGCTGTACATGGCTCATCCCAGTCGAAAACATAGGTTACGGAAAGGTACCCCTTTCTTAAACACTCAGTCTATCATTGTTAGTTGTTAATGTTTGCTTAAAGCGAACCGGCGACATTTTAAGAGCTGTGTGGATTCGTTTGTTGTTGTAATAATACACGGCTTCGTGAATAGCTGCCACTAGTTCTCCTAAGTTTTCAAACCTGTCTAAAAAACCAAGTGTGATTTTAAACTTGTCATAAAATGATTCCTGATAGGGATTTTGCCAGGGAGATCCTTTGTCACTCATGGAAATCTTAATACTAGTTTGTTGGCACCTACTAATATAGACTCTTGAGCTATACTCACTACCTTGATCGGAATGAATCCACTGCGGTGGCCCATGCTTACTAAGAGCATCTTCTAGAGCTGAAATTACTAAGTTGCTTTGGTGATGTCTGGCTAAGTGATATCCCACCACTTCTCTGGTATACACATCGATAAGAGTAGCCAGGTAGAAAAATCTACCTTGAAAATATAAATAGGTAAAATCACTAGCCCACAATACTCCTTCTTTAATGGGACAACATAGTTTTGAAATATTGGGAAAATGGTTAGCTTCGTTACCAAGATCACCTAGCTTTTTGGGTCTTTTGACCTTTCTTCTTCTGGGCTTGATATTAAACTTTTTCATCACTCGTAAAACTCTCTTTTTGTTTAGCCTAAGCTCAATAGCTATCCGTTTGTGACCATACTCTGGGTTTTCTGTTAGTACTGATTCGATCTGGTGTTTAACCTCTTCATCTCGAGTAGTCATTTTTGGTCGATAATACAGTGACGATCTGCTTACTCCCAATTTTTTAGCTAGTTCTAGTTTGGTAACTTGTTTTGGCGAAGTCATATTAATAACCTCGCTTTTTTTTTCGTTGATTAATTTCTAAGGTTAAGTTGCCTACTAACCGTAGTAAATCATCTCGCTCTCGTTTAATTCGAGCAAATTCTAAAGCACTGATTTCAGCACTTACTCCAGAAGATAGCCAATTGTAGATAGTTTTATTACTTACTCCATATTCAGCAGCCAGCTGTAACACCTTGCCACCTTGTTTTATTCGGGAAAGGATTTCATCCTTAATTTCTTTAGGGATACGTTTGTAACCACTCATATCTAGCCTTTCTAGTCACAAGCCTTAGTGTGACAAATGAAAGACTAAGTGTCTAGCTTTTGGGGTACCGGTCATTATTGGTGACTCTTTTTTAAGATTAAATCATTTGGGCATAAGTTACGCTTGTGAGGATTTTGAGTCCGAAATTGTTTTTTACCAAAGTATTTTGCAAAGCTTTGGTTTTTCTCTTTATGAAGAGCCGTCTAATGACCCTAATGCCAAGTGGCTTTTTGCCGGAAATATTGATAATTGGCAATCTTCTTTATTCGAAATAGTTTTAACTAAAAATACTTTGAATCCAGAAAATGACTGGCGACCGCATTTTCAACCCCTCCTCACTTGAATCCCCGACCGTAAGGTCGAGGGAGGAAGTCGCCCCTGAATTTTTTTTATTCTTAGATAAGCTACAATAAAGTTGTGTCAATGCAACTTATTAGATTATCCCACTGTATTTATCATTGTGAATATCATCTAGTGATAGTCACAAAATATAGAAGAAAAATATTTAACTCTGGAATTTTTGCTTATTTTGATAAACAGTTGGCGGAAATAACTGATCATTATCCCCAAATCAAATTTCAAGAAGTAAATCATGATCAAGACCACCTTCATCTTTTAATATCTATTCCGCCAACCATGAATGTAGGAAAAGCAGTGGGTATCATTAAAGCTAACACTGCTAAAAATCTCAAGCAAAAATTCCCTTTCTTAAAGCAAGTATACTGGGGAACAGACTCAATTTGGTCAGAAGGATATTTTGTGACTACTGTAGGAGCCAATGAAGGAGTGATTAAAAAATACATAGAAGAACAAGGAAAAAAAGATTCAGGGCAAACGCTGTTCAGCGTTTGAAGCAGCTAAAACCCCGACCGTAAGGTCGTGGGAAGTTTATATAGATATTGATACCAAGTTGAGTCAACAAGAATTAGAACTAATACTAAGTAAATGCTTTGGGAAAAATTTTGTTTCTTGGAAGTTAAATATCCCTAATTATGGAGTAGTTTTAGAGATGGGGTGCTTGGGTAGTGTCGATGGCACAAAAATATATTTAGGTATCGGTACAAATTTAAGAAACACCAAATTTCATAGAGAAGAAATTTTGAAGAAGATTTCCTAAAAACTATCCCAACGAGGTCTTTTTCTTTTTCCAACGAAGAAACTCTAAATAAGCTATACCAAATAACATAGCTATCATCCAAAAGTCTAAGATGGCATTCACCATATCCAAGCTAGTGTGCATGTGAAAAATTTCTAACACTAATTAGTAATTTTAAGCTGAAGAACAAGGTAAGTAAAGAACTGACAAAAGTTCTGACAGTGAAGAGTATATCTTGTGACGAAAAAATCGGACTAGCTAAACTGGCTAAAAATAGCCCTTTAGCTACATCAAACATAAAATCAGAAATTTTTCTAGTTATTAAGGGAGGATATTTTTGTTTTGTCATACTCCTCGAGAATAACGCGCGAAGATTGCAGGAACATTGCACGGAAGGCACCAAAACCTCACCCCCAACCCCTCTCCCGTAACGCTTCGCTTGGGAAAGGGGAGAAATGATTTTTTAAATAAAATATGTTTTTATCCTCTCCACTAGTGGAGAGGATCTCTGGTCCGTTGGACCAGAGAGGTGAGGCAAGAGTGAGGTAAAATTAGACGAAATTCATCTTAAAACAACCCATATTTCCTAAAAACCTCCTCTACCTCCTGCGAATTATTCGTCCTCACCAACTCACTCCTGATCTGAGCCGCATTATCCACGCCCTTGATATACCAAGCCAAATGTTTTCTCATAGGCAGAAAAGAATATTTATCATATTGCTGATAAAAGCTCTCGAAGAGGCGAGCGTGCTCCAGAGCGATCTTGACTTGTTTTTTATTAGCCGCACGACATGTCGTGCGGCTAATATTCTTGAATACTAATGGGTTACCCCAAGTCGCCCGGCCAATTAACACTCCGTCTAGATCGTATTTTTCTATTTTCTCTAGAGCCTCAGCTCTCGATTTAATATCGCCATTGCCTAAAAAAGTCACCTGAGCGGCTTTAGCCAGTTGGGCGGCTTTGCCTATTTCCTCCCAATTAGCTAGGCCAGAGTATTGTTGGCGCAAGGTACGGCCGTGGACGGCGATGGCATCGGGTTTGGTATTGAGTAAGATCTGTATCCAATTTTCGGTGATGATTTTATCAAAGCCAATTCTAGTCTTAACACTAATTGGTAAACGAATTCGCTGGGGATTTTTGTTTTTAATTTCTTTTTTAATTGCTCCTGAAATATATGCCAAATCTTCTAATTTAAAACCATTGGCAAAGTCTTGGCTAGCTTGCTGACAGGCTTGAATAATTTTCACTGCCAGGTCGGGAGTTTTGATGAGGGCCGCTCCACCTCCAGAACTAGCCACATTTTTGCTCGGGCAACCCATATTAATATCGATGCCGTCAAAGCCCAGGTAGCACAAAAGAATGCTAACTTCATAAAAAAATTCGGGAGTTTTGCCGTAAATTTGAGCAATAAGTGGCCTTTCTTCTTCACGAAAATAAAGGGCTCTTAAGAGAAAAGGTTTGCCAGATTTACAAATACCTTCCACATTCACGAACTCAGTATACATGAGGTCTGGCTGGCCATATTTTTTGGTGATCACACGAAATGGATGGTCGGTCACGCCATCCATGGGTGCTAAAGAAATAATCGGTTTAGAGATATTTTTCCACACTGGCTTTCACACTTTCCAAGGGTAAAGCTCCAGGAATTAATTCCTTAGCTTCGCCATTGACGAAAATGATTGTTCCCGGAGTACCTTGAATGCCAGCACTAGAGCCAGTGCCTAAGCTATCTTTAACTGTTTGCGCAAATTTATCACCATCTAAACATTCTTTAAAAGCGGCCTCATTTACTCCGGCGGCCTGGGCGGCTTGAGTAATAGCTTCAGGACTTAGTTTCCCGCTCTTAGTGTTTTCAGCCGCTAAAGAATCAGCATATTTCCAGAAAGCTTCATTGCCAGCTAAAGAAGTAACACAGACACCACCCTCAGCGGCCTTTTGGGCATTGGGATGGAAGCTCAATGGATAATCACGATAAACCCAAGCCACTTTGTCGCCCATTTCTTTTAACAAATCAACCATAGTGCCGTGAAAGCGAGCACAAAAAGGACATTCATGATCTGAGTATTCCACCAAAACTACTTTGGCATTTTTGTTGCCTCTGATTCGCTCATCTTTATTAGGAGCGGGAGCCTTAGCTAATTGTTCGACGGTGGGGCCTTCGGGAACTTGGGCGGCATCAGTGGGAACGGTGGTACCTTTAACATTAACCGTGCCAGCTTTGAGTATTTTATTTTCGGTCCATAAGGAGCCGCCAAAAAAACCCACGCCGGTGGTGATAACTACTAAAATGAGAACTGAAAGATTTTTGGTAATGATTTTCATAACGCATTGATTATAATGAATATATTCTTATATGCAACGTGGAATGTTAAATCTAACTAAGGAAGAAATAGTTGGGGCGCTTACTGCCGTGCGACAATCAACTCAAACAATACCTCTTTTACTAGGGAAATTAGAATTGGCGAAAAATAATGGTGTGGCCAGTGATTTGGAAATCAGCGAAGATGAAGTAGAAATTATCTTAGATAATTTGCCTCTACCTAAAGAAAACGCAACTGTTGACTCCCTAAGGGTCAAACTCTCCCAATTCCTGGCGAAGTTTAGGTTCTAGAGGCTTTTATTTTTTTTAAACCGCCCAATTTTTAAATAAGTCAACCAAATGGCTGCTAATACAATATAAATGTTTAAAATAGTATTTACTGTCTGCAGGCTACTTTGCATGTGTTTTCCTTTTACTAGCTATTAATTCTAAACTGATAAACAAAGAGAATAAAGAGCCAATTATAGTTCTAGTTGCAAAATAAGCATCTTGAGGAGATAAAATTGGACTAGCCAGGCTAGCTAGAAGTAAGCCTTTGGCTATGTCGTGAAGAAAATCAGAGATTTTTTAAATCTGTTTGGGGCTATATTTATTTTTTAACATTCCTCGAGTGTAAAAGAGAAAGATTGCAGGAAGATTGCATGGAAGGGGGTAAATTTAACCCAATAATTAGGTTATAATCAGATTATGTTGCTGCCAGGACATTTACTAGTTTCCTACTTTTTTGTTGATCATGTTTCAAGAAAAATCAAAAAAAGAAAACTTTTTATTATCACGACATTAATTTTTTCGATTTTACCAGACATAGATATTTTATTTGTAGGAGGAATAGCAAGACATCACCAGACATTAACTCACGCGCCTTTATTTTGGATACTAGTATTTATTTTGTTTAATTTACTTGCTTTGGCATTGAATAGCGCCTTTATTAAGACCATTAGTTTTGGTATTTTAATAGGAGCTATTTCGCACATGATCCTTGATACTTTTGGCATGTCTATAGGTTTGTCTTGGCTGGCTCCATTTTCTTGGAAGGATTACAGCTTTTTACCACTAAATTTTGAATATGCTGGTAATAATTGGTGGCAACACTATGTTAGAAGCACTGCCTTTATTATTGAAGCATTGGTGACCACAACTATAATAGTTAAGCGGCTATCCGAGGGTTATTAACCCTCGGCTGCAAAGCTTTGGGGAAGGAGTTATTGTCGAGTGGTAGACTTAAGTCATGAAAGGACTTAAGTCTACGGCACAGACT
>Ga0208958_1001478_pt1 | contig 23200 bp, 27 predicted proteins | sample RifOxyB1_FD_184032 | JGI IMG/M metagenome (GOLD analysis project Ga0208958, IMG submission 184032) | Soil microbial communities from Rifle, Colorado - Rifle Oxygen_injection B1 (SPAdes) | ecosystem: Environmental > Terrestrial > Deep subsurface > Rock core/Sediment | place: Rifle, Colorado... | reverse complement strand
CTCCCAAACACCCCCGGAATCCGACTGTCTTGCGCCCCGGAAGTCCGGGCCTTCAGAGCCGCCCGTCGATGTGCCTGCCACCATCTGTTTGCTGGAGCGACGGCGCCGGGGAGCGGAAGGGCGCACCGAGCTTGGTTAAGGATCGATCCTGTGGCTTTCGCGTTAGGGGCGGATGGCGCGGGCGGGCAGCTATAATCGGCAACGGGCAATCCGCGCGCGTGAACTGGCGCGATGCGCTTCCGTCATGGAGCACCGCCAGCATTACATGCGGCTGGCCTTCCAGTATGACGCCATCGCCGATCTGGAGTCGCAACGACCCAAGCTTCGGCTCTGCCGCTCAAAGGCGAAGGGCGCCTCCCTCGAAGTTGACGTAGGGGCAGTTGCGGCCAGCGGCCAAATGATGTTCTCTTTCCCCCATGGGGAGGCTGCTGACCAAGCTGCTGGAGGACTCGCCCGCCTATGACCTTCGGCGGGACAAAGACGGCTTTGTGCTGATTGCGAAGCCCGGCCACAGAGAGGAGTTCAGCGATCTGGTTAGAGAGGCCGCCGAACACGCGGGCGACGACTTCATTGTCTTCACCACCAGCGACGGTCGCCAAGGCTACAGCCAGATGTTCGTTATGCCGCTGGATGAGGCGCCGCCGCTTCGGTGACGACTTTGCAGTGAACCTTATGGAGGCCCACGGCTTCCAAAGTCATGGCCAGCCACCTCGACACCCTTCTCGAAGGCTCCCCGGCGTATGGCGTGCTCGACGCCAAGGACGGCGTGGTGCTGTTCCGCCGATCCGGCTTCGAGCAGGAGTTCAACGAACTGGCCGCTGAAGCCGTGGAGGCGGCAGGGGAAGAGTTCGAGGTCATCCCATTGACCAGTGGTGACGACTGCGACCGGCTCTTCATCGCACCGAGGGAAGAGCGGTCGTTCGCCCGATCTGATTGACGGCCTACCGATCCATGAGAGCCTGTTCTCCCAACATCGGATCGGAGAACACCCCTGACCAAGCGCGTCGCCATCTACGCCCGTGTGAGCACGGCCGATAAGAACCAGACCGTCGAGAACCAGCTTCGCGATCTGCTGGCCGTCGCCGAGCGCCAAGGCTGGGAGGTGGTCGCCACCTTCACCGACGAAGGCATCAGCGGGGTGAAGGGGCGCGACCGGCGCCCCGGCTACGACGCCTTGCTCAAGGGCGTAGCGCGTCGCGACTTCGATCAGATCATGGCGTGGAGCGTAGACCGCCTCGGCCGCAGTCTCCCCGACCTCGTGAGCTTCCTCAGCGACATCCAGTCCAAGAATGTGGACCTCTACCTGCACCAGCAGGGCCTCGACACCTCGACGCCCAGTGGCCGGATGATGTTCCAGATGCTGTCGGTCTTCGCCGAGTTCGAGCGCGCCATGATCCGCGAGCGCATCCTCGCAGGGCTTCGTCGAACGACCAAGAAGTCCGGGCGGAAGCCTATGCCTGACGACCGTGTGGAAGCGATCAGGAGGTCGTTGATCAACGGTCAGGGCATCCGCGCCACAGCCCGACTTCACCGGGCCTCCACGACCACTGTGACGACCATCAAGCGGTCTCTGGAGACGGTTTAGGAAGGCCGTCGCGAGCGTCGATGCAAATAAGCTACGCCGCTTGACGACGTGAGCCGAGACCGCATCCTGACGGACTTCTTGCCCTGCCGAGACCTTCACTATGTCAAGCCGACCCACCTGCCTCGAACGTGCCTATCAACTCGCCGAAAGCGGTTCGTGCCGTGACCTTCGCGAGATCGCCGCAGCCCTCAAACGCGAAGGCTTCACGGGCATCCGGGCGCAGCTTGAGGGTCGGTCGCTGACCAATGCGTTGCGTGCGCTCTGCCGGTCGAACTTCCGTCAGGCGGACGAGGCCACGGGCTGAACCGGGAATGAAACCTCGACGACCAGACCAGCGGCCGTCCAATCGCGTTTCAACGACCATGTAGTCGTCGCGTGACGTTCGCCACCAGTTTGGAGCCTAACCAGAACCTCCAGACCGGTCGGGCGACCCTTGGGGGCTGACCCTCCGGGCAAGGATCGGAAGTCAGTCGGGCGTGGAGAAGGCAGCGTTTTATCCGCCCCCTCCTCCACCCCACGAGATCAGGACTTGGAGGCGAGGGCGTCCTTGTTGACCGCCGCATCGGCGATGGTGGTCAGGTCTTCGTCCGTCTGCGACTCTTCGTTGAGCGTCTCTTCGAGGAGCTTGGCCGCATCCTTCAAACCAAGCACGTTGGCCCAGCGGCGCAGTGTGCCGTAGCGAGTGATCTCGTAGTGCTCCACCGCCTGCGCGGCGGCCAATAGACCGGCGTCGAGAGCAGGCGTGCCTTTGTATTCCTCCATGATCTCATCGCCCTCGGCGAGGATGCCCTCGATGGCGTCGCACGTCTTGCCGCGCGGTGCTTTTCCGATGACCTCAAACACCTGCTGAAGGCGCTCGATCTGGCCTTCAGTCTGATCCTTGTGCTTTTCGAAAGCGGCCTTGAGTTGCGGATGTTGAGCCGCGCGCGCCATTTTCGGCAGCGACTTCAGAATCTTCCGCTCGGCGTAATAGATGTCCTTGAGGGTGTCGTGGAAAAGGTCGTCGAGGGTTTTGTCGGCCACGGTTTTTCTCCTGATAACGTGCGGTTTGAAAATCACCGCACTTCAAGGAAGTTCCAAAAATTCCACCCGTCTGGAGGCAAGGTGTTGATGCGCTCATGCATGCCGCTGCGAGCCATCTGCGCGAGAAAGCCGAAGTGCTCGAGCAAGATGCAGAGCCGCAGATTGGCGGGACAGATCAGCGATAGGCCGACCTGATGGGCGGACTATCGTGCCCCTGCCGTAGGCCTAAGCCAGCGCCAGCTTTGCGTTCACCTGATCTTCCTCGCGGCTGAACTGGAAGCGCACCTCGACGCCGCCATTGCCGAGCGGGTAGTGCGGCCAGTTCGACGGCTGGATACCGACAGCCATCACTACCGCCTTCGCCCGCTCGGCCAGCACCTGCTGCGCCAGCGCGTTCAGCGACAGCTTCCTGACGTCGTAGCCCGCCTTGGACAGCACATCGGCGAGCCGCTGCTCCTCGGCGTCAACATCGGACGCCGGGACGACATGATCCAGCTTCCACACGTTGACCTTCTCCCCGTCCGATCAGAGCCTTGGCGATCTCCTAACCAACCGAGTCGCGCACTGCCACCATGACCGACGAAAGCGACCACACGGCCGTCCCCTCGGCTCCACCAGGCGGCCATCCTATCTCAACGCCACATAGCCCCGCTCCACCATGCGGCGCAGGGCCTCGTAGACTTCGGCCAGCTCGTCAAAGGCGGTGCGGGCGGCGGTCAGGCGCGCCACCTGGTCGGCAGTGACGGGCGAGCCGGAATGGGCCAGTCGAAGGGCTTCCGAGGCCCATTTGGCCCGGGCGCCGGCGGTCAGGACGGCCAGTTTCTGCAAGGAGGCGGCGTCGAGGCCGGTGAGGGTCTGGCCGATCAGCTCCTTGTTGGCGACATAGGCCGCATAGTCGATCTGCTCCAGCTGGCCGCGCAGGCGGCGCTGTTCATGCGGATCGGTGTCCTGCGGTTCGAAATGGTCGCTATGGCGACGGTAGCTCGAGGTCATCTTGGTCGACATAAGCCGGCCCTCCAAGGCCGGGCCAGGCGGCTGCTGGCGGCCACATGGTCAGGATGGTGCGCCGCTTCGGTTAACGTCTCGTTGCGGGGCGAGGGATGAAGCCTGATATGGTCCCGGAGGACGGAACGAGGAATCGCTATGGATCTGAAACTCGCCGGCAAACGCGCCCTGATCTGCGGCGGCTCGTCCGGCCTGGGCCGCGCCGTCGCGTCGGCCTTGATCGCCGAAGGCGTCGATGTGGCCTTGCTGGCGCGCGATCCGATCAAACTACGGGGCGTGGCGGACGAGTTGAACGCCGCGGGAGGCGGCCGCGCCTTCGCCCTTCCGGCCGACCTGGCGGACCATCAGGCGCTGCTGGAGGCCGCAGACCGGGCTGAACAGGTCCTGGGGGGCCACGTCGAAATTTTACTGAACAACACCGGCGGGCCGCCGCCTTCGGGCGTCTCGGGGCTGGAGCCGTCGGTGTGGCGGGACCATTTCGAATCCATGGTCCTGTCCGTGTTTCGGCTGACCGATCGCGTGCTGCCGCAGATGCGCACCGCCGGTTGGGGCCGGATCCTGAATGTCGCCTCAATGACCGTGGTCGAGCCTTCGGCCGCCCTGGGCGTGTCTAACACCCTGCGCGCCTCAATCGCCGCCTGGGCCAAGACCCTGGCCAACGAGGTGGGGCCGGACGGGGTGACCGTAAACACCCTGTTGCCCGGACGGATCGACACGCCGCGGATCGACCGCCTCGACCAGGCGACCGCCGCACGCCTCGGGGTCTCGCCGGAGCAGGCGAGGGCCGACTCGGTCAAGTCTATCCCCGTCGGCCGGATCGGCGCTCCTGAGGAGTTCGGCGCGGTCGCCGCCTTCCTGGCCAGTCCGCTGGCCGCCTACGTCACCGGCTCGCTGATCCGTCTGGACGGTGGAGCGATCAAGGCGATCTAGCGGGCGAGCTCAGCCAGGCGTCTGCCATTCCACGACGTCGCCATAGGGGTGGCATTTGGCCAGGACCCGGGTCTCGCCGTTCGGCCAGGAGGTCAGTCGCAGTTCGACCTCCCGACGGTCTGGGGTCCATTCGAAGCTGATCCACGCCAGAGGCCGCGCTGTCGAAGCGCGGTGACCCGCTGTTTCGAGAACGGTCGCTAGATCCTGGCGTTGCCGCTGATCAAGATACTGCAGGAACATGGTGTGGACCACGATGCGACAGCGGCCCTCCGGTTGCGGCTCCGACAGTCTACGCGCCAGCCAGAGGGGCGCGTGGTCCTCGTCGACCTGCGGCGGGTAGGCGCGGGCGATCTCCAGAGCCTTCTCCAGACGCGCCATCCGCACGGGTTGATCAGCCCAGGCGAATGAAAGCAGGCGCTCCCGATCCTGGTCGTCGGAGGCGTTCAAGGGATGCAGGTCCACGCCCCGCGCCGAAGCGATGGCGACCGCAGCCTGCGGCGGCGCCGGGCCGCGCCAGAGGGGCTCGATCCGAACTGTGGAGCGAGGGTCGCCGGCTTCGACGCCGCCCAGGCCGTAGGCGTAGCGGTCAAGATTGAGATTGAGGCCGCAGCTCGATCCGAGTTCGAGAAGATCAAACGGCATGCCCCAGCGCTGGGACGCCGTCATCAGCGCGGCCATGATCGCGCCCGCCCTCGCCACCTCGTTCGTCTGGGTGGGATGGCTGATCCATTCCGCGATGAAGGCGTCGTGTTCCGACAGGGCCAGGGCGACGGCCCCGTCGAAATCCCGATGTTGACTGCGATAAAGTTGCGCCAGAGCCTGAGGCGTTCCCCGACGCGCCAGCGCGTGGAGGGCGCCGTTCAGCCTAAGGGCCAAGGCCGCCGCAGCAGGATCTCCAGGCCAGTCGCGAACCATGCGGGCGCTTATGGGCGCCTTGTCAATCTGGCGCACGACCGTCTCCAGGACCGTCGCGACGAAGGGCGATCCCATCGCACGGCATCGATCAGCCGTGAGCAGGAACTCCCTCATCCCGTCGGAGGTCATGACTTGGCTCGGCCGGCTCGCTTCCATGAAAACTTTCGTGGAGGCCGACTGTATTCGAGAGTGATTATCATAAACTGTCACTTGATCATCAATCTCAGTAGGTCGTCGGCGACCAAGAGCCACTATCCTTGAGATCGCCGCACTTGTTGCTGACCGGCTGCCTCATTTGGCGTTTATGTCGTCCGAATAGCTGAACAAGTGATTACGCTTGATCATTGATCCAGAGGAAACCCCGCTGGGTTGTGTGCCTGTGCATTTATGAATGTGGGCCTAAGTAGACATACGCATCACTAGTTAAGTCCAATTTAAGGATAGCGGCGGCAAATCCGTCCTGATTTGCGAGTGATTTCGTTCAAAGACAGGTAAGTGGGTTCACCTACTCCAGGGCAGAGAGAAATATGAATCGCTTATCGCGACGATTTTGAGATGCAGATCGTCAATGTGTAGTGTCGGCCGTTAATTCCCAAATAAAATGCACTTTTGTAGCAAAGTCGACCTGAAGGCTTGAGAATTAAACTAGGAAAATGATGTGATGAAGCCATCTCTTCTTGCCGGCGTGTCGTCGGCGGTTCTTCTCTTCGCGAGCCCCGGCTTTGCTCAGACGGAGTCGGTCGATCAGGCGGAATTGGTCGCTCTGGTCCGAGCTCAGGCTGGAGAGATCGCCGCGCTTCGCGCACGACTTGACGCCATCGAAGCCGCAAAGCCCGCCGGCGCCGCTTCGGCTCCGCAGGCCGCTCCGCTCGCGCCGCGTCGAGTGATCGTCGACGGCGAAAGCGCCGCAGAACTGTATCCGACCAACATCGTGCCGCCGGGCATTTCCGATCAGACCGCCGCTCAGGCGCGTGCGGAAGCCGTCAATACGGCCGGCGTGACCACGGAATGGAAGGGTGGACTGCCGGCCTTCTACTCGGCCGACGGCAAGTACCGCTTCAAGATGCGTGGCCGTATCATCGCCCACACCAGTTCGACCTTCGGCTCCGACTATGACGCGCGCAACATCACCACGACCGGGATGCGCGCCCTGCGGATCGGAATCGAGGGATCGGCGGGTCCGAACTTCTTCTACCAGTTCGAAAACGACTTTGCGGACAACGTCTCAGACGTCGGCACCGCCTTTGTCGGCTGGCGGGACACCATCGGCGACATCTCCTACGATGTCCGGTTCGGCAATATGTTCAACGACCGCAGCTTCGAAGGCTCCAGCGGCTCCGACGCGCCGCCCTTCCTGGAACGCAACGTCGTCGCCACCTCCATCATCCCGCAGCGCGGCTTCTACGGCATCTCGCTGATGCCCCGCGTCTTCTGGAAGAGCGGCCACGCCTCCCTGACCCTCAGCGGCGACTATATCGATAATCGTCAGGTCGTCTCGGACAGCCAGACCCTGATGGCCCGCGCGCACTGGAACCCGATCAAGACCGAGCGGTCCACGCTGCACCTCGGGGCCTGGGGCTTCGATGAGCAACTGGCCGAGGGCGCCGGCTCCCTGACCCGCAACACGGTCATCGGCGGACGCTTCAACGGCGCCCTGCGGGTCTCCAGCGGCACTCTGACCGGCGGCTCGGGTACTCGGGGCTATGGCGCCGAAGTCGGCGGCTATATGGGGCCCTTCTGGGTCATGGGCGAGGCTGGCAAGCGCAACGCCGAACTGGACGCCGGACGTCCCGACTTCGTCAGCGAGGCCTGGAGCCTGTCCACCGGCTACTTCCTGACCGGCGAACTGCCCCCCTACAACGCCCACCTGGGCACCTTCGCCCAGCCGCGTGTTCTGCGGCCGGTTCTGGACGGCGGCCCGGGCGCGCTCGAGCTGCTCGCCCGCTACGAGAACATCGAATACTCCGGCGTTCCGACGGCGGGGGAAGGCTGGGCGGCGACCGCAGGGGTCAACTGGTACCTCGACAACGTCATCCGCCTTCAGTTCAACCTGATCCACTGGAACGCCGAGAACCGCTCCGGCGCCTATCCCACCGAGGATAGCGGCCAGACCGTCAGCGCGGGCGTCGGCGTCACCTTCTAAACGGCTTCGCCCCGTTCCGGCCCGAGGCTGGAACGGGGCGATCCGCCCTCGCTCGGACTGTTTCCTGTTGGAAATAAAAGCGATTTATTAAGTCCTCAGTCGCAATAATGATTGCGACAAATCAGCGTCTGTGGAGCCCGTTATGATCAATGCGATGAAAATTCCGCGAAAGCTGAGTTTTTCATTTGTGGCGATCTGTGTGGCGGCCGCCGTCACCATGACGATCTTCTTCGCCACCATCATGGCGATCCGTTCGTCGACCGTCAGCAACAACCAGGCGCAGGCCATTCATTCGCAAAGCCTGGCGCTTGAGACGGCGATCCTTCGCCAGAACAGCCAGTTTCGCGGCTTTCTCGTCACCGGCGACGAGACCTATCTGAAATCCTACTATGAGGGCCGCGACGAATACGACGCGGTCTCGGAAGAGCTGAAGACCAAGCTGGACGATCCGGCGCTGCTCGAGCAGCTGGAAAAATCCCGCGTCGCCACCGTGGCTTGGCGCAAGGACTGGGGCGACCGGCTGATCGAGGCGGTCAAGCAGGGGCGCCGCGAGGAAGCGCAGCAAGAGGTGCGCGACGCCGGCAAGCAGGTGTTGGTGAGCGCCGCCGTCCTGCCCCTGCGCGACATCCGCGACGTTCAAGTGAAGCGGATCGAGGAGAACGGCGCGCGGCAGGAGACCGCCATCATCACCGCCATGGTGGCCCTGGTCGTCGGCGGTCTGGCCCTGATCGGGATCGCCGTCGGCCTGTCGGCCATGCTGAGCCGCATGATCGCGCGGCCCATCACCACCCTGACCGGAGCCATGGCCGAGCTGGCCCGCGGCAACAACAATATTTCGGTGGACGCCGATCGGGCCGACGAGGTGGGCGACATGGCCCGCGCGGTTCTGGTGTTCCGCGACACCGCCCTGGCCAAGGCCGAGGCCGACAAGGCCAAGGCTGTCGCAGATCTCGCCAAGGCCGAGGCGGACGAGGCACGCGCCGAGGCGGACGCGGCGGCCCGCGAAGTCGTTCAGAGCCTGTCGACCGCCCTTGAGCGTCTGGCGCGCGGCGACCTGACGTCCCCGATCCATACCCGCTTCCCGGCCGACTACGAGAAGTTGCGCAGCGACTATAATACGGCGCTGCAGAGCCTGAAGGATCTGATCGCCGACATCTCCAGCGGCGTGAACAGCCTGGGCGAAGGCGCGCACGACATCAGCGCCGCCGCCGACCAGATGGCCCAGCGCACCGAACAACAGGCGGCCAGCCTGGAGGAGACCGCAGCGGCGCTGAACGAGATCACCGTGACGGTGCGCGCCACCTCGGCCGGCGCCGGCAAGATCAAGCAGGCGGTGGATACGGCCAATACGGACGTCGAGCGCAGTGGCCAGACCATGACCGAGGCCGTCAAGGCCATGGGCGAGATCGAAGCCTCGTCGCGTGAGATGGAGCTGATCATCGGCACCATCGACGAGATCGCCTTCCAGACCAATCTGCTGGCCCTTAACGCCGGGGTCGAGGCGGCGCGGGCAGGCGAGGCCGGTCGCGGCTTTGCGGTGGTCGCCTCCGAAGTGCGGGCCCTGGCCCAGCGCTCGGCGGAGGCCGCCAAACAGATCAAGGGTTTGATCTCCAGCTCCAACGAGCAGGTCTCGCTGGGCGCGCGGCTGGTCAACCAGACCGGCGCCGCCCTGGCCAAGGTCGTGGATCAGGTGCGCGAGATCTCGGGCCTGGTGTCGGAGATCGCCAGCGCCACCGTCGAACAGGCCAGCGGCCTGGACGAGGTCAACACCGCCGTGACCCAGATGGACCGCTTCACCCAGCAGAACGCCGCCATGGTGGAAGAGAGCACGGCCGCCAGCCACTCGATCCGGAGCGAGACTGAACGGCTCCGGAGCAAGGTGTCGGTCTTCAAGGCCTCGGACGATCCGTCCCCGATGTCGGTCGCGGCCTAAGCCGGGGGCGGCGAAAAGGTCAGCCGGCCGTCGTCCTCGACCGTCAACTGCGCCTGAGCGTAGTCGGCCAGGCGCGGATGCGGCGTCTCCAGAGCATGGGTCCAGGCGGCGGTGACGACGATCAGGTCTGCGCCGGCCGCCTCGCCCGCGCGAATCCCGGCCTCGGCGTCTTCGAACACCAGGCAGTCGGCGATGTCGAAGCCCAGAGTCTCGGCTGCCAGACGATAGCCGGCCGGGTCGGGCTTGCCCTTTTCCACCCGTTCGGCCGTGATCATCAGTTCCGGCGGCGTCACCCCGGCCGCCGCCAGCCGGGCGCGGGCGAGGGGCACGGTTGCTGAGGTGACCACGGCCCATCGATCCGGCGGCAGGCGACGGACAAAGTCGATCGCGCCGGGAATCGGCGCCACCCCCTCCACATCCTCGATCTCTCCGCGCTCCACCCAGGCCACCTCGGCCGCGAGGTCGATGTCGGGCAGGTTCTGGCGACGGATGGTGTCGGCGGCGCGGACGCCGTGAATGGTGGGGATGAAGCGGGCCAGGTCCAGACCGTGGCGCCGGCCCCAGCGGGACCAGACCCGCTCGGCGGCGGCGGTCGAGGTGATCAGGGTGCCGTCCATGTCGAACAGGAAGGCCTGATAGGTCTTGGGGGCGCGGGGGGAGGAAGCCATGCCCCTATCCAGCACGGGGGGCGAGCCGGCGCAAACCCTTGTCAGCCGCCCTGAAGCGAGCCCCAGGTCCTGGCCGTGTCCGGGGCGGACGATCCGGCCGCGCCGCGCGCACGCAGCCACTCGAGGTTCCGGTCGGCCTGTTCCGGCGGCAGTTCGCGGCGCAGGATCTGTTCGGCCTCGCCCATCTTGCCCTGCAGGCCCAGGCTCATGGCCAGGGTCTGGCGCACCTTGGCCGAGGCGGTCGGCTGGGCCGCAGCGCGGCGCAGCAGGGCCTCGGCGCCCGGCGCGTCGCCGCGCGTCAGGGCCGCCGTCGCGGCGTTGGTCAGGACGTCGGGATTGTCAGGCGACAGAGCCAGGGCCTGGGCCCAGGCCGCCTGGGCCTCGTCGAAGCGACGGACCTGCTCATAGGCCACGCCCAGCAGGGACAGGGGGCGCCAATCGCGCGGGGCCAGGTCGCGCGCCTTCTCCAGCGGCGCAATGCCGTAGAAGGCCTGGCCGCGGGCGATATGGGCGCGGCCCAGCTCCAGCAGGGCGTCCAGGTTGGCGGGCTGGACGGTCAGGGTCGCCTGGGCGGCCTCCGCCGCCTGGTCGTAGCGGCCCAGTTCGCGCAGGGCCTGGGCCAGCTTGACCCCGGCGACCGGGTCGGCGGGGTTGGCCTGCTGTTCGGCGGCCCAGAAGACCGATCGCGACAGGGCGTCCATCCGCTCATAGGTCGCGCGGACCTCGGCGGAGGCGGGCGCGCGGGCGGGGGCCGGGTCGGCCGCCAGAGACGGTCCCGCAGACAGGCCCAGCAGGGCGACGGTTGCGAGAAGGGCGGGCATGGGCGACATGGGGGGAGTCCTGACGGTCCTCGGTCGCCTCCAGACTCGCCGGTTCGCGTCAACTGTTGGTTAAGAAGGCCCGACATGTCCGATTTCCATCCCCTCCTGGTCGCCGCCGAAGACGCTGCGGGCGCCGTGCCGATCCGCTTCGTCGGCCCGAAGGACGTCCTGGACGGGGCGGTGCGGGGCTGGGCCGAGCTGAACGGCTTCGAGGGCAAGGCGGGCCAGCTTCTCGTCGCGCCCGGCGGCGAGGGGATCGCTGCGGTTCTGGCGGGGACCGGCGACCGGTTCGATCCGATGTCGGCGCGGGGCCTGTCGGCCCGCCTGCCCGGCGGTCTGTACCGGCTGGAGCTTCAGCCCGACGAGGCGGCCAGGGCGGCTCTGGCCTTCCTGCTGGGGGCCTATGTCTTCGACCGCTACAAGGCCCGGCCGGACAAGGCGCCGGTTCGGCTGGTCGCGCCCGAGGGGCTGGACGTGGCCGAGACGGCGCGGATCGCGGCCGCCTGCGCCCTGGCGCGGGAGATGGTCGACACCCCCGCCGCCGACATGGGGCCGTTGCAGATCGAGACCATCGCCCGCGAGATCGCCGAGAGCGCCGGGGCGACCCTCACCGTGACCGAGGGCGAGGCCCTGCTGGAAGAGAACTACCCGGCCGTCCACGCCGTGGGTCGGGCGGCTGCGCCGCACAGGGCGCCACGCCTGATCGAGATAGGCTGGAACCTGGACCGGACGGACCTGCCGCTGGTGGCCCTGGTCGGCAAGGGGGTGGTGTTCGACACCGGGGGGCTGGACCTGAAACCGGCCGCCGGAATGCGGAACATGAAGAAGGACATGGGCGGTTCGGCCCACGCCCTGGCCCTGGGGCGGCTGGTCATGCAGGCCGATCTGCCGGTGCGGCTGGTGGTGATCGTGGCGGCGGTCGAGAACGCGGTCTCGGCCGACGCCTTCCGGCCGGGCGACATCCTGAACAGCCGCAAGGGGCTGACGATCGAGATCGGCAATACGGACGCCGAGGGGCGGCTGATCCTGGCCGACGCCTTGACCCGGGCGGGGGAGCACGCGCCCGATCTGACCCTGGACTTCGCCACCCTGACCGGCGCGGCGCGGATCGCCCTGGGGCCGGAGCTGCCGCCCCTCTATACCGACGACGAGGACCTGGCGGCCGGCCTGCTGGCGGCGGGGAGCGAGGTGGGGGATCCCCTGTGGCGGATGCCGCTGTGGGCCGGGTACCGGTCGGCCCTGGATACCGAGATCGCCGACATCAAGAACGACTCCTCGGCCTGGGCCCAGGCGGGGTCGGTGACGGCCGCCCTGTTCCTGCAGAGGTTCGCGCCGACGACCGGCGCCTGGGCCCATATGGACATCTTCGCCTGGAACCCCCGCGCCCGGCCCGGCTATCCCGAAGGGGGCGAGGCCCAGGCGATCCGGGCTTGCTACGCCCTGCTGAAGCGCCGCTACGGGGGCTGAGGTCAGGCCCAGGCGAGGATGCCGCGTCTCGGCTCGTCGTCCTGTGAACCGGAGGCGGGCGGACGAGGGCGGCGCAGGCGACGGGCGCGCGACCGGGCCCCTGTCCGGACCTGAGCCCACAGGCGCAGGCCCTGATCCCGAGCCGCCTGCGTCAGACGGCCGAGGCCTCGCCAGCCGGCGAGGGCGTGCAGGCTGATCGTCAGGACCAGGAGGTCGAACAGCACGGTCACGTCGAACATCAGGAACCAGCCGACCATCTCGGGCGCCGCCATCGCGAACAGCCGCAGGCCTTCGGCTTCGAACAGGGTGACGGCCGTCACCCCGAGGAGGGCGACGCAGGCCAGGCCGATCAGCTGCCCCCGGGACAGTTGCGACAGAAGTTGCGCAGGGACGGAAACCAGCCAGCGTCTCAGAACCCCGCCGACGGGACCCTCATCGAAGATCGTCAGGCCAAGGACGATCAGAAGGATCAAAGACGTCAACACCCGCTACACCCCTGCAAACCCGCCCGCGTGGTCGCGGTCGGTCAAGAGATTGGGGGGCTGAGGTCCTCGCTTCAAGCCGTGGCGCCGGATCCGGGAGGCGCGGTCGAAAAGCGACCGCCATTAACGGGGGATTCGGCTTCGGGGGATAAGACGGGGGCCCAAGTCCATGCGAGACCGCGTTTGACCGACGTCCTCGACCTTCTTCCGCCCGGCGACCGACTGGCCCGCCCCGACCTCGCCGAACAGGCGTTGGAAGGCCTGGTGCGCGCCGTCGCCTATCGGAAGACCGAGGCCATGCACTGTCGCGTCGCGGTCGCCGACATCCTTTCGGACAAGGACCTTCGGATCGACCAGCTTCTGTACGGCGAAGCCTTCGACGTGCTGGACCGGGCCGACGGCCGGGCCTGGGGCCGGGCCCGCCGCGACGGGGTGGTCGGTTGGGTGGTGGTGGACAGCCTGGCCCAGGGCGCGCCCCTGGCCACGCGCCGGGTCGCCGCCGTGGACGCCGCCCTGCCGCTGAACGCCCTGGTGGTCGAGACCGCCGAGGGCGTGGCGGAGACCGATCTGGCGCCGGTCGGCGAGTTCGAGCGCGACCTGGCGGAGGTGGCCGAACGGCTGCTGGGCCGGCCGCACGAACTGGGCGCCCGGTCCTCGATCTCGACCGACTGTTCCGGCCTGGTGCAGCAGGCGCTTCTGGCCTGCGGCCTGCCCGGCCCGCGTCGGTCGGACGCCCAGGCCGAACTGGGCCGGGCCGTGTCGCCCGAGGCCCTGAAGCGGGGCGACGTCGTCGTCTGGCGCGCGCCCGCCGGCGATCACGACTGGACCGGCCATTCGGCCCTGATGATCGACGCCGAGCGCGTCATCCATTCGACCGGTGAAAAGGGCGGGGTGGTGATCGAAGCCCTGGCCGAGGTCGAGGCCCGGCTGACCGCCGAAGGCTTCGCTGCGGCGGTCTTCCGCCGGGTCTGAACGGCGGTCGCGGGGATCGCACCGTCTCGAAATCGGTGCAATCCGTGCAATCTGCGACCAACCCACTGTTTCGGAAGATGAAAATCTGACGGTGAAATTGCACCGTGCAATCAGGCGGCGCAGCGCCGGCGAAATAGACTCAATCCACTGCGAAAAATTTGAGTCTATTTAAGTCTATTGTTCGAACCGCCGGTTCGGGCGCCGGCGTTTCGCGCCCGGGGCGCTTTCGCGATGTCAAAGACCCGGAGCCGATTATAAGTCCGTTTCGGGGCGTGTCGGGTCTAAGGGCTCAAAATTCCTCAAGATCTTGAAATAGAGCGGTCTTATTCGCGGAATTGCGCGCGCTGAAGCCTAGTCCCGAAAGGTCCGCATCGCCCCCAGGCGGGCGAAGGCCAGGGTCAGGGCCTTACGTCGGGCGGGCGCCAGGGGCGTGGCCGGGGCGTCGCGCACCACGGCCCCGCCGAAACCGTCCGCCACGATCAGACCGGGGGCCTCGGGCAGGACGTCTTGCGGAAACTCGGGCGCCACGGCGAAATAGAAGGCGTCGCAGAAGGGGCCGTACTCCTGCCATTTGCGGTCGACGCGATAGTCGTCGATGCCCGACTTCACCTCGCAGATGACGATCTCGCCGCGCCGCCCGACAGCCATGACGTCGGCGCGCCGCCCGTTCGGCAGGCCGACCTCCAGCAGGGGCGCATAGCCCAGATCCAGCATCAGCCGCGCCGCCCCCCGGGTGACCGACAGGGTGGTCTCCGGCCGGCTGAAGACCAGTTCGAGATGAAGGGCGGCGGCCATGCCGGATTTATGTTCCGGATATGTTCCGAGTGCAAGTCGCCCGCCGACCTTGAGGGCGGCGGGCGGGGCGTGGAAGGGCGTCGGCGCGCGTCTTAAGCGATCTCTTCGACCTTGCCGTCCAGGGCCATCAGACCCAGTTCGACCTCGATCTCGGGGTGGCGCTGTTTGACGGCGTCCCGGAAGGCGTGGAGTTCCTGGGTGTGGAGCGCCAGCTCCTTCTCGGCCGTATCGACGGCGTCTGCGCCGAAGATGACCTTGTAGGCGCCGCAGTCGCGGTGGTCGATCACCATCACCTTGTGGATGTGGTGCAGCTCCATGGCCACGTCCAGGTGGCTCCAGAAGGCCTGGCCCCAAGCGGGATATTTGTCGGTGATCGCGCCGAGCGAGGCGCCGGCCAGGGCGATGTGGTCGTATTTGTCGTGGAGGCCCCGCCCTTCCATATAGGCGATGGTGTCGTCGGTCAGGCGATAGTCCATGCAGGTCAGCAGCAGGATTTCGGTGTGACCCCGGGCACGGGCGACGCCCGGCGCGAGGGTGGACATCAGGCTGACGCCGGCGCCGAGTGCGATCAGGCCGAAGGCCCCACGCCGCGACAGGGTGGGCCGCGACAGTGTGGAAAGAGGGGTCGGGCTCTTGTGTGCGCAACAGTCGTTCACGGTGGTCGCTCCGCGTTGAGGGTGGCGGAATCGGTATCCCCGTTCGTCGAGCGCGCCTATTCGTAGTTGTCCGGAACCTTGCGATAAGCCCTCGTTAAGCCCAGCGCCGGTCGGTCAACGCCCGGTGCTGACCACCCGGCTCATGTCCAGGCCCAGGGCGCGGGCGCGGGCCAGAAGGCGGGCGCGCTCCGCCGCCGAGGTGTTCTGGTCGCGGTGCCAGATCCACCAGTCGGACTTGTTCGGCAGGGCCAGGATGGCCCAGTCGTAGCTCGGGTCGTGGTCCCAGACCCAGTAGTTCTGACCCGCCAGGCCGCCGAAGCTGAGCAGGCCGGGCAGGGTGAAGCGGAACTTGGCGTTGGTCGTCGTATCGGTGATCCGGGCGTTGGCGCGCAGCACCTCGTTGCGGCCGTCGGCGCGGCGGGTGCAGGTGACGACGATGCCGTAGCGGTCGGGCCGATCCTGACGGGTGAAGTCGATCTGGGCCCGGCTGCAGTCCTTCTGGACGTCGTTGTGGCTGCGCTCGATCTCGAACCAGCGGCCGTCGAACCGGTCCAGGTCGATGTCGCGGGACTGGGCCAGGGCGGTCCCGGCAAAGGGCAGGGCGAAGGCGGCGGCCAACAGGACGGTTCGGGCGGCGCGGATCATCGGGCGTCTCCTCATGCGGTCTGGAGGAGGCGATACGCCGGGGCGCGGCGATCGGTTGCCTTCACCGATCCAGGATCGCGCGGTTGGCCGCCCAGTCGTCGCGCGTCTGGCCCCACAGATCGATGCGGAGATCCTGCATCGGCTCCGGCAAACGGCCGGGGCCGCGATTGACCGATCCCAGCCGCGTCGCCACCCGGGCCGAGGCCAGGTTTTCCGGGTCGATACAGTGGATCACGTCGTCCCAGCCCAGGACGTCGAAGGCGTAGTCCATACAGGCGGCCGCGGCCTCGACCGCATAGCCCTTGCCGGTGGCGTCGCGGTGCAGGCTCCAGCCCACCTCGCGGCCGGGCCAGCCGTAGGGGTGCAGCGGGCCGATACGCCCGATCCAGAGACCGGTCGCCTTTTCCAGGATCGAGAACATGCCCTCGCCGGTCAGGGCCCACATGCCGGCGACGGAACAGAGGGTGCGCCAGACCTGGGGCGGGGACTGGACGCCGCCGATGAAACGGGTCGTCTCCTCGTCGGCCATGAACTCGGCCCAGCGGGGGAAATCCTCGACCGCCGGGGGACGCAGGATCAGACGGGCCGTCTCCAGCATGGGGCCCAGGGCGACATGAGGCGGAACAACGTAGGCGGCGTCGGTCACAGCAGATACTCCCGCTCCAGCTCATAATGACTGCCGTCATCGGTCAGGACGCTGGAATAGAGGCCGAACCGGTCGATGCGGATCGGCGGCGAGTGAAGCAGATTGTGGCCCGCCATCCAGGCGCCGATCCGGTCCGGATTGGTCTGGGGCTTCAGATAGGCCAGGGTGACATGGGGGCGGTAGTCGCGCTTCTCCATGGCGATGTCCGCCCGTTCGCCCGCCTTCCTGCAGCGGCCGGCCAGGACCGACAGGGGCTCGTTCGGGGTCTCGACCCCGGCCCAAATCGTGTGGCTGCGGTGATTGTCGCCGAAGGCGCCCACCCCCTTCAGCACGATCTCGAAGGGACCGCCGGCCACGCGGGCCAGTTCGGAAGCCAGGTCGTCGGCCCGGCGCTCGTCCGTCTCGCCGTAGAAGGCGAGGGTGACGTGCAGGGCCTCCAGCGGCCGCCAGCGTGCGCCGGGCAGGCCGGACTGACGCCGCTGCAGCGTCTCGCCGACGTCGGGCGGCAGGGTCAGGGCGGTGAACAGACGCAACATGCGACTGTTGGTAGCGGCCGGAACCGCCGCTTCCAAGTCCGGTTTTCCTTGCACTGGGGGCCTCGGCTCCCGATATTCAAGGCCTGTGACCGGGGAAGTCTCCCCGGCCAACTCGGAGAAAGTTCGTCGCCATGAGCGATTTCAACAACGGCTACGCCCGCCCGCTTCCGCAGACGGCCGACATGTCGGTCGACGCCGGCCTGCGCGGCTTCATGCTGGGCGTTTACAACAAGCTGGCCCTGGGCCTCGTTGTCGCGGCGGCCCTGGCCTATGTCACCGGCAATGTGCCGGCGGTGCAGCAACTGCTGTTCGGCGTGACGCCCGACGGCCGCGTGGGTCTGACGATGCTGGGCATGATCGTCCAGTTCTCGCCCCTGGTGCTGCTGTTCGGCTCGATGTTCTTCATGAAGAACCCGACGGCCAAGGGGGTTAACCTGCTGTACTGGGCCGTGGTCGCCTCGATCGGCGCGGGTCTGGGCATCCTGTTCCTGCGCTATACGGGCGCCTCGCTGGCCTCGACCTTCCTGGTCACGGCGGCGGCCTTCGGCGGTCTGAGCCTGGTGGGCTACACCACCAAGAAGGACCTGACGGGCATGGGCACCTTCCTGATCTTCGGCGTGATCGGCCTGATCATCGCCTCGATCGTCAACATGTTCCTGCAGTCCGGTCCGCTGTATCTGATCATCTCCGGCGCGGGCGTGCTGATCTTCGCGGGCCTGATCGCCTATGACACCCAGCGTCTGAAGATGACCTATTACGCCTTGGGCGGCGACCAGAACGCCATGGGCGTGGCCACGGGCTTCGGCGCCCTGAGCCTGTTCATCAACTTCGTGAACCTGTTCCAGTTTCTGCTGGCCTTCATGGGCGGCAACCGGAATTAAGGCCTGTCGCAAGACGGACGCGGAAAGGGCCCCTCGCGGGGCCCTTTCTTTTTGCGGCATAGTCTTTACGCCGTGGGTCAACGAAACGGGGGTGAGCGATGTTGAAACGCGGATGGCGCTTGGCCGGGCTTGCCGCGAGCTTGCTGATTTCATCGTCGCTCGGGGGGTGCCTGACATTGGCCGCCATCCAGAGGGCCAACGAAGAACGAGACGTTTCACAACGTTTGCATGCGGGGGCCGTCGAGCAATCCTGGTTCGCCCACGAGGGATTTCCACTTTCGGGCAAGGTCGAGGTGAAGACGCCTACAATCATTGCGACGCCGGAGGGCTCTCGGCCGGTTGAGGCGGAAACCCTGACTTGCGAGGGGCTGTCCGCCAGACTAATCCCAGACACGCCGCATCATCGCTGGGTTCTGGAGCATCGATTGGGCTTCGCACTGGAGCCCGGCGGCGAATGGCGAAGCGGCGTTCCGGGGCTGCATCGCTGGGTTTGGCCGGAAAGCCCAGCCTATGTCCAAGATGTCGAATGCGGTCCCGGCGGTGTGTTCAGCTTCCCGAAAATACCAGACGGGCGGTACTTCCTCATGGCGGGTCTCAACTCACCTTCTTATGACTCCGCCAGCCGAGTGGATTTCGTCCTGAAGCCCGTAGTCGTTTCGGGCGGGCGTCGACGGCCGCAGCTGATAGTCGTCCTGGAGTACGGAGCCGTCTCGCGGCGGCCGCAGAAATAGGCCCCGTCCTATTCCACCACCTGGAACTTTCGCCCGTCGAACACTCGCAGGACCTGGGCCAGGTCGCGGCCCCGTTTCAGGATCTGGCCGCCTTCGCCGATGACGGCCCACTGGCCCTGGCGGGTTTGCAGGGCCGGGCGTTTTTCGATGCGGTAGAGGGGGGCGTCGCCGGAGCGGCGGAAGACGGCGAATTCGGCGAAGTCCTTGTGGCCGACCATGGCGTAGTCGCGCCATTCGCCCTGGGCGACCATGCGGCCGTAGACCCGCAGGATCAGGTCCAGCTCGCGCCGTTCGAAAAAGACCGGGCCGGCCTGGGGCTGGGTCTCGTGCGGGTTCAGGCTCATGGTCTGAACTTAGGCGTCCCAGCGCCGGGCGCCAGAGCGAATGAAAAAAGCGCCTCAGACACCAAATGGCCCCGTTTCGGTCCTTCGCCCGCCTGTTTGGGCGACGAAATAGAGATCATCGGCCCGTCGGAGTTCGGAAGCGTCCGGATCCTGAACAGCCCCCCCAGCCCCCTGGATGTTTCCACTAAGGGCTCCGGCGGCCGATGCTTCCTCCAAGCGAGCGCCCGCCTTGCCGATCCCCTCCCCCTCCCAGGCAAGGCGGGTGTTTCGCTGTCTGGAGCCAGGCCCGGATCGGATGCGCCACAGTCGGCTCCCGATCCGGGCCCGTTCCGGCCTCAGCCGGGGATGTCCAACGTCAGTTTCACCGCCTCGCCGTCGCGGATCGCCTCGATCGTGACTGCGCCCGTCGCCGCGCGCAGGGCCTCGCCCGCCGCGCGGGCGTCGGCAACGGCCACGCCGGCCACGGCGGTCAGCACGTCCCCGGCCGTCAGCTCGGCCTGGGCCGACGGCGAACCGCCCTCGACGGCGGCGACTTGAACCTCGCTGTCCTGATTCCTCAGGGTCGCCCCATAGGCGATGACCCGGTCGGCGCCGATCCGCACCCGTTCGTCGGACGGGGCAGACAGGGTCAGGGCGGTCGTCGCCTCATGCCCGCCCCGCAGATAGACCACGTTCAGGCTGGCCCCCGGCGCGGCGACCCCGACCGTGGCGTTGACCGAGCCGGCGTTGGCGACGGGCCGGCCCTGGATACGGGTGATGACGTCCGCGTCGCGCAGGCCCGCCCGCTCGGCCGGAGAACCGGGGGCCACGTCGGCCACCACGGCGCCGCGCACAATGCCCAGCCGCATCTGGCGGGCGCGCTCGGCGGTCAGGGAGGCGAAGATGGCGCCGGTCTCGCCGCGCTTGACCTCGCCGTGGGCGCGCAGCTGGTCGGCGACATAGAGCATGATGCGCGTGGGCACGGCGAAGGCGATGCCGTCATTGCCCCCGCCCATGCCGCCCGACAGGATGGAGGTGTTGATCCCGATCAGCCGACCCCGGCTGTCCAGCAGCGGCCCGCCCGAATTGCCCGAGTTCACGGCCGCGTCGGTCTGGATATAGTCCTCGACCGCATCGCCCAGGCCCGAGCGGTTCAGGCCCGAGATGACCCCCATGGTCAGGGTCTGGTCCAGGCCCAGGGGATAGCCGACGGCGAAGGCCAGGTCGCCGGTGCGAAGCGTGTCGGAATCGACGGTCTGGACCTGTTTCAGGTTCAGCGGCCGGCCATCGGGCGTGATTTTCAGCACGGCGATGTCGGTGGCCTTGTCCGCCCCCACCAGGACGGCGTCGAACAGCCGGCCGTCGGTCAGGTCGACGGTGAATTTCCGCCCGTTCTCGACCACGTGATTGTTCGTGATCAGGATTCCTTGCGCCGCATCGACGATGACGCCCGAGCCGGAGGCGTAGGGCTTGGGATCATCGGCGTCCGAGCTGGGGCCGCGCGACTGGCCGAGCGTCGTCACCTGGACCACGGCGGGCAGGGAGCCTTCGAGGCCGGGGGCGAAGCTGAACACGCCGCGCCGCGCGTCATAGGGAAGATAGGCCGGTCCCGACTGGGCCAGCGCCGGCCCGGCGAGGGCCGCCAGGGCGACGGCGAGGGCCAGGGTCGAGGCGGCCGTGGAGCGAAGCGTCATGAAGAGTCCCTTGGTCGATGTCCGACCGTAGCCCGACTTGCCGCGTCTGACGATGGGCTCCTTTCGGCCGGTCGATATTGAGCCTCGGGGGGCTTGCGTCCCGGCCCGTCCCGCGTGACCATCGGGGCGCGTGAACAGCCGGAGCCGCCGCATGAGCCAGACGACGATCGACCGCGCCCGCCGGGGCTCGACGGCGTTCGACCGCCTGTTCCGCGACCATCCGCGCGAGGTGGGCGAGACCTATCTCCAGCACATGGCCGCCTCGGCGACCTTCGGGTTCCGCCTGCTGCGGCTGGCCGGCGCCGCCTTCGCCCACGCCCTGATCCCCGGCGTGCACAAGACCACGGTCTCCACCGCCATCCGGGGCATGGCCCAGGAGATGGGCGGCCGGGCGGAAGAGGCGAAAGAGACCCGGATGCGCGACGCCGGGGTTTGGGACGTGGGGCTGTAGGCGGCTTCTGACCCGCCCGGTCATGCAATTGCCGGGGTTTGTGCTATAGAGGCGGGCTAAACCGCATCCAGGATCGCCGCCTTGAGCATTACGCTCGATCTCTCGCGCGTCTCGAACGCCGCCGTCAAACCGCCCGTCAACCTGTCCGGCCTGACGCGGGCGGGCCTGCGCCAGGCGTTGATCGATGCGAACGTCTGCCCGCCTGAAAAGGCCAAGATGCGCGCCAGCCAGGTGTGGAGCTGGATCCATCACTACGGCGTCACCGATTTCGCGGCCATGAGCAATGTGGCCAAGGACATGCAGGCGAAACTGGCCGCGCATTTCACCCTGGCCCGGCCCGAGATCGTCGAACGCCAGGTGTCCAAGGACGGCACCCGCAAATGGCTGATCCGCACCGCCCCGGGCATAGAGATCGAGACAGTCTACATCCCCGACGTCGGCCGGGCCGGAGCGCTTTGCGTGTCCAGCCAGGTCGGCTGCACCCTGAACTGCACCTTCTGCCACACCGGCACCCAGAAGCTGGTGCGCAACCTGACCGCCGCCGAGATCGTGGCCCAGGTCCAGGTGGCCCGCGACGACCTGGAAGAATGGCCGTCGCCCAAGGAAGACCGTCGCCTGTCCAACATCGTCTTCATGGGCATGGGCGAGCCGCTCTATAATCTCGACAACGTCTCGGACGCGATCGACATCATCTCGGACAACGAGGGGATCGCCATTTCGCGGCGGCGGATCACCGTCTCGACCTCGGGCGTGGTGCCGATGATCCCCGAGCTGGGCGAGCGGACCGGGACCATGCTGGCCATCAGCCTGCACGCCACCAACGACCCGCTGCGCGACGTCCTGGTGCCGCTGAACAAGAAATATCCGCTGGACCAGCTGATGGCCGCCATCCGCGCCTATCCGGGCCTGGGCAACGCCAAGCGGGTGACGTTCGAATATGTCATGCTGAAGGGCGTCAACGACAGCCCGGAGGAGGCGCGCGCCCTGGTCAAGCTGATCCAGGGTATACCGGCCAAGGTGAACCTGATCCCGTTCAATCCCTGGCCCGGCACGGACTACCAGTGCTCGGACTGGAAGACGATCGAGGCCTTCGCCGCCATCCTAAACCGCGCCGGCTACGCCAGCCCCATCCGCACCCCCCGCGGCCGCGACATCCTGGCCGCCTGCGGCCAGCTGAAGTCCGAGAGCGAGAAGCTGCGGGCGAGCGCGATCAGGAAGGCGGAGCAGGCGGCGGCGTAACGGCCTCTTCGCTTCCCCCGCTTGCGGGGAAGTGTCAGGTCGTGGCGCGCAGCGACACGCTTGACGATGGGGGAAGTCTTGCTTCTTGAAAGAAAACTTCCCTCTCCGACCCTGGTCCGCTGCGCGGACGCCGGGCCACCTCTCCCGCAAGCGGGAGAGGGTCTCAGACCCCCTCTCCGACACATAATGTCACGCACTGTGTCCTAGCCGCGCTTGCGGATTGGGGCGGCAATCGGGCAAGGCGTAGAGACATGGACCCCTCATTGACGAACGTCCTGTCGAGCGCCGAGGTGCAGGCTTTCGCCTCGGGCTTTCCGGTCATGGTCGCCCACCTGGCCGTAACCCTGCTGCTGCTGGCGGCGGGGGCGGTGGTCTACGCCCTGCTGACGCCGTGGAAGGAGATCGCCCTGATCCGCGAGGGCAATCCGGCGGCCGCCCTGGCCTTCGCCGGAATCCTGGTCGGCCTGGCCATTCCGCTGGCGGTGTCCCTGTCGGTCTCGACCTCGGTGCGGGACGTGGCGGTCTGGGGCGTGGCGACCCTGGTGCTGCAGCTGCTGGCCTTCCGGATCGTGGACCTGATGCTGCACGGCCTGCCGCAGCGGATCAAGGACGGCGAGGTGGCGGCCTCGGTGGTCCTGGTCGGGGCCAAGCAGCATCAG
>Ga0208958_1001477_pt1 | contig 23210 bp, 23 predicted proteins | sample RifOxyB1_FD_184032 | JGI IMG/M metagenome (GOLD analysis project Ga0208958, IMG submission 184032) | Soil microbial communities from Rifle, Colorado - Rifle Oxygen_injection B1 (SPAdes) | ecosystem: Environmental > Terrestrial > Deep subsurface > Rock core/Sediment | place: Rifle, Colorado... | reverse complement strand
TCATTTTAGGCCCCATTCAAGCTTAGAAAATAAATCGCCAGCAGAGATTTATTTTGATTTTAGAAGATTATTTTAAGGTAGGACATATGTCTGTAGGAAGCACACTAAAAACGCTCCACAAATAAATTTATAAATCAATTCCCCTAAATTAATTTATGGTAGGTTTGATATTGTGGGTAATTTTGGCATTAATAATTTTGGTAATTATAATTGCAATCATATATTACAACAGATTTGTAATCCTTTTAAACAGAATAAGTAACTCTCTTTCTCAAATCGATGTTCAACTTAAAAGAAGAGCAGATTTAATCCCAAATTTAATTGAAACTGTGAAAGGATATGCAAAACATGAAAAGGGAATTATGAAGGAAGTAACTGATGCAAGAAAAGCACTTGTTTCAGCTAAAGACCTCGTTGGAAAAGTAAAGGCAAATAATGTTTTAGAAGGTGCTTTGGGACGGCTTTTTGCAATCGCTGAAAATTACCCTGACTTAAAAGCAAACACAAACTTCATAGAACTTCAAAGGGAACTTTCAAGCACAGAAGACAGGGTTGCTTACGCAAGGCAAAATTACAATGATTCAATATTAAGTTACAACAACCTCACTCAATCTTTCCCCGGAGTTGCATTCGCTAACCTCTACGGGAAAAAACCTAAAGAATACCTAAAAATTGCAGAAGCTGAAAGAAAAGTCCCAAAAGTTGAATTTTAAGAAAACCTAAAAGAGCCCATAAAAGAATTTGAACAAGTTTTGCAAAAGAAAAATATTTAGACAAAATAATTTTGACTGATGAAAAATTCGGATTTGATAACTAAAGTTATGGTTGGATATTAAACGGCTTTCTTGCAGTGAATACCACTCTCACCTCTACAAATGTAATTATTTAATTCAAAAACAAATCTTAAAAACTCCTCCTTCTTCTAATTTTCATGGAACGTATAGATTTTAGGGACCAAATTTCAGGAAATAAAAGAAAATCATTTTTTCTTATGATTTTCATAGCAATTTTTATAATCATACTTGGATATGCAATTTCTTTTGCTTTTGACCCGGGTTATTTTTTTGTGGTAATGATTATCGCGGTCATCATCTCTCTTTTTTATATATGGGGGGGATATTACAATTCAGATAAAATTGCAATAAGTTCAGTAAAGGCAAAACCTGCAGACAGAATAAAGCACCACGACTTTTACAGGTTAGCTGAAGGTTTGATTATTGCATCGGGAATCCCTATGCCAAAACTCTATGTTATGGAATCTCCTTCAATAAATGCATTTGCAAGCGGAAGAGACCCAAAGCATGCTATAGTTTGTGTAACAACTGGCGCCTTGGAAAAGTTAGAACGCCGTGAACTTGAAGGAGTTTTGGCGCACGAAATGGGACACATTGCAAACTATGATATAAGATTTATTACTTTAGTGACTGTAATGGTTGGTATAATTTCAATAATTTCACAGATTTTTTTAAGAAGCCTTTGGTTTAAAAGTGGGGGGGAAAATAACAAAGGTTCATTAATTTTTATTATAATTGGGATAGTGCTTGCAATACTTGCTCCTATTGTTGTAACTCTCGTTCAGCTTGCAATATCAAGAAAAAGAGAATACACGGCCGATGCAACGGCTGTAAAATTTACAAGAAATCCATACGGACTTATAGGCGCACTTGAGAAAATAAAAAAAGAAAATGTGCCTGAAAAAAAAATTTCAAAAGCCCTTGCGCCAATGTTTTTCACAAATCCCCTAAAAGGATTAACTTCAACTCATCCCCCCTTGGAAAAAAGAATTGAAGTTTTGAAAAAGATGTAATTTGGAGTACAATCCCCCATCGGCTAATTAACTTCTTAGAGCGTGATTTTCACCAGCTTAAAATTCCTATAAGTAATGTCTGGCATCTTATTGCTATATCTATCGGGACCACTACCCAAATGAATTTTAAAATCTATCGGAAACCAAGGATAGGGAGATATAACTGGATAAACCCCATTGTCCGTTATTGGTTCTCCCGTATCCAAAGAACTATCCCATATTAAAATCCCTTCCCTATAAACTCTAAAATTTTTGTAATTATTATCCCATTCCACCCTTAAGGTATACCATCTATCAGGGTCCCAGAATGCACGTAATCCATTTGGCTCTATCTGCCAATCTCCAGTATTTTCTTCCACAATAGGAAATACAGCATAATCAGAGTTTAACCTTTCTGGGGTATCCGCAGCAACCAGTATTTTAGATTTAAACCGATTTCCAGAAGAAATATCTCCGTATTTATCGCTTCTATAAATCATCTCCCATCTGAAATAATTATTTCTATAATCAAAAAAATATTGTATTGGCTCAGGAATTCCCCGTCCATCATACATGACAACAAATGCAGATTCATAAGAAGGGTTATTTGAATCCACAGAAGAAAACTCTCCAAAATCAAAACCCTTTACTTCGAATTCAACATACCCATTCTCAACTTGAGATGGAACATCATAAAAAATATGGTTTTCTCCAATTCCGGGTTTATATCCCTTCGAGGTCAGTGTTCCCCCCACTCTAACTCCATTTGTCGATCCCCGAAGGTTATCACTTATGACAATTGTTTCTTGAGGAAGTGTACAAGAGGTTCCAGAAGAAGATAATTTTATATGTAAAACCCAATCTTCCGAAGTTGGCTTAGTAAATTCTCTTAACCCACAACCCGCTACATTCACAGGAGATGAATAGGCTCCTGTTCTCGGATTATAGAACCGTGCAATATATGTTCCTGAACCCATCTGAACGTCAAATGTTGTACCACTTTCAGAATAAACAACATATTCATTATTTGGGTTAACTAAGCAAGTTGCTGTAGAACATAACATGTGATTAGGTGATAATTTCCAATATTCTTTATCCTGGAAAAAATTATACAAATAATTCATATAATTGGCTCCTGGAGTTGTAGCGTACTGAACCCCAGCAAAAGGCTGAGAACGTGCATTGATGATACCAGTATTTCCAAAAGCAAGTCCTCCTGCACCATGCATAATCACCTGCCATGCTCCTTTTCTTACTGTATTCGCATCTACATGATGTGGGTGAGTTGATCCATTGCCACTATTTTCATAATAAAATTCCTCGTTTAAAACTGGTTTATTATACTCTCTGTCTTCACTAGTTAAAGACCAGCCATTAGACTCGTCATTACTTTGATGCATTATCCAATCAAGCCATGCTTCGTCTCCCAATTCACGATTTGATTCAAGTGTATGCATAGATTGAAGATGATTATAAGGGTCGTTATTTTCTATCGTATTCCCAATAAAATTTGCAAATGCAATTGCTTCTGCCATATTGCTGCTTTGCTCTTCAAATTCTGTCCTGCCCTCCCAATTAATATTATAAGCACTATATCTTGCAACAAGATAGCGAATATACCTTTCCATCTTATTATAATCTCCTGAAAAGAAATCATATATATTTGTTTCATCGCTACCTATCAATAAATTCATTGCAATTCCTTTAGAATTAGCATATTCAACTCTTTCATCCATCTGTTTAAAATAATCTGGATTAATCTTATCAGGATCCCATGGCTCAAATGCTCTTCCTCCCTCATTACTATGCGCTGGCCATGTTGGCGTCCAATAATCCTCCCCAGAGTATAATGCAATTGCATAACTTCTTATAAAATTAAAATTCTGATCTGCCCTAATATCCACATACTCTTCAAACGTAGAATAATCTAATACACTATTCACATCACTAAAACAATTCCAGCAAGTATCGCCCATCATAAAAGCATGCTCCCCATTCGAACGCTTAAAATTAAATAAATTAGTCGAATCGCGAACTAAAAATCCAGACTTTCCTGAATATACCCCGGTTAAAGCTCCGCTTTCTCCGTTTAAACCAGCATCATTCGATTGAATTACATATCCCCATGTTCCAAGTTCATTTGGAGTGAATCTAAACTTCCAGACATTATTTCCATCCCAAAACAGAGGCAAAATTAATTGCTTCCCTGAAGGAGATGTAAAATGAACATCGGCGGTAACACTTGTATAAGGATTGGAATAAGAACCAATCTGGTTAAATTGTGCTTCATAAATCTCAAATAATCCAATAGTTAATCCGGATGCACAGTCACTCGCACAGCTCGTCGCTGTTTCGCTCGGAGGCTCACAAACTCCGTTTCCGCAAACGGGCTGCAGAACTCCATATAAACTCTGCACTTCGGAAAGAGACAAAGCCCGATTATAGACTTTCAATTCGTCCATCAATCCGTAAGTAGTATAGCTTGAACCTCTTCCTCCGACATAAAAATTGGTAATTCCATTTTCTTCGGCTGGACATGACAGCGAAGAAACAAGCTCTCCATTTTTATACAATTTACATGTGCTTCCATCCCAAGTTCCTGCAAAATGAGTCCACATTCCCTGAGTATATGTTGTAGGAATAACATAAACATCCTCATTTAGGAAAAAATAAAAATTGGCGCTGTCTCCTTCAAATCCTGGACTTGAGTATTGAGATGTTCCGTCCCCTTCAAAAAATAATTGGGTATTTCCCGTGCTTCCTGAAGATTTAAGCCAGAATGCAACACTTCCCTGAGGAAGATTTCCAACATAAGGCACGCTGACATAATCTCCCAAGCCGTCAAATGAAATTGCCTGACCAGAGACTCCTGTTGTGTATGTTGCCCCCGTCAGAGTTCCATGATGATTATTTCCGGAACTATCCTGGACATTATTTTCAAAACTTAACTCTATAACTAACCCTGAAGAAACAGTTCCGCAATCCGATGGACAATTTACAGAATCCTCTCCTGCTCCACATGCCCCATCTCCGCAATAGGCACCAGGAATCAATACCCCGCTTGTGCATGTTATTTCTTGGGTTATTTTTGCATCTGAACATATTGCAAGCTTTTGTATATTGTCCTCAGTCTGAAATCGGATAGGAATTAACTCAAGAAAGTAAACTGAATTATCAGAATTAAAAACATGGAAAACTTCTTCGCCAAACTTAAGGCTCTCCGCAAAATTATTATGAAAATAAACTATCCCGCTTATATTTGTTCCATCTGTACTTCCTGATGTATTAAAATTTCTTGAAAGGTCATTTGTCGCAAGGCTTGTATTTGGAGTGTATGAAGCACGTATATAATATCCGTTAACATTAAACTTCCCGTTGTTTTTTATGTCAAGGACCAAGCCTCCAGAAGAGCAGTTGTATGAATAATCTTTTAGCAAGACAGAGACCCCATCAGGGCAGTGCACGGTCTCTGACGGAACATAAGTCTTAAGGTAGCCATAAACAACAGCGCTTAAAACTATCCCGAAAGTTATAAGTAAAACATAGCCGACAACTACGCTAACCCCTCTTTTATTCCCTTTTTTTATCCTCATCTATAAAAATAGAAGAATAGATTTTATAAATATTCCTTTTAACCTCTATGCTGTTTCATGGCATTCACCCCTTTATTTAAATATAAATTTGACCCCTCAAATACTTAGTAAATTTATTGTAAATTAATTTTTTAATTTTTCAGAAGGAATATTTCATAATCTTGACTCGGTAAAATTTCCGTATAATTTTATAAATCATGCCCCCTTAAGTTTTTAATGGGAATTTTCAGAGGAGCGATAGTTCTTATTCTTACAGCCTTGATTTTCATTGCCTTCTTTGCATCAAACCTTTTTTTAACTTTCAGCTGGTCGCTTGATTACAACCACGTTGAGCCATATTTAAAAAACCTGATAAGTGACACCGCACTAAGTTCCGGAGAAAGTGCAAAAGTCCTTCAGATTTATGATAAAACAAAGAACTTTTGCCTGATTGAAAATTATGTAAATTTGTCTTTTGAAGGAGAAAATATAAAAGTTCCGTGCGAAGTGATGAATAAAGGGGAAAAAACCGTCATGGATTACCTTGTAAATGAAACCGCCCCAAGAGTTTATTATCAAAATTACAACTGTTCATTCCTGGACTGCCTTAAAACTGAAAAAGCGTCATTTGTGATTGTTTCGGAAAATGCAAAAAATTACTGGGCATCCCAGTTAAATTTTATGCTTATTATCTCCCTCACAATTTTTCTTCTTTTGATTCTGTTCACAAAGGCAAAACATAACGCATTCATTTTATCTGGAATTATGATGATTTTTTCTTCGCTGCCTTTCAGGCAAATAGAGGGACTATTCTCTTTATTTCCCGACTTTCTGTCCTTTAAAATTCTTCCTGTTTTTTTCACGGAGTCTCTTAAGGTTTTCATAATCACCTTGATTATCGGAATCATTTTAATTGCTCTGGGAATAGGGCTCAATTTATTTAAGTGGGGGGAAAAATTTGACAGATGGATAAATTCTGGGCTCTCCAAAAATAAAGAATGGAGAGAGAAAAAAGAATCCAAGGAAAAAAGCACATTCACAAAAGAAGAGATTGAAGAACTTGTAAAAAAAGAAGTAAAAGAAGAGATTGGAAATGGAGAGAAAAAAAAGAATAAGAAAAAGAAGAAATAAACTGTTCTCAAAGTTTATTTAATATGGTAATTTCGTCATCAATATGAAATAATGCCCCGTAATAAAATTGAAGGAAATTCTTATATTTTTTTAAACTTTAACCCGAAAAGTCATTTAATGTTAATAGTAAATTCTATCAATAATAAGTATAGTCTGTGCTATAAGATTGTTCAACATCGCAATATCCTTGCCAATAAATAATGAAAAACTTACTCCAAAATTATTCTTCATCTTCTTCCACAATCTTCTTCTCTTTTGCCTCGGCAGCCTTCTGCACTTCTTTTGCTCTGTCCCTTTCCTGCCTTGCTAAAAATCCTTTTATAAATGTTGAATGCTTATTTTTATCAACGAGCCCTTCAAGCTTGTAAGCCTTCACACCCCCAATATTTACAACGTCTCCTTTTAAATTTTCATCAAAATTTTCTTTGAAACTATCCGAAATGATAAGTTCGCTATCAGAATAGTTCGCCAATTTTTTTGCAGAAGTCATGAGGGTTCCAAGACTCATAAATTTTATTATCCCTGCCTCGTTTTTTATAATTATCCCCCCATAATTCAGCGATATTCCAAAGTTTATCTTTTTCCTGAATTTTTTATTGTGAAGTTTTAGCATTTCCTTTATTTCCTGTGAAACTAAAACAACATCCTTTTGATTCTTGAAAGTTCTTGTAAACGACGGGGCAAAAATAAAAAATAGATAACTTGCGTTTGAATAAATAAATCCTTTCTTGTCTTCAATAATACTGCTTATTTTTTCCAATGTTTCTTTTACATTTCCTTCTCCCGACGCTATTTCTGCATAATTTTTTAAGGAGATGCATCCAATTGAAGCATTTTGCTTTGAACCAGCAATCGATAAAGAAAGTTCAACTTTCTTGCCGGCAAAAAAGCCTGCCCCTCCCCTCGCAGAAAGATTATTATTTTCATCCTTTGTGTTTATAGAAGGGTTGCCAGCATTTTTGTAAACTTTCGGTTTAATCTTCAAAAAATCTGAAACTTTTTTTGACTTTGCAAATGAGCGCTTTTTACGAATCTTCATGAATGTAAAATATGCTCCAATAAAAAGGAAAACAATTAAAATAATCCATGTAACCAAGCTCACACCCGACCCTAATCCATTTAATTCCTTAACCCCAACAGCGTTTCCCGACAGTAAAAGTGTTTTTTTCATCCCTCCAACAGAAACATCATAACTTCCATCAGGCGCGCTTATTAGATATTTTTCTCCTTCCCCGACTCCCAATGAAAGAAGGATGCTTACATTGTCCTCCCCAATTTTAACAACAAGGGTATCATTGTAAAAAACATTCCCGACATTCGTCAAAATCAAAGTATTGTTAACTATTTCTGTTTTTATCTCCTTTTTTTCAAGAATATTTATTTCTGCATTTTGAACAATTCCCTCAGAATAAACCGAAATATGAAAAATTGAAGGGGGTTCTGAATTCTTAATTCCATATTCAAACTCGGTTTCTGTCTTTGTGACAATTTTTTCAAGAATGATTTCCAAAGAATCTTTTATTGCAATATAAACTTCCGCATTAGGTATGCTCTCACCCGTCTGGTCGTGTAAAACCACTTTTCCTTTTATTGCTTCTCCTGGAAGAATACTCATGTTTTCAAGAAGAACTTCAACATTGGTTGGAACCTGTTTTACTTTGAGAAAATAAATTTTTTTTCCCGAGTTTATAATTTCGCCAAGGATATCTTTCTCATAAACTGCAGAATCAATCATATATTGCCCTGCAGGAAATGATTTCTCTATATAAAATGGAATTTCAAAATTTCCTTCACTAACTTCCCCTGTTAAAAAAGTACCGTTTATGTTCGCCTCATAATAGCCATCTACATTCCCTCCATTTTCTTTTATTGCAGAACCCTGAATGCTTATTGTATTCCCCGGATTAAATCCCTCTTCAAGATTCATAAGATTGACTTTTATAACATTTGAAATACGAAAACTTTGGGAAACAGCTTCTGATTTATTTCCTGCATAAACATTGATTTTGCAGGTTCCTAAAGACTCTCCAATTAGCTGTCTTGAAAGGGGGATTATAATCTTTTTGTGAGTCTCCTCATTAATTGACAAAAATTCCTTGTAAACTTCAGCGCTTTGTGAATCACACTCAAGCCTTACAAGAACTATTTCCTCAAAATTTGGGGAAGGAACAATTCTTATTGTTGCATCTATCTTATCCCCCAGGTTATAAACCGGATTGAATACTCCCTCAAACACCACACTTGCAGAGGCAAAAGACACCAACAGCACCCCAAAAAACAATCCTAATCCAAGAACCCCAGAGATTTTTTTCATTTTTTCACCTTTTTATTAATAAAATCAGGGGGAAATTATTTATAAAGTATTTGATAATGGGGTCATATATACTGTTTTCATTTCAAAATCTTTAAATAGAAACTCTTCGTCTTACAAAAATGCCCCAGAAAGTAAATCCTTATGAAGTTGAGGGAAAAATCGATTATGACAAACTTATAGCAGAATTCGGCGTAAAAAAAATCACCCCTGAAGTTTTAAAAGAAATCCAAAATTTAACGGGAGAACTTCATCCTTACTTAAGAAGAGGAATTTTTTTTGCCTACAGAGATTTAAAAAAAGTCCTTGATGAATACAAAAAAGGAAACAAATTTTTTTTATACACTGGAAGAGCCCCTTCGGGGCCGATACACCTTGGCCACATAAGCGTATGGAGATTCATGAAATGGCTTCAGGACAGATTTGATGTTGAAGTATGGTTTCAATTCCCTGACGAAGAAAAATTTCTTTTTAAACAAAACTCAAAATGGGAGGAAATTCAAAAGTGGCTTTATGAAAATATGCTCGATGTGATTGCACTTGGCTTTGATCCAAAAAAAACTCATTTTTTGATTGACACAAAGCATGCGGGAATAATGTACCCTGAAGCTGTGAAAGTCGCAAAAAAAATAACATTCTCAACTATTAAAGCAGCCTTTGGATTTAATGATTCAAATAACATAGGGAGCATATTTTACACAGCAATGCAGACCGTTCCAGTATTTTTACCAAATGTTTTGCGGAATGAAAAAAGACCATGCCTTATCCCCTTAGGAATAGACCAGGACGTTCACTTTAGGATTTCAAGGGATGTTGTTGAAAAATTAGGTTACGAAAAACCGGCAATAATTCATTCAAAATTTATGCCTCCGTTGACAGGAATATCTGGAAAAATGTCTTCAAGCAATCCAGACTCCGCAATTTTAATGACAGATTCCCCCCATGAAGTAAAAAGAAAAATAAACAAATACGCCTTCTCAGGAGGGAGGGATACCGTTGAAGAGCATAGAAAATATGGAGGGAACGTTGAAGTTGATATTGCATGCCAGTGGCTCAAATACTTTGAATTCGATGACAAAAAACTTGAAAAAGTATACAAAGATTACGGAGAAGGTAAACTTCTTTCAGGAGAAGTTAAAAAAATTCTAATTGACAAAATAAATGAATTTCTGGCTGAGCATCAAAAGAAAAGAAAAGCCGCTCCAAAATTAATTGATAAATTTATTTATAAAGTTTAACGCTTTAAATTTCTCTTTAAAAGAAGGTTCATCGGTAAATTTAAGTATATAAAAAAACAACTTTATTTATAGCAAATTTTAATATTATAATTGAAAAATGGGAAGACGGCTACCTATTGTTAGATGTGGTTGAATTATCTGGATGTCACACCCAGACAAAAAGCATAAATGAACTTCTCAAAAGAAGCTATCCTTTTATATCTGGAAGTTCAAGGGAAAGAATTCAAAGAGAATTTTCTGGGCGTTCAAAAACTAGAGATTTAAATGAAAAAGTTGCCCCAAATAACTGCAAGAGAATTAATTAAGATTTTATTAAAATTGGGCTTCGAAGTAAAAAGACAATCTGGAAGCCACGTATTTTTAAAACATGATGGTGGAAGAACGACAGTTATCCCAAACCATCTGGAGAAAAGTTAGATAGAGGATTATTAAACAAAATCTTTAGGAAAGATTTTGGAATTTCAAAAGAAGAATTTGAAAAACTTTATTAGTTCGGAACCCTTCTTTGTATAAAAAATTTAATGTTATGACCTCCTTTAGTCTTCAATGAAATGCGTGGTGCACCTTTTAGTTAATCTGAAAACCAAATAACTTGAACTCCCTTTTATTATCTGTAAAAGTTTTTATCAAACGCCATTCATCCCTCAGCTAAAGCAGAAGGATTTCTGGCTAACCTTTAACAAAATAAAATCTATTTTATTAAGGTTATTCTCCCATATGAAAACAAGAATCTCAAAGCCTTGACTTCATAATTCTTTTTGAAATGAATTTCCCTAAGAGATATACGAAAGCGACAATTATAACAAAAGCAACAATATACCACCCAACATGTTTGTAAATTCCAAGTATCAGTCCTGCAGCAGAACCAAAAAAGTAACCAATTCCTGCAAAAACAATCATATTGTGAACTCCTGAGAGAAAACTCCAAAGAGCAAACTTTTTTACAGGAACATGACTCATTCCTGCAAGAAAAATTGTCGGAACGGCAAGAGGGGTCATCTTTGAAAGATAAAGGGTTTTTCCAAAATGGTTTTCAAAATGACTTTCAATCCCTTTTAATTTTTCTGTTTTAATACCAAAAAAACTTCCACGTTCATAAACAAACTTCTTTCTTCCATAACGACCAAAAAGATAAATTGCCATATCTCCAGTAAAATCCCCTAAAAAAGATAAAAAAAGAATAATCCATAAATTAAAATAACCAAGAGAAGAAGCAAAAGCAGCAGCGGCCGTTATTATGGGACCTTCAACAACCATTATAAGGAAAATAAGAAAATAACCATGGCTTTGAGTAAAAAATAAGAGATCATTAAAAGAGGATAAATCCACCATTTTAAAGACAAATCATTTTGAGTTTATTAAATTAATGCAGACATCCCTTGTAAAATAAAGAATAAGCTTTTTAACCATGCTGCCTCTTTTTATTAGAATGCCAAAAAATGCTTTTGAAATTGCAAAAAAATCTCTAAAAGAATGTTATGAAAAAAACGGAATTATTGCCGGAAAAGTTCATTATGCAAATCACTGGGCCCGCGACTCTTTTTACGCCTCATGGGGTGCGCTTGAACTTGGAGATTTTGAAATTGTTAAAAAAAATCTTGAACTTTTTTTAAAATATATGAAAAGAGGCCAGGTGCCCTTGAGAATTGGCTCATCATACCTTGGGGGATTTTTAGCATTCATCGGGATAAAGCCCTGGTTTGGGGTGAGATATAATCAGGGTAAGGGCCTCCTTAATTCAGCAATGGACCCAAATCTCTTATTTCTTATGACAATTGAAAAATACGTGAGGGAAACAGGGGACCTTGCATTTGCAAGGAAGAACATAACAAAAATAAAAAGCGCAATAGCCTGGCTCAATAAATGGAAAAAAGACGACCTTATTTATTCCGAAAAATATGCAACCTGGCAGGACTCTATAAAAAAGAAGGGCTTTGTCCTTTATACAAATATTCTTTATTATGAAACAATGAAAAAAATGGGAAGGCTTTTTACCCGGTTAAGAATAAAAAATGAATTTACCGAAAAAGCAAATGAAATTAAAAAAATGATAAACCGCCGTTTTTGGGACAAGAGAATGGGCCACTATATTGATTATTACAATGAAAAAAAACGCTCGGGAGTTTTTACTTCAGATGGAAACTTTTATTCAATTCTTTTTGATGTTGCAGATAAGGCTCAGTCTGAATCAATATTGAAAAAAGCAAAAAAATACGGAATTTCAAAAGATGTTCCGTCTTACACAAATTTTCCAAAGCACAAAAACAGGGACGTTTATCCGCTCCTTTATCTTGGGCACATGCAAAGCTACAACGATTACGGAATAGCGTGGCCATGGATAGGCTGCATTCACGCTGTATGCCTTTTCAAGATGAAGAGGGTGGCTGAAGCCATGAAGATTATGAAAAAAATATCAAAGTTAATTGAAAAAGACGGGGATGTTTATGAGACATACGAAAAAAATGGTAAGCCATTAAACCGTCTTTTCTACCGTTCCGAGCATCCTTTTGCATGGGGGGCCGGGTTTTACATTCTTGCCTATAAACAATTAAAAAATTACGGCAAAATCTAAAATGAAAATAGCAATATTCTCCGATTCTTTTTTTCCCCTTGTTGATGGGGTAACAATTTCTATAAAAAATAATATGGAAATTCTTTCAAAAAAGAATAAAATTTTCTTTTTCGTTCCTTCGGGAACAGATAAATTGAACATTAAAAATTCTGAGTATATCCACCTTAAAAGTTTTCCAATAAAAAGTTACAAAGAATACAGGTTAAGAATTCCAACTTTTAAAAAAGTCTATCAGCATCTAAAGAAAATAAAACCGAACATAGTCCATATTCACAGCCCTTTTGGAATCGGGTGGGAAGGTTTAGTTGTAGCAAGATGGCTGAAAATTCCGGTTGTTGCAACAGCCCATACCATATTCCCCGAAGTTGCTTCCGAATTGGATTTAAAAGGATTTCAAAAATCAAAGATTTTCCAAAAATTAACATGGAAGTACCTATTTTCTTTTTTTAATAAGTGTACTGCAATAATAACTCCCTCTGAGGCTATGAAAAAAGAGCTTATCATAAGAGGATTAAAAAAAGAGATTTATCCTGTGAGTAATGGAATAAACCTAAAAAAATTCTCTCATTCAAAAAGAGAAAAAAGAGTTCCCATTTTTATTTCTACAAGCAGACTTGTGGAATCAAAACATATTGATGTACTTCTAAAAGCATTCAACATTTTCAAAAAAGAAGGAATTGACGGAAAATTTCTTATTGTTGGAAAAGGCCCAGAAGAAAAAAATTTAAAAGAGTATATAATAAAGAATAAACTTTCGAAATATGTTCAATTTAAAGGATTTGTAAAACCCGAAAAAATGATAAAAGAATACCAAAAAGCGGATGTTTTTTTGACAGCTTCAACAATAGAAACCGAAGGGATAACAACTCTTGAAGCAATGTCAACGGGACTTCCGGTTATAGGAGTCGATGCCCGTGCAACACCAACCCTTGTAGGAAAAGATGCAGGATTTATCGCTCCTGTAGGGGATGAGAAAAAAATAGCTGAATACATGGAAAAGCTTTCAAAGAGCTACGCTCTGAAGCAAAAACTTGGGAAAAACGCCTCAGAAATCGCAAAAAAATATGAATTGAAGAAAATGAACAAAAAACTTTTTGAAACTTATAAGAAAGTCATTAAGAATTACAAAAAGAAAAAAATTAACTTTTTAAACAATATTTTCCTAGAACTTTTATGAAGAAATCTTCACAAAAAGGGTGGCTTGATTACTTAATATACTTAATATGGGCATTTATTTTATTCGTAGCAATTTGGGATTTATTTCATATTCCAGGGAGAGCCGTATTCTGGTTTGGAGAGTTAATTTTTTCAGTATTTATTTATTACAAACTAAAAGTACCCATTAGTATATATTTTGGAATTCTTGCCCTTTTCTTGGTTAATTTATTTGGGGAACTTTTTTTTGGATTATTTTATATAATCCCCTATTTTGATAAATTGCTCCACCTTTTATCTCCGTTAATTGCATGCACACTATTTTATTTCATCTTTGAAAAGGAATTTAAAGATAAAAAAATGTTAATTTTCTTTTCAGTAACTCTTTTACTATCTTGGGAATTGTTTTGGGAAGTCTTAGAGTATTTTGCTGACCAACAATTCCATACACTTTTGGCAGGAGTTCATTTGATGGGGGTACAGGCGTATGAATCCACCCTTGAAATTGTTCCAAAGTATGAAGACACAATCTACGACATGTTCTACAATTTAATCGGCTCCATTGTCTTTGCTGTAGCAGCCCTGTTTTTCACAAGAAAGAAAAAATCAAAAATAAAAAAACATTAAAAAAATGTGCAGTATAAAATAAGACTATTCTTTCCTGAAAAGAAAGTTTTTAATATTTATCAATAAAAGAAGCCAAAATTCAAATCTTACCTTGAATAATTCAAGGTTCCGGGCAAAAAAAGCAAATGCAAAGTATTAAAAAGCCTACAAAAGTCCCTAAAAGATGTTAGACAAGGGAGGAAGCAGACAATGAAGTTATACATAGGAAACCTATCTTTTAACGTGACTGAAGAAGATTTGAAAAATGCCTTTTCAAAGTTCGGAAACATTGAAGAAGCAAGTATTATTGTGGATAAATTTTCTAAAAGGTCAAAAGGATTTGCATTCGTGACTTTTTCAGACGATGAATCGGGCAAGAAAGCAATTTCTGAAATGGACGGAAAAGATTTCGAAGGACGTGCCCTGAAAGTATCCGTTGCAAAGCCAATGGAAGAATCAGACAGGCCAAGAAGAAGTTTCGGCGGCGGCGGAAGTGGCGGCGGAAGCAGATTTGGCGGCGATAGAGGAAGAGACGACCGAAGAAGACCAGACAACCGAAGAAGATTTTAAATTACATAAATTGAAATAGTTCATATACTTAATATATTGAAGATATTTTATTCATTTGAAGTTTTTTAAGGATTTTTTGTTTATTTTATTATTTATTTTATTTTTGAGATTTTATTTTTTTAAACCACTTTATACACAACCATCTTTAATCCATTAAATCATTAATCTAGACCACCTTCTTAAACAAACCTTATCTCTTCTTCAAGAAAATTTGAGATGCTAAAGCAAAAATTATTCCGATTGAAGAAAATGATAAGTATGAATATACTGAAATGTTCAAAGTAATAATTGAAATAACTAAATTAAAGATAAACCCAATTAATCCTGCACCAGAACCTAACAATATCAAAACTCTTCTCAATAATAACTTTTTATTTAAAGCAAGAATTCCCCCTGCAAAAACTGAAAACGCTCCTAAGGAAGCAATGATTAAAATAGGGATAAACAAAAATCTAATAAGAGGTGAACTAACTAGATCATAAACAATGTTTCCAACCTTAACCCATGTTAAAACTCCATTAAGGGAGCTTATTGGTACAATTATAGGGAATAAATAGAACATATTTTTGTGAACGCATTAAAAACCCTAAATCAAGTCATCAGAAGAAACACTCACCTTTTTAAATATTTTTTATGCTCTGCTAAATATCTTCTAAAAAACCATTGAACAAAAATATTCTCTTCTTTCTTTATTTGAGATCTTTCTAAAGCGTTATAATAACTATTTCTTTTTGTATAAGGAATATCCAAAAGGGGAAATTTATGTTTCTTTAAAATAAAATTCATTAGCAACCTTGAAATTCTTCCATTTCCATCCGAAAAAGGATGAATAGTTACAAATTTCAAATGCACTAATGCTGACAATTCAACCGGATGAAGCTTATTTTTTTCCTTATTATACCAATCAAAAAACTCTTTAAGTAAAAAATCCAATTCTAAATACATTGGAGGCTTAAATTTAGATTGAGAAATCAAAACCTCATGGCTTCTTACTTTTCCAGAAATGTCTTCTGAAGTTTGTTTCATTAATTCTTTATGCCATTTAAGAATAATCTGTAAATTCAAATCTTTTTCATAATCCAACATTTCAAAAAAAACTTTTTTATGGGCTTCGGCTTCTTTTACCTCTCTTAGAGGTTTTGAAGCAGGGGTTATTCCCCTCTCAAGAAGATTTTCTGTATCTTTTAAAGTCAAGGTGCTTCCTTCTATTCTTTGAGTGTTATATGTAAATTTAACTGCAAAGGTGTCTTTTGATTTCTTTTTTGCAGAAAGGGGCATTTCCTTGTATTCTTGATTAAAATTCTTTTTTATTTTTTCTAAATCTTCTGTAAATTTCTCTGCATAGAATTCTTGCATAAATTTCTTTTTCTTTTCCCCTATATCTTTGGGGATAAAATCTCCCAAATAAAACTGTTTTTTCTTTACAGATTTCCCTTCCCTATAACTATGCACAAGATAAAAATACTCTTTCTTTCCTTTCTTGATCTTCTTAATTTCTACCATAAGAATCATTATACCTACATCTTTATAAATTTATTGTTTTATTAAATTTGTAGGTATACGCCCCGACCGTGATTCGAACACGGGTCACTGCCGTTCCCTGAAGACAAAAGTTTCCCTTTGTTTTTCAGATTGTTAAGATCTTTATTGAAAGGAGGTCGCATTAAGATGCAAGACCTTTATCTTTCATCAAGATTAAAGTCACCTCTTCTCTATCTTCTTGAGAGGGCAGCGTACTTGGCCTCTATACTATCGGGGCAATGCTAAAATATGAAACGGTGCTGAACTTAAAAAGATTATTGTTTGTAAATTAACCCCACAATAATCGAATTTAAATATTCCTCCAAAGTATGTTTTTTATGGATAATGAGAAAAAATGCGAGAAATGCAACGGAACAGGAAGAGTAAAAGAAAAAAACGGAATTTATCATGTTTGTTATGACTGCCTTGCAGAAGGAAGGCTAAACCAGCACACAAAAACAAAAGATTCTAAAATAAAATTATAAACTTTATTTAAACTTATTTCTCAAAAGTCGTCCAAGATAATATACAGAACCAAACAGGATTACCCCAGGCAAAAAAGTAATTCCAACAGCAGGAATTAAAAGACTTGTTCCAATTGTTCCAATTGTTCCTGCACCTATTGATTCCAGAATTTTAACTGCATGTGGAACTGACTTTTCAACATCCTTTTGAAGGGCATCAATTTGCATAACCATTTTCCCCTTTCTCAAAATTCTTATTTTTTTGTCCTCCTCTGAAACAATAACAACTAAGTTATCCTCTTTTGCAGCACTTATTGCCGCACTGTGTCTTGTTCCAAAATTCTTCAGAACTTTTTTTGATTTTATTCTGACCCCGTATGCCTCCAGAAACCCTTCTTCATTTATTACAACCGCTCCATCCATAAGAGCTAAAGATTCAAGAAGTTTTGGATTTTCATAAACTTTGAAGGGGGGAACATTTTGGTCAACAAGAGGTTTATAATCAACCTTTCCGACGACAAAAAGGGCGCCCTCTCCTCTTTTTGCAACTCTTAACCCCACCTGGATAAGAGTTTCTTCAATTTTTTTAAAAATTTTTCCATCCATAAAAATTTATTGGAAAAAGAGGTATATAAATTTTATTGGGTAATGCTCCACAATAAGAGTTAAATTTTAATACCCTTTTCATTTCTAAATTTTAAAGCCCTGTATTTTAGCGGTCAAGAATCCGAGCCTCTGGAGCTTGGGACCCAGGTTCGAATCCTGGCAGGGCTATTAATTCGAACCAAGGTTCGATACCCTAAGGGCACGAGAACCTCTTCGAGGATCCTGGCAGGGCTACTTTCCCTCATTGATAATCTTCTTAAACTCTTTTTCATTTATTGAAATATGAAAAGATACATTTTTTCTTCGCGAAGAACCGGGCACATTGAAAACATGAGGCACGAAAGGGCAAAGTATCCGGAAATTGCAAAAAAGATAGTTGACACTTCTGACATTGTTCTTGAAGTCCTCGACGCAAGATTTCTTAATGAAACAAGAAACATCAAGCTTGAGGAAGAAATTGAAAAGCAAAAAAAGAAAATAATTTATGTTTTAAACAAAGTTGATTTAACAAAAGAAAAAAAATTAATAGAAATTAAAAAAAAATTCTTCCCGTATGCAATTATCTCATGCACAAAAAAAACAGGAATAAAAGACCTGAGAAACCTAATAAAGCGTGTTGCAAAAACAATTGAAAAAAGGGAGCCAAGAGAAATAAAAAAAGATAAAATTGTTTTTGGAAAGGACAAAAAAATAAAAGTGGGGGTAATTGGCTATCCAAATACTGGAAAAAGTTCTCTTCTTAACCTTCTTTCAAGAAAAGCGGGGGCAGGAATTGGGTCCGAGGCAGGATTTACAAAAAATGTGCAGAAAATAAATTTTTCTGGGGACATAATTCTTATTGATTCCCCGGGTGTAATCTCACAAGAAGATTATTCCAGTTCTGACTCGGAAAAAATTTCAAAATTTACCATATTTGGAGGAAAAAGCTACACACAGGTAAAAGACCCTGAAATAATTGTAAACGAACTATTCAAAACATACAAAAAATCAATAGAAAACCATTACAAAATTGAGGCTTATGATTCTGATGAATTAATAGAAAAAGTCGGACTGAAAAAAAAATTTCTTAAAAAAGGTGGAATTGTAAATGGAGACAAAACTGCAAGAGAAATTTTAAGGGCATGGCAGAAAGGTGAAATAAAAAATTAATTTAAAACCCCCTTAAGAAAATTAATAATTTTTGGGTCCTTAAAATTCATTGAAGACTCAAGGCACTCCCCTTTTTTTCTGAAAAGGAAGTATTCGTCCCATTTTTGATATAATATGTATCCAGAACCATTTCCATTTTTTATAACTTTAAAATTTGCAGTATCCAAAAAATATTTGGTGGTGTCACATCCCATTTTAACAAGATTTTCAACCGCACCATCCAAAGAACCATCATTCATCTCTTAAGAAAGACTTTGCTATTTTTAAATTAGATTGTCCCAAAAGAAATTAGTATTCTCTAATATGGAGAGAAGCTGGTGAAATTATAAAATAACCTTTCTTCCCAAAAATATCATCTGAAGAAAAAAAAGGAATATTAAATTTTGGAATTTTTTTATTTCTAATTTGCCCCTTATCAAGAAATTTTACTAAATTCTTATCCAGGGATTTGCAATAACGCCCATATTCTTCAGGATAAAAGGTATAAATTCCATTCATAATGTAGTCATGAGCACACATCTCCAGAAACTCCATTGTTTAAGGTGCATTTAAGATTATTTAAATATTCTTAATCATGTATGTTCCTTCTAATTTATAACCTAATTTCCTGTAATACTCCCTGACCCCAATACCAGAAATCACCGCAAGTTTTTTGTACCTGCTTTCACGCGTAATTTTTTCAGCCTCGCCCATCAAATATTTTCCAAGTCCGGTGTGCTGGGAATCTTTTCCTTTCTCATGAAGGTTAAGTGACTGTCCGTAAACATGAAGCTCTCTTACAATTGCACAGTTTTTTAATTCAGGAAAAATAACTTCTTTTGGGAACCTAAGTCTCAAGAGACCAAATAAAACATTTTCAGAGTTCACAATTTCTAAAAAGAATTCCTTTCCTCCAGAAGAATCATATTCTATTATTTTCAATTTTGTGTCAAGCTTCAATCCATTTCTGTTAAAACCAATCTCTCTCATCCTTATCTCTCTAACAAAAGTATTATTTTTTTTTAATTCATCCTCGACTTCTTTTCTTATTGATGTCAAACCCGCATTCCCAATCATTTTTTCTTTTGGAATCTCCCTCATGACCCTCATCACTCTGCAATAATCAGGGATAATTTCCATCATATTAGTCAAAACTTTTTTAATTTCTTCATCTGTATAAGTTCTGTAATTAATTTTTTTATACGCCTTTGCTAAGGGGGAATCCTCAACAATCTGGCATGGATAAATTTTAAGCTGATCGGGTCTGAAAGATTCATCATTAAAAACCATCCTGAACTTTTCAATGTCTTTTTCAATGTTTGAATACGGAAGACCCGGCATTATATGGTAACCCATCTTAAATCCTGCATCCTTCAGTCTCTTACTGGCCTCAATAACATCTTTGATTGTATGCCCCCTCCCTATTTTTTTGTAAATTTCATCGTCAAGAATCTGAACCCCTATTTCAACACGCGTTGCACCAAATTCCCTCATTCTTTTTATTTCTTCAACTGAACAGTTGTCCGGTCTGTTTTCTATACACATTGCAACAATTCTATGCTTTGCCGTTTCATTTGTCTTTTGCGCCTCTAAAAGTGTCTCTGACTCAACCCCATTCAAAACATCATAACAACCCTTTACATAACCATACTGGTAGTCCAATGGATACTGCAAAAATGTCCCCCCAATTATTATAAGTTCAATTTTCTCTGTCGGGTGACCCATCTTTATTAAAGAGTTAAGGCGGGACTCGGCCTGCTTCTTTACATCAAAATTTAACGCAAGCGCCCTCATTACAGCAGGACTTTTATTAGTATAACTTTGAGGAACAAATTCCCCCCCAGGGCAATAAATGCATGTGCCATGGTTGCATTTTCGGGGCGCAAGAACAACTGTTAAAGGAGTCACTCCTGATTTTGTACGGACTGGTTTCTTTACTTTTATTAAAGGTTCCATGAAAAATGGAGAAGAGGGATATTTTTAAGAGTTGGGATTAAAAAAAGAGACAGAATTAAATAATAAATCAATTAAATTATTATAACGGTTAACAACATTTTTTAACCCCCTCCTGCTATTCCTTTTTATGAAAGCAGAAAACCAGCAAAAACTATGGGATAACATAGCTCCCGAATGGCACAAGTACAAAGAGAAACCTTCAGAAAATGCGGTTGAGTTTTTAAAAAAAGCACATGGGAATGTGCTTGATTTGGGCTCAGGCTCGGGAAGGCACCTCATGAAAATAAAAAACGGTAAAATGTTTCTCTTGGACTTTTCAGAAAAAATGCTTAACCTTGCAAGAGAAAAAGCAAAATCCGAAGGCATTGAGGCAAAATTTATTCATTCACATCTTGAAAAAATTGAAAAGCCTGATGAATTCTTCGACTGTGCAATCTGTATTTCGGCGCTTCATTGCATAAAAGGAAAAACAAAAAGAAAAAAGGCAATTGGAGAACTTTTTAGGGTTTTAAAAAAGGGAGGGTTTGCCTATATTGGTATATGGAACATAAAATCAAAAAGATTCATGAAAAAGAGCAGAGAAAAAGAAAGATTAATAGGCTGGACGGATAAGGGAAAAAGATATTACTACTTATTTGATGAAAAGGAAGTTCACGATTTATTCATAAAAGCCGGTTTTAAAATTGTCTCGACTCACAATTCAGAAATGATGATAAATTTTGTTGTAAGAAAAAATTAAAAAAATTACCTCAAAAAACAACCCCAAAAGTCAATTACCCTCTTCTTGAAAATTTATTCTAAATTAAAACATAAAAATCTATAAATCAAAAATCCTTAATATAAATATGCCGACATACATAGAGGAAAGGAAAATTGAGCCCATAAATATTGTTGTAATTTTCCTTCTCGGGCTTGCTGCGACTCTTTTTGTTCTGGGCGCAATCACTTCTTTTTCAATTAAAAACAACGGGACATTGATTATTATTGTAGGAATTATTTACCTTATTGTAATTTTTGCATTTCTTTACCCGAAGAAAAAAAGTATACACATTCACACCCCTGAAACCGAAATAATTGAAAAAGAAAGGATGGTTGAAAAGCCCATCATAAAAGAAATCGTGAAATACAAAGAAAAACCCATTGAAAAAATAGTTGAAAAACCGGTTCACATCCATCTAATAAAGGAAAAAATAATTGAAAAAGAAAAAGTCGAACCAAAAAAATCAAAATATGTTGGCTCAAAATACAACGAAAAATACCACCTAAGAAACTGCCGATTTGCCGGAGCAATAAAAAAAGAATACCTTATTGAAGAAGATGACAAAAAGTATTTCAAACTTAGGGGTTACAAATCTTGTAAAGTTTGCCACCCAGATAAGAATTAATGCACAATTTTCATAAATTCCATAATTTGATTACCCTCATGAAAATCACATGGAATGGAAAAGATATCAAACAAGAGAATTTTTGTTCCTTCACCCCAAAAAGAAAACAAAATTCAATACATAACCCAAATCCCTAAAAATCATTCAAAAATTAAGGTATTCTTTTGTTTTATAATCCGGATGAATATTCAAAAAGTGAAAAAAAGAACCCGAAGTCATCTATACTTCATACTCCCTGCCAAAAATAATAGAAAATTCCGAACTTGGAAAATCAATAAAAAAATTGACAAAAAATTAATTACTTTTTTTCTTCTTTGTTTTTATTTCCCTTAACAATCTTCATCATGTCAAAAAAGCTTTTCTTTTCAAAATTAGTTATCTTTTTTTCATCAACAGAAATTGTGACTTTAATAAGCCCAAGATTATTAAGAAATCCCGTTGTGATAAGAAATTCTTTTCCCTTCAGCTTTTGCAGGCTGAAAAGGAGCTTTTGAATTTTTCCGCTTATGCCCTCTTCACCCATCCTATTTAAAATCATTTCTTCGTAATCTTCAAGATTAAAATCATGTTCAGTTGAAATCTCTTCAAAAGGCCTTGAATCAAAATTTTCTACATCCATAAATTCAACTTTCCCGTCAACTCTAAAGGAATTCATTTTCTTTTCAAGAGGAAGCCAAAAGTCAAAGTGAACCTTGTTTCCTTCCCCGGAATGCTCCCTATCCAAAATAAAAAGACAGCTGCAGGGATACGCTTTTGGATTTTTCTTAATAAAATTCTTATACTCCTCAGAATCAACTAACTTCTCATAATAAAACCTGAAATTCATAAAAGAAGAAGAGATGTTAAGTTTATAAAATTATTTAGAAATCTTTAAACCAAGATGTTTTCTTACATCTCTAAGGGTATAAGTCTTTCCATCTTTGTATTACTTAAAATAATCTGCAATATCTTTTTTAGTCTGCGGGGAAAGTTCTAAATATGGCTCAATCAAGTCCCATATTAAATCTTCAAAACTCTCACTGCTTACTCTCAAACTACTTAGTGCTTTATGAAGTTCATCAGTGACCCTTATTGTCGTTTGCCCCATACATTATGTATACAATAAGTATATGTGACATCCTCCGTGCCCTAAAGGGCACGGCGTCCTTTCGTCTTCAATGAAATGAATGGTGCAACTCTTGATTTTTTATATAATCAAAAACTGTTTCA
>Ga0208958_1001476_pt1 | contig 23223 bp, 26 predicted proteins | sample RifOxyB1_FD_184032 | JGI IMG/M metagenome (GOLD analysis project Ga0208958, IMG submission 184032) | Soil microbial communities from Rifle, Colorado - Rifle Oxygen_injection B1 (SPAdes) | ecosystem: Environmental > Terrestrial > Deep subsurface > Rock core/Sediment | place: Rifle, Colorado... | reverse complement strand
AAGAGGCCTTTGATGGGAAGCTGGAGTTTGCCATCAAGTTAATTCCTTACACCGGCAATACCGACTGGGTCGAGCCCACCATTCGCCAAGCCATTGTCTGTCTTCAGAGTGATGCCTTACCAGAGTCAGGTACGGACTGTGATTACTGTAAATACCGCGCCGCAGTCAAGGAGTTTGAGTAGAAAACCTCTTGCCCCACTCACGCGTCTGTGCTATACAGACATTGTTATTCATTTACACCATCTAGAAATTTATGGTTGCTGGCCCATTTGGAGATTCACTCGCCTTGGAGCAAGGACAAAAAGCTGATTCAGCTAAGCCCCTATTCAAAAGAGAAGAGGGGGACTTCTATCAATATGGAGGTTTGTACCTGCCTGAAGAATGTAAAAGTTCTCCGGATTATTCAACCTACGTGGAAAATGACAAAGGCACAGGCATGGTTTTTGATGGTATCAACGCCGCCGGTAAAAGAGGCGAACTTGAAGCTCAAGTGCATTTGTATAGCGGTTTTTATTTCGTCAGACCATACCGTGGTAGTGAAGCGCCCTATGATGTTCCTGACTTCGGATTAAAAATACACGTCCATCTTGATCCTGCTGATCCACAGTATGCAGACAAGCTCGAGAAAATTGCCCGGATGTGTTTAGCCGTAGACAATGGTTCCCAGTCCACCGAATTTAAGATGATGACCATTTCCTCACAATTGAGTATTCGCGGCTACGGAGATGACCAGGGTAAAAAATCCGTGACGATCTACCCCGGTCGTGAAGGCCAGGATGACAATATTACTGAAACCATTAGACTGGTACGAGAACTTGGCAAGATATTAGGCCCAACCACTCAGGCAGACAGAGACAATCCCAACAATAAGATATATGGCGAGCGGTTAACTCCTGCCCGGGGCGTCTTTATTCGCTTGGGGGCCATTACAGAAGCCGGACGTGAAGGTGAAGCTGTGTCTAAAGAGACTGATTTTGATAAGACACTGGAAGCAAATCTGCAAAGAGCCAGTGAGCAGAGATTGATTGATGCAGATGCCGCGCGCCAAGAAATAGAAACAGCGATCAAACAAGGGTTACTTTGAAGGTTTCAATACAAAAAACCTGAAGCCAGTAGTAAATTCTTCTACTCACCTCAGGTAAAGTTTGCGATCTACTCGACTTGCTTTCCTGTCTCGTCAAACCAATCGGTCCAGTAGCTATTAACACCACCACTGCCTGTATATGGTTCATAGGTTTCAGTGTGGCCACCAAGTGATTCCCATGCTTCCTCGTAGCTTACCTCTCGGCCGTTTACCAGAAATTGAGCATGGTATCCTTCATCTCTGGCTCGCATCAGGTCACGGCAGAAAAAAACAGACCGCGTCTTTCCCTTACCATCTATACAAGGGACAGCCATCTTACCCTCCTGTGAACAACTTAGAGAACAATAGTGACCAAAATTATACACCACTATATACGACTCAACCGGCATCCGCCGATTTTGATTTAAATGTGAGCCCGCCGGGGCTCGAACCCGGAACCAAAAGCTTAAAAGGCTTCTGCTCTACCATTGAGCTACGGACCCAAAACCTCCATCAATGTACCCACACATTTTACCACCGTCAGCCTGATTTTGAAATCCCAAAAATATAGGATATAATTGCTCCAGTAATTCTCTTATAGGAGGAAACCTTGTCCCAAAAACCGCAGGTCGTAGGCATTCCGCCTCTCCCGCTACCTTGTTCCACCTGTCAGCTGATTTGTGGCCAGCGCATCCTCGTCACTCTCGAGCCCACCGAGGCCAAGAGCGTCAGTGTCGTCATCACTGCACCAACCCCACCGGATAGTAAGAAAGTTTAGCCTCCACCCCAGACCCTGTCTGGGCTTTTTGTTGCCGGTTTATCGACTTTACTTAAGTTTGACATGGGCGAGTTGAACCATGTCTCTGTTCGTAACAGACCCATAACATTGACAAACAGTTAATCACGGTTTAGAATAGCCTCATCTATCCATACGAAGAGATAGGAGCACCTTCATGCAAAATTCAGATTGGAGAGCGAACATGGTTCGCCCAGGCGATGAAAGGCTGTACTGGCAAGCGCATGGCAAACAGTGCGGCCGGGCCTTATCCATTGTGGTAGTCAAAAGCTACGGTCCTTCCATCGAAGTCATGCCCACCGCTTACGCCGGGCTTCCCGCCTCAAAATTACCCATCGGCGCCTTCACCGCTGGCGTAAAGTGGAACGGTCAGGAATATATTTGTATCGCTTCCACCCGCGCTGTCCACCCCGATTTCACCATCACCGTGCACGGTTCGCTAAAGGCCGCCCTGCGCTACGCCCGTCGTCTGGTAAATGCTGCTGCCCCCAAGCCAACACTCGGCTGGACGCAATCATTTCGGCTACCTGAGTTGAAGGATATCTTCCCTTCAGAGGAGGCGCACCAGGCTCGCCAGAAATACGAGCAGATGTACTTTGCTATGGTCGCCAGGGATGAAGAATACTTTGAAGACCCCCTGTACCGGGAACCTAGCTACCACGACTGACCAATTAACACCGCCGCCTCAAGCACCCAGCCTCAGGCGGCTTTTTTGTGCCCAAAACAAGTCAAAACACAGCCCATAATCTTGACAAATATGCCTTTTTGTTGTATACTGGCAAAATCCTACAAGCGACCCGACAATAAAGTTCAGGCGCAAAGAAGAAAAGGAGCACCTTTCATGACAGCAAGCATCTGGATGATCGACGAGATCGGTAACATGAAGAAACACATCCACGAAGAAGCGATGGGTGTGGACGTCCCGCCAGGCCAGGTCCTCAGCTATAAAGACACCCTCTACCACACTCGGCATCGTGGGCCAAACGTAACAGATGTGACTTTCCCGGGCACTGCCAAGCTGACGCATAGTGGCAATGTGGGGACATACCACATCGAGATTATTGCGCAAGACAACAAAGTCACACTCGCCGAGGTTTTGGCGGAAGCCCAAAAGCTGGAAGAAATCGCCGGGACCATTTTTCTGAAACCGCATCGACTCGGATTCATCCTGCCTGATGGCATCACCAGCGCCTGGAAGCGGCTCGCTTACCTGGTTCGCTGGGTGGTCAAAGGCTCCGTGTAGGTTTTTTAAAGGGCGCACCTGTTTTTATAAAAGGTGCGCCCTTTTCGTATCCTCTCACCTTTGGCTAGCCTCAAATGCTAACCCATAGTCTTGACAAATCAGCTAGCTAAGGCTATACTACACAAGTCCTTTTTAGACAAACAGGGAGACAAAATGCTCACAGACGAGCAAAAAGCCACCATGGTCCGTCCCGGCGACGAACCCATCTATATGAAGGCACACGGTTTCATCTACCGAACCACCTTTTCTTATGTCGACGTGATGGGTGGAGGCCCAGTCATTCGAGTGGTCCCGTGCGTTTGCGCCGGCTTAAGCGTGTCAGATATTCCCAAGGAACTGATTTGGGCCGATCTCTGGTGGGACGGCTATGTCTATTTCTGCCGCCTCTTCAACACTCATGAGCCAGGCTGGCACCTCGACTTTCGCACCAGCTCATACGGGAAACTGTCCGATGCACTGCGGCACGCCCGCCGAATGGTTGCCAAGACAGCTCCTGTGCCACCCTACGACTGGCAGCCCGTCATGGTCAAACCTTTGACCAGTCCATATCCCACTGACCGCCAGTACCGGGAAACCCTGGCAGACCAGGCACTGATAGACTTCGGTCTGCGAATAGACTGGGGTAATCTATAACCTCAATATACCGCCTCAAGCACCCAGCCTCAGGCGGTTTTTTGTATCTAGTACAATCAGCTTTATGAAAGGAATTGTCTTAGCCGGCGGGCTTGGTACGCGCTTGCGCCCTCTCACCCTGGTTACAAACAAACATCTGCTCCCGGTCTACGACCAGCCGATGATCTACCGGCCACTGGAAACGCTAGTCAAAGCCGGTATTAAAGAAATCATGGTTGTAGTCGGTGGCCCATTTGCCGGTGATTTTGTTCGCGTCCTCAAAAATGGTGAAGACTTCGGGCTTACTCATCTAGAATACGCCTATCAGGAAGGCGAAGGCGGCATCGCCGAGGCACTTCGTTTGGGTGAATCGTTTGCCGACGGAAAATCCATCACCGTAATTTTAGGCGACAACTGCACTGACACAGACATCGGGCCTCAGGTCCATAGCTTCAAATATGGGGCCATGGTTTTCCTAAAAAAAGTCCCCGATCCCGAGCGTTTCGGTGTCGCCACCATCGACGGCGAATTTGTCACCAGCATCGTCGAGAAGCCCAAAAACCCCACTTCCGACTTGGTCCAGACCGGTCTCTACATCTATGATTCCTCTGTATTTGATCGCATCCGCAGCCTCAAGCGATCGTCCCGGGGAGAGCTGGAGATCGCCGATTTAAACGATGGCTATGCCAAAGAGCAGCTACTCCGTTGGGCTATGCTGGAGGGGTTCTGGCGCGACGCCGGCACCATCGCCACACTGTTTGAAGTCAATCAATACTGGGCCAACAAAGAAAGATAACCTCAAAACTTCAAATATTGTTTCACAAACAACTCCAACTTATCTTTGTGAGTTATCAAAATCCATCCTGTAAATACCAATAATCCGGGGAAAACAAACAGTCTCTCTACCCAGCTATTGGTTTTGATTCTCATCAGTTTAATCGGTGGGATGCCAAATTTCTTTTTCCACGGGTAGAGGAGTGGTACACCTTCACGGGTGAGCATGTCGGCGATGATGTGTGAAGCCAGTCCTATTATGAAAGCGATAAATACAATCTGCTGGTCCACTATCAGGAATCTACTGATGTACCCCAATAATTGCCAAGATAACCAGTAAAATACTCCCAAACCTAGTAATGAGTGTGACAAATTCCTGTGCCCACCCAGTATCGGTGTCACCACTTCGTCGAGTATATCGCCACCGCGGATCTTGTCCCAGAAATCACTTCCCTCCTGATCGATATCGGGCAAGAGACCGCCAATCATGTTTGCAAACACCGCCGTCACCGCAGTCGCGATACTCATCTCCCGCAGAGGTGATGCCACAAACACCGCTGCCAGTGTGGCAAATGCCGCCAAATCATGAGTTCGCCCGGTCATATATCTATATATAACCTCTATTTCTCCCCCTGCGAAGGGGGAGACTATGAGGGGGTTTAAACCCCACCCTGCCCTCCCCTTCGCAGGAGAGGGAAATTCGTATATATTATTATTCATGGTCAAATACAAACAAGCAGTTAAAGATCTCTACAAAGCCGAGAAGGCTTTGTTTGAAGAATTTAAAAAAATTCACGATCTCTACCCCACCGACAGAATCAAATTTTCCCCAGAATTCAACCAAAAAGGTAAACCCATCCTCGCCCTGATTGAAGCCACTGAGGGTCGCCTCTGCGGCCACATGTTAAACGGCCAGTATGCCAAGTTCAGCCACCGCTTGAGCGAACAGTTTCGCGAGGAAATCAAAAAGACCTATCCGTATATCGACTTTATCGGCGTGGAATACTCCGTCGCTTGAGGGGAAAAATCCTCCCAGCGCAAGCGTGACATCTTTTCCAGCATTACCGGGTTTCTTACCTTGCCATGCAGCACATCGCCTTCCTTCATCACCTCCAGTCCTCTTTCCATTATCTCCACCCATATTGCGTCTGGATCAAAACCATCAGCCATCAATCTATCCTCAATGGACGCCACCAAGATTGCGGTTGCGTAGGGCACACTTAAATACGCCGGCCTGCTCAGGTGGCGTGGATTGTCCCGGAGCTCCACGGTTTCCAGGGTGTCCGAGTGCAATGCGCTGTGATGGAATTCACACAAAGTCACTGCGTTTTCGCTGTCTGTCACAAACCCGCGTATGTCATCACGGTACAGATTCCAATTTCTTTCTCCTCCCACTCGCCTCCTCAGCAGTTTATAACTTTGATATATCCAGTCATTGTAAATCCCGTTCCGGGCGTAACTTCTCTCTTTGACCACACTTTCCGGCACCACATGGTGTATCGTCAGGTGTCTCCCGCATCTGCAGCCGGCCATTTGGCAGCAATAGCCATCTCTGAGCTTTATTTCCTGTCTTCGCCCGTACTCAAAAGCAGCCACACTGGCAGCGCCCAGGATCGCCAGTTCACCGACTGCTACCCCGAGACCCATCGCTGACTTCCATCTTTCGCTGCTCACTAGACCAGTCTCATCAAGTTTTTTCGAAAATACCAGTCTTTACACGGTGTAGTAGATTATTTATGCTTATCTTGTCGCCTCTGTAAAGCCTCCATCACTTTTGCCCGTAATTCTTCCTCACTGCCGTCGTTGATTATCACCACATCGGCCATCTGGATACATTTACCCACCTGCTGGCCATTCACCGGCTCGTCTTTGCCTAAATCTCTCTCATTGATTTTCATAAACTCCTCTTTTGTCACCGCGTCACCATCTCTGTTGCGCGCAACCAATCTCTGAAAGCGTAATTCCAAGGGTGCGTCCACACACCACAGTTCACAGCCCAATCTGTCTTTTAAGATGTCAGCTTCCGCCGGGTTACGTATGGTCTCTACCACCAGATTAGTTTCTGTGTCTCCTCCCATTTGGTCGCTTACCATCCGCGCCAGTATCCCGATCCCGTCCCGTTTTCTCATCCAGTTACCGGTATCGATAAGAGTCGCTCGGGTTTCCGGCAAATGTTTATCCTTGACTACCTTTCTGATCATGTCAGACAGTGACACATGTTTAAAGCCCAGTTCGGTGAGTATCTTCGCCACTTGCGACTTGCCTGACGAGATGGTTCCGGTAATCGCTATCCTTTTTACGGTTGTATCCTGCATGCATACAGTATAGTCTGTCTTTATGCGATATCTAGGTATCGATCCAGGCACACACCGTACCGGTTGGGCTGTTATTGAGACAAATCAGGGCTTTCATCGGCTCCTCGCCTATGGATGTTTTGAGACCCAGCCCAACTCCGCTTTACCCCACCGTTTGCAGTTGATTTACGAGCACATCCGCTCTGTTTGTCAGCAATACCATCCTGATCACTCCACCGTCGAGGAGCTTTTCTTTGCCACCAATGCCAAGACAGCGATGGCCGTCAGTGCTGCTCGTGGCGTCGTCCTCCTGGCACTGGAGCAATCAGGTCTGCCCATCAGGAGTTTGACGCCGCTTCAGGTCAAGCAAGCTATCACCGGTTTTGGCAAAGCCGATAAGACCCAGGTCCAGGCGATGGTCAAAGCGATACTTCATCTCAAAGATGTACCCAAACCGGATGACGCCGCGGACGCCGTTGCCCTGGCCCTGATCTCCGCCAATGGGGGACTAGGGTCTGTTAAAATGCTGTCATGATCGGTTTCTTGCGCGGCCGGGTTTTAATGGTCACTACCACTGACGTTCTTCTGGACACCGGGGGAGTCGGCTATACCGTTTTTCTCCCCAAGCGGCTCCTGGCTACCATCGCCCCTCAGTCAGAGCTCGAGCTTTTCATCCACACCCACGTCAGCGATACAGCTATCACTCTTTATGGCTTTCCCCATTATCCTGAGTTGGAGCTTTTTCGCCTCCTGATCACTGTCTCCGGCATCGGTCCCAAGACTGCACTAGGGGTATTAAGTACCGGCAATCCGGCTACCATCTCCGCTGCTCTGTCGCACCAGGATGTGTCTTTCTTCACCGCTATCCCCGGCATCGGTACCAAAGGCGCTCAGAAAATCATTATCGAATTAAAAAATAAATTCACCGATCAGGATTTTGATTTTCAGTCCCAACAGCTTACTTCCCAGGGTATCGATGCTCTGGTCAATCTTGGCTTTTCCAAAGACGAGGCCCGCGCCGCCTTTATCAGCACCGACAGCTCACTCACATTGACCGAAAGATTAAGGCTGGCATTAAACCAATTACATCATCATGGCTAGTACTGTCACCGAATTACCCGATATTGAGCAAAACCCAGATACAGATCCGGTCAGTCTTCCAGGCAGTATTCGCGCCCAGTCATGGGCGGAATTCATCGGCCAGGAGGATGTCAAAGCTAGTCTGAGCATCGCCATCAAAGCTGCCCGGGGTCGGCAGGACTCGCTCGAGCACATACTATTCTACGGTCCTCCGGGTATGGGTAAGACCACCCTGGCCATGCTGGTCGCCAAAGAATTAGGTGTGGGTATCAAAGTCACCTCCGGTCCCGCACTGGAGCGGGCAGGTGACTTGGCTTCCATCCTGTCCTCACTCCAGACCGGAGACATCCTGTTCATCGACGAGATCCATCGGCTCAACCGGATGATCGAAGAGACCCTCTACCCGGCCATGGAAGACTTTGCTCTGGATCTGATCCTGGGCAAAGGCCCGTCGGCCCAAACCCTGCGCATGACCCTAAACCCATTTATCCTCATCGGAGCCACCACCAAGATCGGCTCCATCTCGCCGCCGCTCCGCGACCGCTTTGGTCACATCCATCGTCTCAATTACTACCGCGATTCCGACTTAACCCAGATCATCAAAAACGCCGCCGAAAAATTGGACATCTCCATCAGTCATACCGCCGCTGCATCTCTCGCCAGCCGTTCCCGGAAAACCGCCCGCATCGCCCTCAAGCTGCTCCGCCGCGCCCGTGACTTTGCCCAGGTGCAGGGTGAAAAACACATAGACGACAAAGTCATCAGCCAAGCCCTCGATCTCCTGTCTATCGACCAATATGGCTTGGATGATCTGGACCGGCGCCTTCTCCAAGCCATCATCGAGAAGCATGGTGGGGGACCGGTCGGTCTTGATACCATCGCTGTAATTTTAGGTGAGGACAAAGACACCATTCAGGACGTTTGTGAGCCCTTCCTCCTCCGCCTGGGCTTTCTCAAACGTACCCCCCGGGGTAGAGTGGCTACCCCCCGGGCGTATCAACATCTGAAATTATCACTCGACCAGAAAGTCTGATAATTTGCATACCAAACACGATATGCGCCGTATATCCATCATTTCACTCATTTCTGTCTCCCTTTTCACCCTGTTCCAGGGGGTAGCTGCGCCGGCAGTCGCCACTTACTCACCCTTATCGGTCGAGAACAACAAACTCTGCGTCCACGTATTCAGTCCCGACGAGCTAGAGCCGGCAGCCAAGTTAGTCAATGGCCGCGAGAATTCTTCTTGGGGCTATGTCGTCGTCCCGATCCAAGCTACAGACCGAGATCGGAAGAAATGGACCCAGTTCATGCGCACTGCTGCCCAGCGCCGGGTCATCCCCATCATCCGTGTTGCCACCTTTGGTGAGGGTCCAAATTGGGCCGAGCCGGAAAATGCAGATCTGATTGATTTTGCCAACTTTTTAAATGATCTGCCCTGGCCGACTCAAAACCGCTATGTCATCATCTTCAACGAAGTGAATCACCAGGAGGAGTACGGCGGCTCACTCAACCCGGAGCACTATGCCGATATTTTAGGCAACGCCATCACTATCTTTAAGCGGCGACATGCCGACTTCTTTATCCTCCCCTCAGCCATGGACAACGCCTCCATAAATTCCGTCACTGCCATGAAGTCCACCACTTATTTATCGCGCATGTTTGCTCACCGGCCGGAACTGCCATCATTAATCGATGGCTGGAACTCCCATGCCTACCCCAATCCCGGTTTCACTTCTCCCCCCACCGCCCGCCACGACCATTCCATCCGTTCTTTTCAGGCTGATCTGACTTTTATGAAAAACTACACCCAGCGTGTCCTGCCGGTATTTATCACCGAGACCGGCTGGGACGGGCAGAGTCTTTCCGCCGGTACGATCAACACCTATTATCAGACGGCTTTTACCTCTGTCTGGAATCATCCTCAGGTGGTCGCTGTTTGCCCCTTTGTCCTCCAGGCGTTTGATGGTCCCTTTGCCAAATTCTCGCTTTATATCAAGCCCGGTACTCCCGGACCAGTGCACGATTTCCTCACTCGCTTTGCTACCCCGGGTCAGCCACCGCTCAGTTTGCCTCAGCCGTCACCGACCGCCGTCTCCACCTCACAGCTACTTCCCAGAATCAGCTCCATCTTCAATAGTGGTGGTTTGGCTCGTTTTTATAAAACCATTAAGATATTGCTGTCTATCTTTGCCCCACCGGAGCAGACCTCCTCGATCACCATCGCCGACAAAACTTATCAGCTCGAGCTGGCCAAATCACCTACAGAAAAGACCCGCGGTTTGAGCCACCGCTCCTCACTACCCAAAGATCACGGCATGCTGTTTCTCTTTGACACACCCGGCATTTATCCCTTTTGGATGAAAGATATGCTTTTTGACATCGACATCATCTGGATATATGAGGACCAGGTCATCGGTGTCACCACTGCCAGAGCCACCGATGGTTTAAAACCGCTGTATCCACCATCTGTTGTCTCCAAGGTTCTCGAACTCAACGTCGGCTCAGGTATCGTCGCCGGATCACCAGTTAGCATCAGATTTTGAGCCATGTTACTCATCCACGGGGACAACCAGCTGGTATCTCGCAAACTCTATTTTGATTTAAAATCCCAGTCACCCGATCCGGTGACCTTTTCCGGCTCACACAACCTAACCAACATTATTCAGGCGCTGGAATCAAACACTCTTTTTGGTGCCAGCCGCTCCGTCTTCATCGAAAAACCGTTTTCCCAAAAATCCGCTTTCGTCAAAGATTTCACCCAATACCTCAAGGAAAACAAACCCGAGCGACTAGTCGTCTGGGAGGACAGACTCATGGGCGTCACCGTCACCCGGTTATTTGCTCCGGAGCAAATCCGTCTCTGCAAGGTTAGTCGCAGTCTTTACACTTTTCTTGAGCAGATTTCTCCCGGGCAGCAGCGTCAGTTTCTGCCCCAATACCTCGCCACCCTCCAGCAAGAGCCGGTCGAGCTGGTCTTATATTACTTATTTTCTCAGCTGCGTTTACTTATCCAGGCCAAAGACAATACCATCCCGACCAGAATCCCCGGCTTCATCCGGACTAAAGCCACCAAGCAAGCCGTCCGGTTTTCCCTCGATAAATTGGTCGATCTTCACCTCAGTTTGTATCACATCGACAAAGCCAACAAAACCGGCACTCTCCACCACACGCTAGAAGTAGCTATAGAAAACTGGCTTTGGCGTATCTGACCTGTTAACATCAACTTATGTTTGGTTCTTCTTTTCTGGACTCCAAAAAAGCTCTCTCGCTCGACAGACACCAGGTTCACGCTTCCCTCCAGGACTTACCCGCCCAAATCTCCCAAGCCTGGACCGAGCTATCCCCCCTGTCACTTCCTGCCAGCTTTCATGGGGCCAACAAGATATTGGTCTGCGGCATGGGCGGTTCTGCTCTGGGGGCTCGCATTATCTCCTCCATCTTTGCCTCAGATCTGCGTCTGCCGGTATTCATTCACCACGATTATCATTTACCCGCCTGGATCGATAAGCACACCCTGATCATCCTCAGCAGCTACTCCGGCGGCACCGACGAGATTATTAGCTGCGCCGCCACTATTCCCGAGGATGTCCCCACCTTTGTCATCACCACCGGAGGCAAGCTGGCAGAGATGGCCGACTCCCACGGTTGGCCTGCCTACATTTTCACCCCCCAGCACAATCCCTCCGGTCAGCCCAGGTTAGCCATAGGCTACAGCACCTTTGCTCTGTTCACCATTCTTCACCTGCTGGACCAGCTGGACAGCTCCGCCTCAGCTATCGACTCTCTGGTTGAGTTTCTCCAAAATCACTCGAGATCATTACTTATTTCCACCCCCAGAAAGTCCAATCCAGCCAAGACTCTTGCTGAAAAATTGCACCAATCACAGCTCATTCTAGTCAGCAGTCAGCACCTCGATGGTTCGGTTTACGCCGGTCGTAACATGCTTCACGAAAACGCCAAGACACTTACCCACCATTACACCCTGCCGGAGTTAAATCATCATCTGCTCGAGGGGCTCACCTATCCGCGTTCCTCCCACTCACAAATCCAGTTCGTTTTCTTCGATTCTGATCTTTATCCCGAAATTATTAAAAAACGGCTCCAGCTTACTATTGACGTCGTCGGTCGTCAGGGTTATCGCTTTCACATCATCAAGCCGGAGGCTCCAGACAAACTGGCTCAAAGCTGTGAGACCATCCAATTCCTCGGCTTCCTGAGTTTCTACCTTGCTCTGCTGCACCGCATCGACCCCGCCTCCATCCCCTGGGTCGACTACCTCAAATCCAAGCTCTAGCTACATTCTAACCCCCGCCTGTCCGCCGGCAGGCGGAAGGTTCTCCACTACCCTGTCAGCGCCTTCTCATTTGCATTCATCGGGTCACCCCAGACAATTTCTGGTTGTTCCTTTAGTATTTCGAGCACAGTTTGCCTCATTTCCTCGTAAATTTCTCTTGTTTTTCCCTCAAACTTTACCCCGGCATACGGACCGTTTTGCGATGCCCGGACTATGGCCATTCTGTCTGGCAGGTCCACGCGGACACCATCTATCTGAGTGTATTCACCCTGCGGCCATTTCTTCTTAAAGGCATCAGTTACTTTTCCGGAAATCACTTTAAACTTTACCTCATCCGGCAGCTTGATCTTGATCTCCGGACTGCTCACATACACCGGCAGGCTATCCATCTCCTCAGCCAGAGTTTTGTTTATCCTCTCCAGGTAGGTTAATAAACGCAAACTCGCATAAGCGCTATCATCATGGCCAAAAAAGTTATCCATGAAAAATATGTGTCCTGACAGTTCTCCTCCAAAAGGAGATCTCAATTCCTTGACTTTCGCCTTAATAAACGAATGTCCTGTAATCCACATCTCCGCTTTCCCCCCGTAAGCCTCGATTGTCTCTTTTACCTGTCTCGAGCAAAACGTATTAAACACGATTGGGGCCCCGGGCATGGTCGACAACACATCTTTGGCAAATATAGCCACGATCGAGTCCATCCAGATGGATCTTCCCCTTCCGTCGACCACTGCCATCCTGTCACCATCAGCATCATATCCAAATCCTATATCCGCCCTGCTCTTTTTCACCCCTTCGGCGATTCTCTCTAGTACCTCTACATCAGTCGGGTCCGGCGAGCCCAGAGGAAAGTTTTCATCCACATCACAATTTTGTTCAATTACCTCACATCCGGCCTCACGCAGCAGCTGTGGCAAAAATAACCCGGCCGTTGCGTTACACGCATCCACGACCACTTTCCATCGCTTTTTCAGGGAAAACAACGACAATATATATTCTCTATATGCCTTACTTATATCTTCCGCTTTCCTGCCTCCTTTACCCTCTACAAACTTACCCGACTCGGCGATCATGCGCAGCTCCTGGATCTCCGGCGTGATCATCGTCTCGCTATACCCGGTTCCCAGTTTTAGTCCGTTATATTCCGGGGGGTTATGCGAGGCAGTCACAATTGTCCCTCCCTTACTCAAAAAATGATATGAAGCAAAGTAGATAATCTGGCTTAATGTCAATCCTATATCGATTGTATCTACACCTCCGTCATTTAGGCCCGTCATAAACGCCTCCTGATACTCAGCTCCGTTCTTTCGTGAATCTCTACCCACGGGACACGATTGAATTCTTCTTCTCGCTAAGAATGTCGCATAGGCTCGCCCCAGTGTGTAGTAAACATCCGGACTCAAATCCGTCCCCATCATCCCTCGCAAATCATAACCGCGGAATATTTGTGGATTAATTCCGGACACGATTTTGTAAAAAGACATACCGCCAGTATACCAGAGTATGTTAAGCTAAATTCATGCCTACCTACACAATGCCCTTTTCAAAAATCACCAAGGATGATATTGCCCTGGTTGGTGGCAAAGGTGCCAATCTGGGGGAGATGACCAAGGCGGGTTTTCCCGTCCCAAACGGCTTTTGCATCACCGCCGAAACCTACCGTGAAGTCATCAAACACAATCAGCTCGAGCCGAAAATCAGAGACATCTTAAAAGACCTCGACGTCAACAATAATACAAAACTAAATCACGCCTCCGACTCCATCAAACGCCTCATCCAGAGAGTTGATATCCCCACCCCCATCGCTCACGAGATCATCAAAAACTACCTAAGTCTCAAGCCAGGCCAGCACAATCCTCTCGTCGCCGTCCGCTCATCAGCCACCGCCGAAGATCTACCGGATGCCTCCTTTGCCGGTCAGCAGGCCACCTATCTAAATATCCAGGGTGAAGCTAACTTGCTTGTCGCCGTCCGCCATGCCTGGGCCTCCCTCTTCGAGCCCCGCGCCATCTTCTACCGAAAGACCAAAGGCTTTGATCATTTCAAAGTTTACCTGGCCATTCCTGTCCAACTCATGGTCCAAAGCGAGGTCGCCGGTATCATGTTTACCATCAATCCGGTCACCTCAAACAAAAACATCGTTACCATCGAATCCATCTGGGGATTGGGCGAAAAGATCGTCCAGGGCGCCTACACACCCGACCACTACGAGGTCGAAAAAGACACTCTCAATATCCGCTCCAAAGTCACCAACGTCCAGACCAAACAATTTATCAAGCAGGGGACCGTCACCAAAGAAACCGCCGTTCCCGCCCGTCTCCAGCAGCAAACAAAACTTTCCGACGCCCAAATCGTTGCCCTGGCTCAGATCGGTATCAATCTACAAAAGCATTACTACTTCCCTCAGGACATTGAGTGGGCGCTAGAAGATGACACTCTCTATATCGTCCAGACCCGTCCCATCACCACCATCGAATCCACGGTCAGCAAACAGCTCCAGCAAAATAAGATTCCCGAGCATCATCTACCCTTACTCCTCAAAGGTGACTCGGCTTCACCCGGCCTGGTCTCCGGCCCCGTCAAGATCGTCAAAGGTCTAAAAGACCTCGACAAAGTTCTCACCGGTGATGTCTTGGTCACCAGTATGACCACTCCGGACTTTGTCCCCGCCATGAAGCGAGCCGTCGGTATCATCACCGACAAAGGCGGCCAGACCAGCCACGCCGCCATCGTTTCCCGGGAGCTGGGAGTCCCGGCCATCGTCGGCACCAACACCGCTACCAAAACTCTGAAAACCGGTCAGTTAGTGACCGTCAACGGATCCTCAGGTGAGGTTTTCTCCGGCAAACTCGAGTTCATCACCACCTCTGTACCCCAATCAGTTCTCAAAAAATACGCCCAAGGTCTTGACCCCATCCATACCGCCACCAAAGTCTACGTCAATCTTGGCGAGCCAGAGCTGGCCACATCCATCGCCACCAAGCATGTCGATGGTATCGGTCTCTTGAGAGCCGAGTTCATGATGGCCCAGATCGGCACCCATCCCAAGCAGATGCTCAAAACCGGTCGTTCCAAGCAGTATATCGATACCCTCGCCTCCGGCATGGAGCATTTTTGTTCCGCTTTTGGTTATCGCCCCGTCGTTTATCGCGCCTCAGACTTTAAGACCAACGAATACTCAAACCTGATCGGCGGCAAGGCCTTTGAGCAAGTGGAGCCAAATCCGATGATTGGCTACCGCGGCGCCTTCCGCTACATTCATGACGAGAAAGTTTTTGAGATGGAACTTGAAGCTATCAAAAAAGTCCGCAACAAAGGTTTCAAAAATCTCTGGCTGATGATCCCTTTCTGTCGGACTGTCGAAGAGATGACCAAAGTCAAACGCATCGTCGCCGCCAATGGACTCTACCGTTCTCCCACCTTCAAGCTTTGGATGATGGTCGAGATCCCCGCCAATGTCATCTTGCTCGAAGACTTTGCTGCAGTCGGCATTGATGGTATTTCTCTGGGGACCAACGACCTGACCATGCTCACCCTGGGGACCGACCGCGACAATGAAACCGTCGCCCCGATTTATGACGAGAGAAACCCCGCCGTCCTCTGGATGATCGAAACCGCCATCAGAAAAGCCCACAAATTGGGACTGACTAGCAGTATGTGCGGCCAGGCTCCCAGCACCTATCCGGAGCTTACCAAAAAACTAATCGAGTGGGGGATTACTTCAGTTTCTATTTCACCCGATGTCATCGACAAGACTAGGCAGATCATTGCCGAAGCGGAATCTGAGTTAATCAGCTCCCGGTCACGTTCTTAATATGGCTAAGATCAAAACTATTCACGCCCGAGAGATTTTGGATTCGCGTGGCAATCCCACCGTCGAAGTCACCATCTGGACCGATGCCGGTCATGCTACTGTCGCCTCTATCCCTTCCGGAGCCTCCACCGGCAAATTCGAGGCCTTGGAGCTCCGTGACGGAGACGCCGGTCGTTACCGCGGCTTAGGGGTACTCAAAGCCGTGGCGAATATCAACACCATCATCGCCCCGGCAGTCATCGGCCAGGATCCCACCTATCAAACCAAATTGGATAAGATCATCGTTAGTCTTGACGGCACGCCCAACAAAACCAAACTGGGTGCCAACGCCATCCTCGGCGTTTCCCAAGCCATCTGTGAGGTTGGAGCCATGGTTACTGGTCGGCCTACCTACCAGTATCTCGCCGAGAAATACCAGCTGACCAAGTTAAATCCCAACACCATGCCCACTCCTATCTTCAATCTCGTCAACGGTGGCAAACACGGCGCCGGCAACAACTTAGATTTCCAGGAGTTTCACATTATTCCTTCATCTCAGAAGTCTCTTACCCAGTCACTGACACTTGGAGATGAGATCTATCAAGTCTTGAAAACCGCTCTTGCCAAGAGGGGAGCCGTCTATGCTGTCGGCGATGAAGGTGGCTTTGCCCCCAATCTTTATAACAATACCGACGCCATCGACTTACTTATTGAGGCTATCCACGCCAGCAACTACGATCTAAATCGTGACGTCTTCCTCGGCTTAGACGCCGCCGCGCAGCACTTTTTAGGCAGTGGCAAATATACCATTCGTGATTCAGGTCAGCCCATGGATTCCGGTGAGATGATCGAGTTTTGGAAGAAAGTCAACAAAAAATTTCAGCTTTTCTCTCTCGAGGATGGGCTAGGCGAAGATGATTTTGACGCCTGGGCCAAGTTGACCGCAGAAATCGGCCACGACACCATGATTATCGGTGACGATCTCATCTGTACTAATATCACCCGTCTGGAAAAGGCTATCGCCCAAAAATCCTGCAATGCCGCGCTGATCAAACCAAACCAGATCGGGACCATTTCCGAGACAGTCGAGGCAGTGTCGGTTGCCAAAAAAGCCGGTCTCTCAGTCGTCGTTTCTCATCGTAGTGGTGAGACAAATGACGATTTCATCGCCGATTTCGCCGTCGGTGTCGGTGCCAACTACACCAAGTTCGGAGCGCCTAGTAGGGGAGAACGCGTCGCCAAATACAATCGTCTCGTCGCCATTGAGACCGATCTCAGATCCCGCTCCCGATAACATCATCCCGAGCCTCACCCTGTCACCCCGAGCACCATACCCGTCATTCCGAGCCTCGCATTATGTCATCCCGAGCGCCACTCCTGTCACCCCGAACACCACACCTGTCATCCCGAGCGCAGTCGAGGGATCCCCCTGCCTGCCGGCAGGCAGGTCCACTTCACTACGTTTCGGTCGGGATGACAATTCAATTCGACTCTCTGTCATCCTTCGCACCCCCTCTGTCACCCCGAACACCACACCTGTCACCCCGAGCACCCCAATCCCTCGCATTATGTCATCCCGAGCGAAATGAAATGAAGCCGAGGGATCTCTTTTCAAATCATTAAGTCACTCCAATGCGGGTTCATTGTCCCAATCAGTATCTCTTTCTTTCTTCTGTTCCATTTTTTTAGCTGCTTTTCTCGGCTGATGGCTGCCTTTACCTCTGCATATTCTTCAAAATACACCAACCTATGACATTTATACTTCTTTGAAAATCCTTCCACTAAGCCATTTTTATGCTCATATATGCGCCTGGGCAAATCATTCGTCACTCCTAAATACAAAGTCCCAGAATCTGAAGCTATTATATAAATCCAATATCTACCTACCACTACTACAGTTTATCCAAATTCATTTCGCTCGGGATGACAACATCATTTTTGCCACCACTATCCTCTTTGGCTCCACCACATACTCCGCATAGTCTTGCCCCAGTGGGTTTTCCTGCTCCAGCACTTCCTCTATCTCCAATTTTTCAAAATAAAGTCTGATCATCTTCATGCTGTTACCGTGGGCGGACAATGCCACATTCTCACCCGTCCTTCTCACCCGCTTTACCAGTTCATCGCAAAATTCAAATACCCTCTCCTTCACCATCTTCATGCTCTCACCTCCAGGAGGCGGAAAATCATAAAACCGTCTGTATTTGACCGCGTTTACCGGATCCTCTCTTAGATTCTTGAGCTTACTTGCTCCCGCTAGTTCTCCATAATCTCTCTCGATAATTCTGTCATCCACCTCAAATTTTACCTTCATCCCCGATAGGGCCAGCTTCGCCGTCTCCTTCGATCGCGATAGTCTCGAGGTGATGCAGACGTCAATCTGTTTGTGCTTTATCACCCGATTCAGCAATTTTGCCTGTTTTTTTCCCTCGCGCGTGAGCTCCGAATCCCTCCAGCCGGAATAAACTCGGTTGACATTGTCAAAGGTTTGCCCATGGCGAAAGACGTATATTTCCGGATTTTTTGGGCTCTCCGTCTTTGGCAGCGCCCTGGTCGCTTTACCTGGCTCCACCAGTGACTTAAGCGCCGAGTAGGTCAATCTGATCGCATCATCTACCTTCATAATTTAGCATTGTAACGTAAGTTACAAGCAAATTATATTAGAAAGAGCACCTGCCTGCCGGCAGGCAGGTCAGATCCGCGCCACCACTACCCACTCTCCATGCAGTTTCTCCGGTAGTTTCTCTTTCACTTCACCCGTCTTCCCCCGCCAGACCTTTTCACTCACCTTAGTCAGGTCATTACACAAAGCCATCTCCACCTCGCCAAAAATTGTTTCCACTTCATCGATCAGTTTGACTATCCTGCCCGGGCCTTCATAGATCACCACCGTCACTCCGCTCAGCTGCTTTACCATCTCCAGTGTCTGTCTCCTTTTACCCGTCTTTTTCGGTAGAAACCCCAAATACATCACTTTATCAGCCGGAAATCCGGACACCGCCACCGCACTCATGGCTGCGTCAGGGCCGGGGACCACACTGATTTCACCGCCGGCTGCTATGACACCTTTCACCAAATTGTAGCCCGGGTCAGATATCACCGGCATCCCGGCGTCAGATACCAGCACCGCCTCATCAGCTTCAGCAATCTCCGCCACCAGACTTCCTACCCGCAGCTTTTCATTGAAATCATTAATTACCCGTACTTTTGCCGCCAGTTTCTCTTTTGCCAGGCCGATATTCATCAGTTTTTGCCACAAGCTATGGAGCACCCGCGTATCCTCACAAATTATCAGTTTAGCCTCACTTAGAGTCCGGATTGCCCGGCTGCTCACGTCACCAGCATTGCCTATCGGTAAGCCCAGCAGGATTAGTTTCATTCATTGCTATACCTTCTGATCACCCCGACCACTCTGCCCTGGATTCTGACATTGGTGGCAAATATCGGACTCATCGTCGCGTTTGCCGGCTCTAGTCTGATTCTGGTTTTCTCTCTGAAATACCTCTTCAGGGTGCACAAGCCGTTGTCGAGCATCGCCACGACTATGTCCCGGTCCTTCGCGTCCTCTACCTCCTCGCAAACCACATAATCGCTGTCAAAGATTCCTTCCTCGATCATCGAGTCACCCTTCACTTGTAGTACAAACGCCTTTCTCTTACCGGTGAGCATCGTCGGAGACACTTTCAGTTGCGCGTTTGGGTCAGTGTAGGGCTGGATCGGTTTGCCCGCAGCGATATAGCCGAGAATCGGCAGCTCCACCACGTTGACTATCTGCCCGATGGTCTTATCCAGTAGTTCTATACCCCGTACTGCGCCTTCATATTTTCTGATGATTTTCTTTTTTATCAAAGCCTGCAGATGCTCGTGTACTGTTGCCAGAGAGGAGACATTGATCGCCACTGCGATTTCTGATAGAGTCGGTGAATATCCGTGTGTCTGTATGTATTGGGAGATGAAATCTACTATTTGTCGCTGTCGCTTGTATAGTGTTACTGCCATGTTTTTAGCTTAGGCCATAAAATACCCGAAGTCAATAGGGCACTTTCGCCTAATCTTTGGTAAAATACAATTTATGTCCTTCTCCCTCAAGTCACCTTACCAGCCATCAGGCGATCAGCCTCAGGCGATCAATAAACTTACCGCAGGTGTCACCGCCGGCTTGCCCCATCAGGTGCTTTTAGGTGTCACTGGCTCCGGCAAAACCTATACCCTGGCCAACGTCATCAAAAACACCAATCTACCCACGCTGGTCATTTGCCACAACAAGACCCTGGCCGCACAAAACTATCAGGAATTTCGTGATTTCTTCCCCGAAGCCGCCGTTTCCTATTTTGTCTCTTACTACGATTACTACCAGCCGGAGGCTTATATCCCTACCACCGACACCTATATTGAAAAAGAAACCGACATCAATGCCGAGATTGATAAGCTCCGTCTCTCTGCCACCACCAACCTTCTTACCCGGCCAGATGTTATAGTTGTTGCCTCTGTTTCTTGTATCTACAATCTCGGTTCGCCTGTTGAATACGGTAAAAATATCCTAGAGCTCACTGTCGGTCAGGTCATCGACCGCCGCGATGTTATTACCCGCTTGGTCGAGCTCCAGTATCAAAGAAATCAGATCGATGCCAGTCGGGGACACTTTAGGGTCACCGGTGACACTCTGGACATTTTCCCGGCATATCACGACAATCTCGTCCGCCTCAGCTTTGAAGCCAATATTATTAAGGACATTACCTGGCTAGACACCATAAACTACGAGCCCATCCCCGAGGACACCAGCAGCCACCGCCCAGTCCTGGTTATTTATCCAGCCAAACACTACATTGCTGACCCAGTCAGCCGCTCAGCGGCTTTCTCCACCATTCACGCCGATCTTGATGAGCAGCTAAAACGTTTCCGCGACCGTGGCAAGCTCATCGAGGCACAGCGTATCGAACAAAAGGTCAACTACGACCTGGAATCCATCCAGGAGTTTGGTTTTGTCAATGGTATTGAAAACTATTCCCGCTATTTTGACGGCCGCCAGCCCGGCGACCCACCCTTTACTCTCCTTGATTACATGCAGCATTGCGCCGAGAAGTTTGGCTTGCCGGGCTTCTTGACGATTATTGACGAGAGTCACATTACCATCCCCCAGGTCCGGGGCATGTTCAACGGCGACCAGGCCAGAAAACAAACCTTGATCGAGTACGGTTTCCGCCTCCCATCTGCGCTCGATAACCGACCCCTTACATTTATGGAGTTCTCTCGTCGCACCCCGCAAATTATCTACACCTCCGCCACTCCCAGTGAGCACGAACTCTCACTCTCCAAAACATCATCCACTGTCCCGGGTTACGACGGCGTCGCCGAGTTACTGATCCGTCCGACCGGACTGATCGACCCGGAGATTGAAGTCCGCCCCACCACGGGCCAAGTTAAGGATTTACTAAAAGAAATTTCACTTCGCATCGCCAAAGGCGAGAGAGTCCTCGTCACCACCATGACTAAAAGGATGGCTGAAGACCTCGCCGAGTACTTAAAGTCCAAGGCTCAAAATGGTGTCGCTGATTTAAAGGTCCACTATCTCCACTCTGACGTCGATACGCTGGATCGGTCTGACGTTCTCGACGATCTCCGTTTGGGCAATGTGGACGTGGTCGTCGGCATCAACCTCCTCCGCGAAGGCCTGGATCTGCCCGAGGTCTCTCTCGTTGCCATCCTGGATGCAGACAAGGAAGGTTTCCTTCGTTCCCACACCTCACTGATTCAGACCATGGGCCGGGCCGCCCGCCATCTAAATGGTCGGGTCATTCTCTATGCCGATCGCATTACCCGGTCAATGAAGTTGGCCATGGACGAAGTCGAGAGGAGACGCAAATACCAGATCGAGTACAACCAAAGACATGACATCACCCCCGTGTCCATTGCCAAGCCCGTCCGCGGCAAGCTCCTGATTAGGGCCACCTTACCCGACTCGACCCCCCAGATCGAGAAATTAAAAGACATTAACCCAGAAGCACTCACCCCCAAAGACAAAAAAGACTTAATCAAGTCGCTGAAATCACAAATGAACCAGGCTGCCAAAGACTGGGATTTTGAGCTCGCCGCCGCCTTCCGCGACTCCCTCCAAAAACTGACAAATTAAAATTTTCATCCCATCAAAACATTTGTCATCCCGAGCGCCCGCCTGCAGAAGCTATCGCTTCAGCGATTGCGGGCAGGAAGTCGAGGGATCCCCCTGCCTGCCGGCAGGCAGGTCCACTTCTCTACATTTCGGTCGGGATGACAGAAAGCCTGTCATTCCGACTAAGCGAAGCGCATGGAGGAATCCCTTCCTCCCAGGTGAAATGCCACAAAAAACCGACTCGGGTTTGTTTCCCAAATCGGTAGTTTCCACATAAAGTTAGGTCTGCCAACCGCAGTCAGGACACTTCCATCCCAGCTCTCCGCAGGCCGAATACTGGTAGCTCTTTGGATGATTGCACTTCTTCTGCAGTCGGACACGTTTTGTCCGCAGGTCCTCTATCTGCTCCTCCAGTCCCTTTATCTGCCCATCAATGGCCTCACGTTCCTTGCGAATCTCTAGCTGGGTCAGTTTTGTCATTACAGATGCCTCTTTAAAGAACCGTTAATCGCATTTTACACTAAGCCTCTTTTCAGCTCACCTCTTTCATTCCCTCCCCTGCAACTTGTCCGCCTCAGGAGGAAGGGGAGGGTAAGGGAGAGGTTTTAATCATAAAAAAACGGCAGGCCGCATATAATCCGGACTACCGTTCAAAAATACTTTTACTATTACGGCTTGATCGGCAGAATGCCTCTTTTGTAGGCATGACGCCAGACACTTTCCTCTGTACCGCCGAACTGCTCGTAGACTCCACTCGGACTCTTCAGTTGATAGCCGGTAGTCCCCATAAAAGGAGCTGTCTCAATTATCCAGCCCTTGGCCAAAGCGTCAGATTTTACCTTTTCCAACTGTGGATCCATACGTCATCTCCATATGGTCTAGATAACGCGACGTGATACCCCAAATACTATCATCCTTGTGCACGTTTGTCATCATTATGGGGTGGAAAACTATATATGAGCCACAAAAAAACGGCAAACCGAATTTGGTCTACCGTTTTGACGAAAAGTCTATTCTACCGATTGCGATCCCAGGGCGCGCGCCGGGTGTTGTCAGGGCAGCACATGCGGCTGCGCTGATGGGAGAGTTGACGTTGACCATCAATGGCGAAATCGTGTTCAACGTCCAAGTGTTTGGGGTCCTGCACACTGGCAGAATTATCCAT
>Ga0208958_1001471_pt1 | contig 23269 bp, 23 predicted proteins | sample RifOxyB1_FD_184032 | JGI IMG/M metagenome (GOLD analysis project Ga0208958, IMG submission 184032) | Soil microbial communities from Rifle, Colorado - Rifle Oxygen_injection B1 (SPAdes) | ecosystem: Environmental > Terrestrial > Deep subsurface > Rock core/Sediment | place: Rifle, Colorado... | reverse complement strand
CCCTTGTCGCGCGCCCGCCCGCCGGCGCGGGCTGGATCCACGAGATCAAATTCGACGGTTACCGGTTTCAGCTGAACGTTCGTTCCGGCCGGGCGACCTGGTTCACCCGCAACGGCCACGATTGGACCGAGAAGCTGCCCTTGCACTCGGCCGCGGCCGCGCTGCTCGAGGACTGCGTGCTGGATGGCGAGCTATGTGTAGAGGCGGTCGCAATTCTGGGCGCCTCCTGACAAACACGCTGGTCAGCCGTGGACTCCGCAGCCGGACGGCCTGCGACACCGGCTGGGCGCCGCAGGCTTCTGGGATCATCCAGCCGGAGGCGGCACCAGTGTCGGCGCATAGACTCGCCAGCCAACTGGATCCGGTGACTGCGATCGTCGAGCACCTTCGTCCCGCCGTGCGCCCGGATGACGCGAGAGAACAATAAGCGGAGCATTTTGGTGCCGGGCGACGTTTGTCGGGCTACACCAGCAAATGGCTCATCGCGTCCCATGTTCGAAACAATCCTGACCATCATCGCCGTAACCGGCATCCTCGGGATCGCGCTCCTCATGTTCGCGGAGAACGTATTCCCTCCGATACCCTCAGAGATCATTATGCCGATGGCGGGTTTCGCAGCCGCGCGCGGGGATCTGAACTTCGTTGCTGTGGTCCTTGCCGGCTCGTTCGGCGCTCTGCTCGGTGCGCTTCTCTGGTATGGCGTGGGCCATTGGTTTGGAGCTATCCGACTGAGGCGGTGGGCCGCGTCTCATGGGCGCTGGCTCACAATGACGCCTGAAGATATTGACCGAGCCACGGGATTTTTTGCCCAGCGAGGCGGGCCAGCCGTGCTTCTGGGACGGCTTCTTCCTGGCATCCGAACCTACATCTCGATCCCGGCCGGAATGGCCAGGATGCGTCTCGTCACGTTCACGCTGTGGACGTCGGTGGGAACGGTCATCTGGACTTGGTTTCTCGCCTATGTCGGATTTCGACTACAGGAACATTCTGCGGCCTTGTCGGATTGGCTCGACCCGATCACGACCGGCATTCTAACCTTGGGTTTGGCGATCTACCTGTATCGCGTGGTGACCTTCCGCAGTGTTCCCGCGAGCGGACCGCTGACCTGACGGGACTTGCGCTCGGAATGCGGTGCACTCTTTCGCTATCGCGGATGGCCGTTACAACCCGCGCGCTCGTCGGATACTTCTTGAAATCGACAAAGGTGCCGACCTTCACAAGCAGCGTCAGCTACCTGAAATGGCGGAAAGACTGTCACTCCCCAAAGCTCCGCCCCTCAACGGCCGTCAAGTTGCCGCGACCCGCTACAAGGACCTGCATTGCGTGGGTCATGACGTGAAATCATGTTCTGCTCGATCATGCCTTTGGAGCTGGCGAGCCCAAGGGTCGAGGGCGCGGACGACGACGTCCTCGCCTCCGTGTGATGCCGATCCGAGGGCGGCGGCGGCCGGGCCGACCGGTGCGAGTCGATCTTGGCCGAGTTCCTCCGCGATCGCGCTACGGCCTGATTAGGTCCTGTGCGCTTACCCTCCGACAGCGTGGATCCGGTCGATGTCAATACAAGGTATGGACGCCGCCCGAAGGCTCCTTGAGATCGGTTTTCGATATCGTTATCAGTAACCCCTAGCCTAGGGAGTATTGTCCATGCATCCAAAACAGATTCTTCTCATCGTGCTGGTGGGTCTGGCCGGTTGCGGCGAGACCGGGCAGGCCAAAGGCGACCAGCCCAACCCAGGCGGATGGCTGCTCGCGGACAAGGATCAAGACGATCGGTTTGCGCTGATCCAGCGACAGTTCCGTGGGTTCGACCAGCCCATGTGGGAAGTCGGCGAGAGATACGTGAAGCTCCACGAAGCGCTCGAGCGGGAGAACCCCGAGCTGGCGGCGTATCATTGGGAGAAGATCAAGACGACCATCGAGAACGGGGTAGAGAAACGCCCGGCGCGCGGGGCGAATGCAGAGCTCTTCCTGCTCGGCGGACCTTGGGCCGAGATCCACGCTGACCTGAGATCGGGTGAGCGGAAGCGCGCCTGGGCGGGATTTGATCGGGCCCGAGCCGCCTGTCAGGCTTGTCACGAAGCCGAGGGCGTCGCCTACATGAACGATCAGTCGATCTTCGACCTCGCAGGTCCGGAGACGGCCGCGCGATGACGGCCCCAAACGTGCAACAGCTCAAGCGTGAACTCGGCATCGGCGGGGCCACGATGATGGGGCTCGGCTCGATGGTCGGAACCGGGGTCTTCGTCAGCATCGGCATCGCCGCCGGCGTGGCCGGCCCCGCCGTCGTCCTGGCAATCGTGATCGCAGCGGTCGTGGCGACCTTCAACGCCTTGTCGAGCGCCCAACTGGCCGCCAGCCATGCGGTCAGCGGCGGCACCTACGAATACGGCTATCGATACCTCAACCCGAGCCTGGGCTTCACCGCAGGCTGGATGTTCCTGTGCGCCAAGACCGCCTCGGCGGCGACGGCGGCGCTTGGATTCAGCGGCTATTTCCTGCGCCTCATCGGAGCGGACATGGCGCTCATGCCATGGGTCGCGGTCGGCGCCGCGGCCGTGTTCACCATCCTCGTGCTGACCGGAATCCGGCGGTCGAGTCTCATGAACATCGTGATCGTCTCGATCACCCTGCTCGCGCTTGGGACGTTCATCCTGTTCGGGCTGCCGACAGCGTTGGCGGAAGGCGGGCGCCACCTTGTGCCGATCCTGCCGGTCGGCGTGAACGCCCTTCAGGCCCTGCTCTACGCCACGGCGCTCATGTTCGTGGCCTACACCGGCTACGCGCGGATCGCGACCCTGGGCGAGGAGGTCAAGGAGCCCAAGCGCACCATACCACGCGCCATCATCGTGACGCTGATCGTAACCGCAGCCCTATATATCGTCGTTGCCGTCGTAGCGGTCGGCGGGGTCGGCGCCGACCAGTTCGCCAACGCGCCGGGGGCGCAGGCGACGCCGCTGGAACTCGCCGCCCGGACGATGGAGTTGCCTATGGTGGCCGGCATCGTCGCCGTCGGCGCGGTCACGGCGATGCTCGGCGTGCTGCTGAACCTGATCATCGGCCTTTCGCGAGTGGTTCTGGCAATGGGCCGGCAGGGCGATCTGCCGCCGCTGTTCGCCCGTTTGAGCCGGGACGGCGCGGCCCCCGCTGCGGCCGTCATCGTGGTCGGCGGCATCGTCGCTGGTTTGGCCGCGATCGGCAGCGTAGAGACCACGTGGGCGTTCAGCGCCTTCACCGTCCTCATCTACTACGCGATCACCAACCTCGCCGCGCTGCGCCTGCCGCCAGACCAGCGCATGTTCCCCCGCTTTGTCCCCGTCGTCGGCCTCCTGGCCTGTCTGTTTCTGGCCTTCTGGGTTCCGGTCGCGATCTGGGCCCTTGGTCTGGGGCTCATTGCGGCCGGGCTTGTGTTCAGAATATCCGTCCCCCGTCTCTGGAATCGAAAGGAAGACAGATGAAGTCCAGTTGGTGGCTGTCGCCGGGCGAAGCGACATGGTCGATCTTCGTGCGCCTCGCCCTCGCCGGGGTGTTCATTCCGGAAGGGCTGCAAAAGCTGACTCACCCCGACATCCTGGGGGCAGGCCGCTTCGAGAAGATCGGCATCCCTGCGCCGGAGTTTTTCGGTCCGCTGGTCGGTTGGGTCGAATTGATCGCGGGTGTTCTGTTCCTGGTGGGTTACGCGTCCCGCGTCGCGGCCGTGCCGATCATCGGCATCATGCTGGTCGCGATCATCTCGACCAAGATCCCGATCCTGCTCGGCCGGGAGTGGTGGATGTTCAGCCTGCGCGATCTGGACCGGTATGGCTTCCTGAGCTTCACCCACGAGACCCGGACAGATTGGGCGATGTTGATGGGCGCGTGTTTCCTGCTGCTTGCAGGATCAGGGCGCTGGTCGGTCGATCAGCGGCTTCGTGACCGCGCAAATCCCATGTTGGACGGCTGAGGTAAAACTCGTCAGATGGCGGCCTTTGGGCCGTCGTCCGCGACTTCCCGGAACAGCTCACGGAGCTTCTGACGTCCTATTTCCAAGGCCTCGACCCCCAAAGGGGTTGCGGAGTAGATGCGCCGGAAAGTCCGGCCATCGCGCTCCTTGCGAGAGACGAGGTATCCCTTTTTTTCCATGGCGTGCAGCATGGGGTAGAGCGTTCCCGCGCTGACCCTATAGCCGTGATGGGCAAGCTCCTCGATCATCCACTGGCCGTAAAGGTCGCCCTCCGCCGCGTGGTGGAGGATGTGGAGCCGGATAAAGCCCGCGAGAATGTCCTGATGTTCCATCGCGTCGGTCGGGTCTACGTCGGGGAGGTTTCGCACAAGGGGTCTCGGATCCTCAGTGGGCAATGTAGCACAGACGATCGACGACCGCTGCGAGACCTCCAGGGCATGTCGACGGCTTGGATAGCTCTGACAAGTGTTAGGGTCAGACTTTTGCAACCGCCGCCATGAGTCCGGAACTGACACAGAGTTGATCAGCGCCGCGATTACCCCTGACTACGGTTCGGCCACGCGCGCTTTGCCCTCCGGGGTCTGGGCCCCACAGGCAGAGACGGAGACCCAGACGATCACCAGCAGCGAGAACGCCCCGAACAGTGCGTTGCCGATGGACACCCTCGGCATGGTCAGCGCTTCCAGGCCAGACCGGGGATTTCCGGCTCGCCTTCGATGAGGATTGCGGAGGCGCCGGTGCGAGCTTCGATGGCCTGCACCGTCCCTCGGAGCATGTTTTCCGTGAACTCCTGCGGCGTCCCGACCAGACGGTTGGCCAGGGCCCGGCCGAGGCGTTCGGTAACGCCGCCACCGCTCATCGCGGTGTCGCTGGCGAACATGTTCAGGTGATAGCCCTGCCGGTCCTCACGGGCGTAGGGGAACAGGCAGAGCGTAGTGCGCAGCTCTTGGCTTCCCGAGACCCGGCGCGTGACGTGGGCGGTCCAGACAGCGCCGTCGCAGGTCGCGACCATGAACTGCTGCGTGCTGACCCCGCCCAGGGCGGCAAGTCCGGCAAGGCGGCTCTCCGCCAACGGGTTCGACAGCACGAAGCGGCCGGGTTGCTCCGGAGTCTGGACGGCGATCGGACGGTTCGACTGAAAGTCGCTGGCGTAGCCCTCAAGGACGCGTTCTGCGGCGTCGATGATCACGCCCTTGGCGGCTTCCGTCTCGATGTCGATGATTGCGTAGGCCTGATAGCTGCGCTGACGGTTTTGCGCTTCTGCAGCGCTGGCGATGCCGGCGGCTGCGAGGAGCGCGGCGGCGGCGGCCGCGATGGACTTCATCCTCATTGGTGGGAACCCCTACCCTCACTTGGAAACGATGTTGAAATATCCCACGCCGAGGATGGTCGACGTAAGTGCAGCGTCACAGATCCGGGCACGCTTGGCGTTTTGCGCGATCTGCGAGATGATGTTGCCGTCCTAGTTGCATGGAGGCCGTCGTGGTAGAACCGAACAAGAACACCAAGGAGACCGATGCCATGCAAACCGCCCCTTCGTCTTTGAACCTTTCGCCTGAAGCGCAGCGCGTCCTGGAAGCGCAGCTGAACTTCGCCCTTGCGGGTCCGGGGCTGATGGCCGGAGCCGTCGCTACCTATGTGTTCGCCGCCGTCATGACCGTGGCGCTCTTGGGGGCGGTCGCCTGGGGACTCTCCTACGCCTTGGAGACCGGCAACCCGATGGCGCTGCTCTCGCTGGGATTGCTTCTGTTTCTCGCGGTCCCATACATCACTGTCCTCAACGCGAACCGGCTTCTGAAGGCCCGCCGTTCGCAGGGCTGAAACGTCTTCCACGACTTTGGAGACAGTAGAACGGCCGCCCTTCCCCGGGCGTCCGTTTTCTTTTGCAGTCACGAGCCGTAGCGGCGGCCGAGGCGGGCGCTGCCTTGTTCCTGCTGAGTGTCCTCGACGTTTCGGCTGTTCCACAGCGCCGTGTCGGCCGGCCTATGCGCGTCGATCACGGCCCCACCTTCTCTCACGTCCTCGCGGATCGAGTCCCGAAGCGCTGAGTTGAACACCGGACGGATGACAGGTTCGCCGGCGTCATTGGCGACGCCTCCCCCGGGCACGCGGCTACGGACGTCGGGATCACCGCCACCACTTTCGCCTCCCCCCCGCGCGCCGCGCGAGGCTTGGGCCTCGGCCGCCCGCTCGGCACGCTCTTCCCGTTCGGCCTGCCAGCCAATAGTTCCGGGCGCGAATTCGCTGGTCCCCGATCCCGGCTGGCCCAGCCCGGCCAGGGTCACGCCCTGCCGCAAGCTGCTGCCATCCCCGCCGGGCTCGAGCAGCCTTACCTGTTCCGGTTCCATCTGCCGGACGGTCTGGCCGATCTCCCGGCCCTGGACGACCTGTTCCGGCGCCGCGATCTTCATCACCTCTTCCTGCCGGAAGGATTGCTCGAGCTCGCGCACCATCGCGGTCTCGGCGGCCGACCCGCGGCCGGACATGATGTAGGCGGCACGCTCTTCGTCGATCACGCCGCCGTAGGCGTCGCGCTGTCCGACCAGGCGTTGCATCGCATACTCGGTGAACTGGTTGTTGAGGTTCTGGTCGATCGTCGCCGAGTTGGTCTTCGTGAAGTCGGCGCGTTGGTCGTAGGAACGCGCCTGGCTCTCCGACTGGTCGGCGGCATCGAGGATCGTCCTGGTCGACGAGAAGGTGTCGGAGATCTTCTCCGACGACATCGACTGCGCCGTAGACGTCTGGCTGAAGGTGTTAGACGCGAAGTTCGCCGTGGTGCGATCCACCCGGTCCGTGAACCCGGCCGAGGACAGGGCTGTCCGGGCGGCCTGCACCTGGTCCGTCTCCGTCGTATTCCGCGACGCCGAGATTTCTCCCCCAACCGTGGAACGCGCGCCGGCACGTGCGCCGGATCCGATCACGCCTTGGCCGGGCGTTCCGACCGAACCCTCCGCAAACGCTTCGACGGCCGCTCGCGCGACCGCGTTCTTGGCCGTGGATTCCGACCAGCCATGCGTCCGCTGCAGGTTCTGCGAGACCTGGTCCATCACCTGATAGGTTGAGCCCCAGGTGTCCCGTTCCTCGGATCCCATGGTGCGGGTCTTGCTGTCGCTTTGCAGCCAGCTGTTGACCCGCTCGACACCTTCCGACGCCACCCGCGACTGTGCCTCGGACACACTGCGGCGCAGGGCCTGCGCCTCTTCACGGCGCATTCCGGCGGCTTCCACCAGCGCCGAGCTCACGCCCTCGCTGAAGCGGGCGTTCCACGCGGTATTCGACATCGAGGAGGTAAGGGTGCGGGCGCCGTTGGCCCCGTACTCCATTCGGTTCAGGTTGCCGTCCGTCGCGCGGAAATTGCCCTGATCCATCTCACCCGAGGTCACCCAGCGATTGGCGCTGCGGTTATTCCAGGACGCGTTCTCGAAGGCTGTATTGCCGAAGGAGAAGTTGCCCGTCGTCGCGGCCGCACCAGCTGCCTCTGCCCCGCTCCGGAATTGCGAGAGCAAGGCTTCGCCCTGACTTCCCACGGCCATCGCGCCCTTGGTCAGCATCCCGGCGAGAACCGGGATCATCATCGTCATCACGCCGGCGACGCCGGCGATGTCCGCATTGACGGAGCCGATCGCCTCCAGGTTCGCGATCTTAATGCCGGGTGCGCTGTCCGGGATGTAGGCTGCAGCGGCCGACTTGGTCGCCGCGGTCCCCATGCTGATCTTGTGCACGATGACGTACATCGGGCCCCACAGCTGCAGATACAGGAACCCTGTCAGATAGCCCTGAATCATGCGCGGCCCGAGGCCAGGCAGAAGGAAGGCGGGGAACAGCACCGGGAACATGCCGATGAAGAGCAGATCGACGACGATCTTGAGGATCACGATCGCTTTTTCGGCCACGCCGCCCAGCAGCTGCTGTGTGTTGCGAGTCTGAACCTCGGCTTGCGTCTCAGCCATGACGGCGACTGCATCGCCGCCCGCCTCGGCCGAGAAGCCTGTCACGCCACGTCGCACGGCGTTGGCCATCAGGACCTGCTGGAACGTCGACGTCGCGTCGCGCGACGCGCCCAGCATGTAGGGGTGAAGCGTCCCCAGCTCGTTCTGGAAGGCGGCCTGCAGCTGGCTCTCGTCCAACTCCGGGCGCAGCCTCCGCTCGAACAGCCGGATCGAGGAGCTCAGGGTGGCCGACCAATCGGCATTCAGGCGCTGCGCCGCGACGGTGCAGGAAACGATTTCGCGGCTGGTCGGGTTGAAATACTCGATCGACCGGCCCGGGTTCGTGCCCTTCGTGACCGTGATGTAGGTCCACAGGTCGTTCTGGCGGGCCAGCTCTCCGGACGAGTAGTGGCCGTCCAGAATGTCGTAATAGACGCAGCCGCGAACGAACCCGTGCAGGTTCTGTTCGAAGCGCGGGTCGGAGATCCGGGCGGTGCGAAGGCGCTCGAACACCTTGGCGCCGTAGATCATCCCCGTGTTCGAATACTGCGTCGCCTCAGGGTCGCCAAAGGCGGTTTCCGTCAGCTCGATCACGCGGTGACCGACCCGGCTCGTGAGGCTCGCCGTCATGCCGACCCCAAGCGGGACGTTGGCGACGTCGGCGCCCGTCAGCGACGGGTCGAAGACGTCCGTCACATGAACCTGAACCTTCGGGACCCAGAGGATGCCATAGGAAATGTAGGCGATCAGAAACCAACGCAGGATCTTCCCGACGTTGAAGTCAAAGACCGCCTTCAGGATGCCCATCATCAGGCCGAGGACCAGCGCCAGCCGGATCAGCGACGAGATTCCGCCCGTCCCCGCCAGAAGGGCGACGGCCTGGAAGATATCGCGGTAGTACGACCCGCCGCCGTAGGTGATGACCTCGACCGTTTCCATGGGGTGTCCTTAGTTCGGGGTCTGCGAAGCGGAGAACGCGATCGCGTCACCGATCCTTGTGCCGATGCGGGCGGTCAGGACCTGCTCAGCCTGCTGGGTGCGGGAAATCATCGCCTCGATCGACGACGTCCGCTCCGCGACGAGGGACTGCTTGGCGCCGATGTTCTGGCGCACGGTGTCGATGCTCGCGCGCCACTGGTTCAGCTGGCCTTCGTCCATCCCGACCATGTTGCGGGCGCCGTCCTCAACCATGGACACCGAACGGTTGATCCAGGTGTAGAGGAGGTCCAGCGCGATGATGTCCGAATACTGCGCCAGCGTGCCGGCGGCCGCTGCGCCCTGCTGGGCGGTGTAGACGCTGGCCATCTTGTAGACGGGCAGGCTGACCATGTTCAGGAAGTCCTGTTCCTGCGCATTGAGCGTCTGCCGGGCCTGAATCTTGGCCACGATGCCCCGCAGCATGGCCTCGACGCGGTTCTTCAGGGCCTTGCTGGCGACCAGGTTCTGCGAGCCGCCGTATTTGACCGGGTTCAGGCAGAGCTCGACGGTGTCGCAGCGGTGCGTCCGCAGGCTTCCGCCATCCAGGAGCTTGGTGATGACGCCGTCGTCGTCGGCGTCGGCCGGGAGGACGTCGATGATGCAGCCGTTGTTGTCGGGGCAGCGATAGATGATCGTGCCCGTCAGGGTCATCATCAGTTCCGCCAGTTCCCGATCGCCGGCCAGCAACGGATGTTGCTTGGTTGCTTCCCATGCGATGTTCTTGTTGACCGGGATCGACTTCTTGTCTTGGGCGGGCAGGTTGTTGAGGTTCTGCGCCAGGCGGTTCGGGCAGTCATGCCGGGCCGCAATCCGGTCCGAGTAGAAGCCGCGATACGTCGACAGGTCCGTGCAGACCTGCATGGACGCCGTGTCGCTGCGGCCCCACAGCCCGCCTACGAGGGCCTGCGCCTGCTGGCAGGAGCTCATGTTCTGTGCGTTGACCTCGTTGGCCAGCTTCTGCAGCGACTCGATCTGGTCGGCCACGATGGGCGACAGGCTCTTCAGCGCCAGCATGAAGGCATAGCTGATCGCGTTCGACGCGACCGACTTCATGTGGGCGACCAGCTGGTCGCTGTTGATGAAGGAGAAGCCGCCGGTGAAAATGTCGATACCGCCGCAGCCGGCGCGAACGGACGGCATCTGGATCGACCCGATCTGGGTCGTTTCCTGCGGCGTCCGCACCGCCATGTTGCCGAGCGTGTAATAGCCCGCGCTCTGCCCCTGGAAGGCGGTCGGGCCGGTGACGTTCGCCGAGCCCAGCGAGCTGGACCAGTAGGTGTCCATGCTGCTGTTCACGTCGCTCGCAGGCGCGGCGCTCGACAGAAGCGTGAAGGAGGCCGCGACGACGCTGGCCAGCGCGGCCCGGCGCCGACGTCGGCCCTTCAGCTTGGCGATAGGATCAGCGCCGGGGGCGCGATGGTCGTTCTTGCGCTTCATGAGCGTTGCTCCTTTAGAAATCTGTGCCCGGCTCTTTGGAGAGCAGGACGAAAAGACGTTCGGCGATGTCGTCCATCGCCATGACACCGGCCCCGGCGTAGGTCAGACAGCCTTGGGGCTTGAGGCACGGCAGCAGCTCAAGGATTTGACCGTTGCTCCCGCGGACCCGCGTCGGCCGAATCTGACCTGTGCGCGGATCCATGTCGGACTGTTGGAAGAACAGGAGCGCCGGCGTCGTTTGCCGCACACCCCAGGCCGCCAGCTGGCCCTGGTCACGAACCGCGCCCGGGAAATGCGGGTTCGGCGCACCGTCGGCCGACACCGCGCGCACCGTCATGCCGTAGCGATCGGAGAAAGCTTTCACGATCGGACTGGCGATTGTGCAGGCGCCGCAGCTGCCCCGGTAGACGTAGAAGACCCCCACGCGGGTCGAGACCCCACGCAGGAACAAGTCCCGGTCCGCCATGCGGTCATCGGTCCAGCCGTGCTTGGCCACTTCCGTCACCGGTCGCCGCACGGTGTAGTCGAGATCTGGATTGGTCCACGTCAGCCGCCGATAGTGGTCGGCGAAGAGGCCGCCCCGTTCCAGGGCGACCTGCTGCAGACGGTAGTAGCGTTCGACGGTCTCTGGCGTCGGCCGCCAGACGGCTATCGACCGGGCTTCCTCGAGCTGGCGCTGATACTCCTCCAGCTCGCGAACTTCGGGCGGCGTGGCGGCGCTGATAGTCGGGAGCGGCGCGGCCTCTTCGGCGGGCTCGGCCGGTGCGGGTCGCTGGCAGTAGAACCACATGCCCAGATCGCGACCGCAATACTCTTCAGAAGCGCCGCTCGCGGCTGGCGCGGGCTGCGTCTGATACGGCGATTGGGCCCGGACGGGGCCGGTCAGCATCACCGAGGCGGCAAGGCCAGCCGCCATCGCGAAACCGAACCGTTGCGGGATCGAGAACGAGATCATGGAGTCTACCTGGTTGTGGGGAGATTGGCGGACGCTCACGGCTGGCCTCCGCCCGCTTCGTTAGTTTCGCCGGGCCCGGGCGAGCCGTTGCCCATCAGGCTTTCGATGCTCTGCTGAATCCGGCCGACAGTGCCGCCGGCGTCAGGCGTCGTGATCTGTTCCATCAGGCCCGCCGTGAACTCGGAGAAGTCCACGTTCGAGAGATCCAGCTGCTGGAACTGTTCGACCGTGAACCCGGAGCAGTCGGCGTCTTTCGGCGTGCCCCAGCCTTTGCCGATCTGTGGGCGGCCGGCCTGGTGGACGATCTTGGCCAGCGTTCCTTCGAAGGCGCAGTAGCGCATGGCCTTCTCGGTGCAGATCCCGAAGAACGACTTCTGAGAGCAGTATGTCCCGACATAGTGGGTCGCCTTCGCCTCCTGACGCGTCATGAGGGTCTTCTCTTCCTCAGAACACTGCGTCAGGCCTAGATCGACGCCCCAACCGCTGTCCTTGCAGCAGTTGCGGAAGCCGAGGACGGCCTTGCGGCACCGCATCGGCTGGCCTTTGAAGATCGTCAGGTCCTTTTCGTAGTCCTCGCCCGCCATCTGCGCGATCAGCAGCGCGGCCAGGGCATCCGGCATGTCGGTGTCGCCCTCATCTTCGTTCCCGACGCACATGTTCCCGATGCAGACCCGCGTCTGGCAGGAGTTTCGGGTTTCCTCGGTCACGACCTCCTTCTTGCACTCGTAGACGTTCTCCCACGCCCGGCACTGGGCGGCGGGCACATCGTCGAGGCAGACCTGTTCCTTCATCTCGCAGCCGGAGGGCGGGGAGCAGTTGTTCCCGGGCTCGCCCATCGTTTCGCAGGTGTAGGTGTCCGTCTCTTCCCAGCACGGCGGCGTGACGGGCACGCCGTTGGGGCCGATGCGGGTTTCACCCGGCTGCGAGCAGGTCGTGCTGGTCAGCGTGCACGCGCCGTTGCCCCGGGAGGGGCAGGCGTTGTCGTGCATCCCGCCTCCGGTCCAGTCGATCGGCGTCTCGACCACGGGCTCGTTAGGCACGGGGTTCTCGCAGCGATAGCGGTTCAGCTGCAGCGAGCATGAGCCGTCCGGCGCCGTGCCGGCGCAGCTTTGCCCGATCAGCTGACAGCTGGCCACCGGCGCACAAGTGTTGACGGCCGTCGCACGATCACAGGTCCAGGACTCGCGCCGCTTCCACGGATCTCGCGTCACCGACAGGCCGTTGATCACCCGCGTCTCATTCCCGATGACGACCACATTCGACGTCAGCCGGCAGGCGGGGTCATTGCGGTTCGTGGCGCATGGGTCGGTCCAGTATTCCCCGACGACCTCCCGCGGCGTCTCGATCGGCGTTCCCCCGCCGTTGGCCGGGTTCTCGCACCGATAGGTCCGGTCATAGGCCGTGCAATTTCCGGCCCTGTCCTGCGATGCACACGTCTGAGATTGCTGGACGCAGCCGACGAACGGCGTGCAGCTGTTCACCGTCGAGGACGACGAGCAGATGTAGTCCTCCCTGACAGTCCACGGGTTCCGCGTGACCTGCAGGCCGTTGATCGTCCGGGTCTGACTGCCCTCAATGACCACCTCGCCCTGCTTCACACAGGCGCCATTGCCGGCGAGCGCGTTGCAGCCGTTGTCCCAGGTGTCGGAGACGACGTCGCGGATGACTTCGCTCGGCGTTCCCGCGCCGGGGACCTGGTCCTCGCAGCGGAAACCTTGTTCGAAGCGCGCACAGCCCCCCGACGGGTCGGTGTAGGTGCGCTCTGAGCCGGTGCAGGTCCCCCCAGCATCGGTGGCGAGACACCGCTCACCCGTCAGCGCCATGCCGGCAGGGGCAGCACAGCCTGCGTAGTCGGTCCGGCTTCCGCAGGTATAGCGCCGCGCGTACTTCCAGCACTCGCGATAGACCGACGTGCCATCGATCATGCGACTGCCGGCGGGCTCGGTGCAGACATCACCGGTCATCCGGCAGGTCGTGTCGGCCTCAAGCGGCGCGCAAGTGTTGTTGGTTTTGACGCCCTGGTCTTTGCCGGGACCGGCCGTCTTGACGTAGAATTTGAGCCAGTGGGGATTGGTCGATCTGGAGCTCCACCCGGTCCGGCCGAAGCTGTCGCCCAGGATCTTGTTCATGTCCGAGATGTTGAGGCCGTTGGGGCAGTTGGCCGAGAATTTCCAGATCGTGCCTTCCTTGCGGTAGTTGCTGATCGTGCACCCGGAGTAGGCCGCTACATCGGCCGCCGTCGTCACCGCGCGCCAGGATTCACCGTCAAAAGTCCCGGTCGGAAAGATCTCCACGACCTGGTTCACATCGCAGAATTTATCGACCGAAGTCCCCGCGTAGCCTTGCTGACAGACATAGCTGGACGGCAGGCCCGAGGGGGCCGCGCAGACGCGGCCGCCGGAGGCCACGCATCCCGGTTGGCCGTTCGCCGTACAGGCGGCGTTCGGGGCATGGGTCGAGCCGTTCCACGTCTGAACGCAGCCATACTGATAGTCCTCGTCCACCACGACGATGCGCCGCCGCTGGCAGCTCGCGGGCGTGTGCGTCCACACGGTCCCGGTCTTGCACGAATAGACATAATCCTCGTCGACGGTGACGACGCGCTCAGGCTCACAGGTCCGGGTTTCCGATCGCCACTGGTTACCGGCCTGGCACTGGTAGACGTAGTCCGTGTCGAATTCCGGCTTGTAGATCCGCGTGCAGCTCTGGGGCTGGTTCGTGACCGGAGTCGCAGTCTCACAGGTGTAGAGGCTCTTCTCCTCGTGCGTGACCTGCGTCGTCTCCTGCTGGCACGACGTATTCGCGTCGCCTGTCAGGTCCCCGACCTCATTGCCCGGATCACCGAGCAGATCCAGCGACCGCTTCAGCCAGTCGTCGTTGTTCGACAGATCATAGCGGGCGGCGTTCACGGAACCGCCGCCAATCACCTGCAGATACTCGTTGCCGGGGGCGTTGGCCTCGCCGGCGCTGATCAGCCGGTTGGGATCGCTGCTGTAACCGGACCAGCCGGTCGTATCTCCCCCAGCGCCGGGCACGACCTGGCCGGGGTCGCCGAGCGGCGGGGGTGGATTGCTGCCGGCGAACCCGCCCGCTCCCCCGTCGCCCGACGTCGTGGTCTGAGCGAAAACAGGCAGGACGCCGCCCATAAGGGCGACGCCGCACGCGATTACTACGGCGCTACGCGCCTGCTTCAACAGACCTCGATAGGACACAGTCCATCACCCCTCTAACCGGGCCAAAGCCGCTCTCGCGACGTCGGGCGCTTGGTCACCGCCCTGGGCCAACAGGCGCAGAGCTTCCGCGAGGCTGATATTCCCCGCGAGGCGGTCGTGAGGGGTTGCCACGCTATCGCAGTCGACGCCTTGGTCACACGGTTGGACCGGAGCCTTGGCTGCAATAAACGTCGGTACGCGTTCGACACCAAAGGCCCGAAAGACCTGAGGCTCGATCGCCACGCCGCCGATGCTATTCTCGTCGAAAATCTCTTTCGCAGCAACTAACGTTTGCTCAAAAGACCCATTCACCAGACCGCGAATGACGATTTTGGCCCCGGCCTTGTTCGCATCGAGCGCCAGCTGCCGCAGTGCGGGCTTCGGCATAGTCAGCGACACGGCGATGTAGAGGGCCCCCTCGTCCTCGGGCTGCGCCGAAGCGATCTCGGCCGCGTCGCCGAAGAAAGGATCGTTCTTCAGCATCGTCATCCCACGCTGCAGGTTCTGACGGTTCGTCGCGGCGAGGGCCTCGGCCTCCTGCCGATACTCCTGCCCACGCTCCTGGACCTGAGTGGCCCAGCCCTGAAGCGCCTCCTCGGCCGAGCGCCCGCGGGCCTCGGCCTGGTCGATCAGCTCACGGGCGGCCGCTCCGAGCGCGCCCGGGTCCTGTGCCCACGCCGGGGTGGAGGCCCACATCACGGCGCCGCCCGCCAGCAGCGAGCCCGCCATGGAGAAAGCGATCCACTGGTTCCGGAAACCGAGGCACAGGAAGGTGATGGCGGCGGCCAGGACGCCTATGAAACCCGCCCAGCACGCCAGCGTGCCGGAGAACGACGGTAAGATGGAGTCGAGCATTGTCCTGCCCCTTATGGAATGACGGTGACGCAGCAGTTCCGCTTGCGCCAAACGAGGAAGCCGTAGTCCTCACCCTTGATCGGGATGGTCTTCCCGCTCTCGTAGGGGACCGTTGAGGAGCCGATCGCGGGGCAGGTGAACGGGCCGCGCGTGTGGCGGACGGGGTTCACCAGCTGGAAGCGGTACTGGCGCTTATCCATGATCGGCATCTTGTATTTCGAGCAGACCGCTTGCGGCCCGCTCGTACCGTCGGCCAGCAGTTGCCGGTGCATCTTGAAGGCGAAGCGTTCGGCCGCGAGCAGAGCGCCCTGAATGTCCGAATACTCGCCCGAGATATTGCCGTTCATCGGGTACATCGTCCCCTGACAGCCGGCGCACCAGAACATCTCGTGACGGGCGTGACCGGCCGTCGTTGAGGCGCAGTCGACCGAACAAGCGGCCGTCGCGATCGGGTTGGCGAAGATCAGCGCTTCCGGGTGGATCAGGATCGACAGGTGATCGTCCTGCCAGAGCGGATCCAGTTCGGTGATGTAGGCGATATCGAAAGAGGTCCGCTCGACGCACAGGAAGTCGGTCAGCAGCTCCAACCACACCATGACCGGATAGACGTACCAGTGGACGTGATAGGCCGACCGGTCGGCTACCCCGTCGCTCTTGCGCGACGACTTCCCGGGATAACCGAAGCCCGGATCGATCTTCACTCCGCCCAGGTTGACGAAGCAGAACGGCCGCTGGGTCACGTCGGCCAGACGCGCAGGCTCCCAGAACCCGACCGACAGCCCAATCCGGAGAAAGAGCGGTGGCGGGGCCGGACAGGCGCACACGGGCGACGACGGGTTCGGCGTGTCGGGCTTGTCGCCCTTGAACAGGGGGATGGATCCCAGCGTCAGGGGGAAGAGGCACGACCAGCACACGTCCGTGATGGGATTGACGAAGCGACCTTCGCAGGGTGCCGCGTCGGCCGGGTCCTGCGCAGCAGCCGCCGTAGCCGCCCCCGAGACAGCGGCGACCGCCGCCGCGCTAGCAGCCAGGGCGCTTCCTTCCGTCGCGGCCGCGCTCACCGGGGCAAAGACCATCAGGGCCGCCGCCGCAACGGCGCCGACTCGCGAGAACAGACGTTTCATGTCCACGCCTCCAGCGCCGGGCCCAAGGCGGCGGAGCCGACCAGGACGAAAACGCACCATGCGATTTCGACGACGGTCACGGCCGGACCTCCGAGATCCGCAGCTTGTCGCCGTCCTTCTCGACGCGCGCCGGAACCTGCCGGATCCCGAAGTGGGTCGACAGTTTGGCCTCCTGGTCGAAGTAGAACTGGACCCGACGCCGGCGCATCAACTCCATGGGCGCGCCCTTGGTCAGAATGAGCCGCACACGATGCTCGCCGCCCTCGCGCAGCTGGCCAACGGCCCAATCCACCTGGGCGGCGTCGTCGCCGTCGAGGAAGATTAGGATGCGGTCGAACCCGGGCAGGCGCTCAAGCGGATTGATCCTTTGGCCCGCGCGGGCGAAGACCCGGCCGCGATGGTCCGAGAAGTCCTGCGGCACTATGATGGACGGATCGAACAACCAGCTACGCGGCTCGACGGTCCGCACCAGGCCGGGGACCGGGTTCGGCCGCTCCACCTTGGCCTGGACTCGCCGCTTGAACTCGTCCTGCAGCTGACCCATCCGGCCCGAGGCCTCGGCGCGCTTCAGCTGCTCCGAGATCATCTCCAGAATGTCGCGCTCGGCGATATCGAAGGTCTGACCATGCGTCCCGAGGTCGCCGGCCAGCGCAGGAGACGCAGCGGCCATGAGGAGCGCGGCGGCGGCACCGCACAGCAAACGTTTCATAGAATGGGCTCCACTTTTCCGATGATCCGGTCGGCCGAGATCCAGCCGATCGCCGCGTAGCGGCTGTCCAAGGAATCGACGTGGTCACCCACGACGAAGATGCGGCCTTCCGGGATCACGCCGGTCGGGCCCATCGGCGCGGCTTCACCCGAGCGGGCCCGCTCCTTGGCCGCCCCGACCAGTTTTCCGGCGACGTAGAAATTCCGGGCCTGCGCCTCGACACGGTCGCCCGCGACGCCGGCGACCCGCTTCACGAAGCGCTGCCCCTCCGGGTAATAGGGGGTCGGCGGCGCTACGAACTCCACCAGATCGCCACGGGCCACGGCCTTGTCGGACCGGTCCGTGATGAAGCCCCAATGCGGCAGGCTTTCCGTCACATTGATCCCGAAGCCGTAGCGGGCGCTCACGCCCTCGCCACCCTTCCAGGCCAACACCCCGCCCAGGAAAAGGACGAGCATCCCCACCCGGCGCCAGGAGGGCGGATTGGGATCAGGTTCCAACGGCATCACGCGTTCTCCCTGTCCAGAAGAAGGCGACCGGCCATGGTGACCCGGTACTCGTCGTCGAAAAACGTCTCGATCCGGCTGAAGCTCGTGATCGGCAGTTGAGCGGACACCACCTTGCCATCGGCCAGGACCTTCACGGCCTGGAAGATGGCGTCGCTCCCCGGTGCAGTGGGCACGAACTGCCACGCCTCCGGCAGAGGTTCGGTCAAATGGAACCGCAGGAACGCCATCTCGGCGCTATCCAGAACCCAGCCTTCGCCCACTCTCTTACGGCGCTCCCGCTGCAGTCGGCGTCGGGGCGGCCAGTGGGGCAGGCCTGCTGCCTCCGGAGGCCTCCGCCAGCGCCAGTTGCACGGCGTCGCCCACCTCCTTGGTGATGTCGGCCGTCTCGCCGGCCAGCACGCATTCCCGCGCCAGCAAAAGGACGTTCTTGCTCGCCGCAGCGCGCCTGACCGTGTCCTGCGTCACCGCGAGGAACATCTCGGTCTTCACGCGCGCTTCCTCCGGCGTGATATCCGAGAGCGCCAGACGGGAGACGTAGCCTTGGCTCATCTCGCGGACGCCGACGGTGACGATCATCGGCTGGTCCTCGCGGACGATCTTCACCCATGCGGCCACATTCGAGACCGCCAACAGGGCGATCGCCGCAACGGCGGCCTGCCCCTTGGTGGGCATCCACTTTTCCAGCTTCTGGCGCATCGTCGGCTGGCGTGCCGGGGGCGAAGGCGGAGGCGGCGTCGGCTGGGCGGTTTCGTGTTCAGGCTCGGTCGTCATCGGCATTCCTTTCCGTCCCGCTCAGGACGGCTTGTTTGCGGGGGAAGCGGCAGAAGCCGACCAGCACGGTCGCGATCAGCCACACCGCCATCATGAAGATCAGCACCGGCTCGCGGGCAGCGGGCGGTGCGTCGGCGTAGTGGGTCCAGAACCCCCCCCACAGCCGCGCGGCCGTGGGCAGCTCGAAACCCGCGAGGGAGAAGGTCAGCAGCCCCAGCACGCAGGCAGCGATGCAGGCGCAGTCGACGGCGAACGCTACTCGGCGACCGGCCGCGTGAACTAGGCGGCGAACCCGATTCAGCGCGGGCGCCTCGTCCAGCGCCGCCGCCCATGCTGTGAGTCCTGCGGCCATCAGCGACGGCTACCTTCGTAGGCCACGCGCGCCACGGCTTCCGACAGCGGCACCCCGCTCGCCTCGAGGCGCTTGATCTTGTCGAAGACCGCCGGCGTGGTGGAGTAGAGCGTCGCGGAATAGGGATCGAGGACGAGACGCGCCAGGAAGCGCGCGTCCGGCCCCATGACCACCATTTCCGAGTATTCCCGGTCCACCACCTTCAGCGACTTCAGCAGCGTCATGGTGGCGTCGTCGACCTTCATCCGGTCGTTCGTCCGCAGCTGCTCCAGCGCCTCTTCCTTCAGACGCAGGACGACCTGGTGATCGCTGTTCTCAAGGCAGGCTCGGGCGCCGTCCGTCTTGTAGTAGTCGTTGATCGACTGCGTACCGGTGATGATCGCGCCGCCTTCCTTCCGGCATCGGCGCGCGAACCCTTCAATGAACTTCCCGGCCGCGCCGTCCGACAGGAGCTGCCAGGCCTCGTCGATGATGAGCGCCTTCTTCAGCCCGCGGCCGCCCTTTTTCATACGTTGGCGGACGAGGAAGAGGATCGCGAGAACGACGACGGCCCGCAGGTCCGCCTTGCTCTCCAGATCGCTCATCTCAAAGACGGTGTAGGGGTTGTCGATCTGCAGCGTCGTGGGGCCGTTGAAGAACCCGCCGTAGGATCCGTCACGACCGTAGGCGCCCAGCGCCAGCGCCAGGTTCTGGCCGCGCTCGCCGTAGTCCCGGGCGAGGACGTCAATCACTTCTGCAAAGGAGCCGTCGCGGGCCTTGTCGGCCCAGACGGTCATGACCGCCTTCTCGATCGCTCCCTTTTCCTCGTCGCTGCAGCCCTGCGCGCCCCGCGCGGCCTGTTCAATCATGAGGCGGATCATCTCGACGCCTTCCAGGAGATACTCCTGAGCGCTTTCCTCAGAGGCCGCCGAAGGGTCGATGATCGAGAACGGGTTGATGCAGGTCCGCTTGTCCAAGTTGAAGCGGACGAAGGCCCCGCCCAGCAGAATCGAGCTGTTCTTGAACGACTCGCCGTCGTCGATGACGAAGACCTCGGCGCCGGCCCCACGAAGCGAGGCCGCCGTCTCCTGCATGAAGACGGATTTGCCCGAGCCCGACGCACCGACGACAGCCGTGTTGTGATTGCCCGCCTTGTTCGCGAAAATGCTGTAGGTCATCACCTGGCCGCGCCGGCCGACCAGCAGCATGTGCGGCAGGTCCATGCCCAGGAACTCACCCTGCAGCGGAGCGAGACGGGCCGCGACGGTCGTGGGCATCCGGCGAAGCCGGCCCATCGTCGCCAGATCCTCGAACAGGCCGCCGCCAAGGCTCAAAGGCAGACAGGCAAGGACCGTCTGCAGGTGAATGTCGTCGTCCCGCTGAAGCACGAACCGGCTGTTGCGGAAGACTGAGCGGAGGCTTCGCTCGGCCCGCTCGGCATCCGCGATCGGCGCGACCGACAGGATAAACATCCCCATGCGAGCCAGAAGGGCGCCTTCGGCGACGTCCTCCATCACCATCGTCCAGTCCTCGGCCGCCTTGCGCGATTCCGGGAACATGCGACCGATCGGATTGCTCACCGCCTGGTTGGTGCGGAGGCGTTTGAACTCGGCCGTCGAACGGGTCTTTTCCGCCGTCATCGGCGAGAAGCAGAGACACATCACCGTCGGGCCGATCAGCCGCAACTGGTCGTTGAACATGTCGCCCAGGACCCGGGACATCAGCCCTTGCGTCCAGTGTTCGGGAAAGTCCTTCACCGAGAAGCCCCGGATCTGAAAACGCTCATCCCGCGAGGCACCGTCGCGCGCCAGCGCCACGACATCGTCCGAAAGCTCCGGCCGGAGAAGGTCGTCGCCTTGGGCGCGGCTCTGGACCTCGATCCGATCACGGAAACGGGTCCAGGTCGTCTCCGCATCCACCATCTGTTCGTTCAGCCAGCGGTCTTCGCGGAAGACGTTCTCGCGCGGGCGGATATTGGTCGTCGGATTGAGAATATCCCCGACCAGCGAGATCAGCTGCTGGGGCGTGACGATGGCCGACTCGCTCCGGATCGCCCGGATATCGGCCATGAATTTCTCGCGCGCCTCGATCATCTGTTCGGCGGCGACCGAAGTGTTCGACCCCTCCATCTCGACGGCGATGAAGATTCGGAAATCCCGGAAGTAGAAGGGCGCCTGGCTTGAAGCCGTTCGCCACGCCGCGTCGCGGAAGTGCTTGCGCCGATGCCGGGCCAGCGTGTCGAACACACCCCCCTGCTTCGCCCGTTCGGTCGCCCATGGATCGATCACATCGCCGATCTTCGGTGACGCGTAGGAGATGACCTGCACAGTCGCGCCTTGCGGCACGCTGTGCGTGAACAGCTCCGCCAGACTGCGGCTGGTGGCCTCGTCCGCCCCGATCAACGGCACGACCTCAAGGATCCAGCCAATCGTGGTGTTTTGCTCGTAGAGGCCCTTCGTCTCGTCGTAGCTGCGGTAGGGCAGGAAGTCGCTCAACCGCGCCGACGAGAAGTATCCCCGAGGCATGTCAGGGGGCGGCGGCTCTTCGAAAACCGTCCGTCCGACCTGTTCCAGAACGCGTTTAACCGCGTCCCCCATCTTGCCAGCCATACCGGCTACTCCTGGACCGCGTTGCGGCCGATTTCCGAGGCGGACGGACCGGGGCGCGGCGCGTTCGGCGCCGGCACCCACCAGCCCCCGCGGCGCATCACCGCCCAGACCTCAGACCGCTGGTGATAGTCGCCCTGCGCATCGACCCACGGCGCGAACACTACGGGGAGGATCTGATCGCCCTCCCGGCGCGGGCCAGTGCCGTCCGAGAAGACGAACGGTTGCGGCTCCCACCAGCGCACGGGGACGGCGTTCTCGATACCGGGCGATTCCGGGTTGGCGGCTCCCGAGGAGCGAGTGCCGTCGATCTGCGCGATCGACGCGCAGGTCTGACCTTCGCCCACTCCACCGCAGGCCCAGCTGCCCTTGGTGTTGGTGGAGCAAGCCGCGAGGCTTGCTCCTGCCAGCAAGATCAGCGCCACCCGCATCAGCTGGCCCCGCCCAGGAACGCCCGGAGCTCGTTGACCGGCATCCAGCCGCTGTTGGTCCGGCCGTCCGCGCGCACGATCATCGGCGTGCCGTTGATCCCGTTCTGCCGGGCGAACTCGACGTTGGCCGCGACTGCAGCTTCAGCGGCCGCACAATCCCCCGAGGTGACGACTTCGCCGCCACTGTAGATCGCATCGATCCCCGCCACGCGGTCCTTGGCGCAGAGCGCGAGCTTGGCCTTCTCCGGGCTATCCGGGCCCATGAACGCGATCGGATATTCGGTGACTTCGATATCGCGGACGTTCTTCAGGTCATCATGCAGACGCTTGCAGAAACCGCAGTTGAGGTCCGTGAAGATGGTCATCTTCAGCGGCGCGCCCGGGTTATGGACGACGGCGTTGGCCTTCGGCAGGGTCACGCGAATGATCGGGCTGTCCGCCGGCGCAGCCGGCGCAGAAGCGGGCTGCACGCCCGGGGCGCCCGGGGTCGCAGGCGCCGCGCCGCGAATGCGGGCTTCGGCCTGACCCACGGCCGCCAGCTCACGCAGTCGGACGTCGGTCACGTCCACCTTGTTTTCGAGGTCCAGGACGGCCCCGACGAAGGCGAACTTCGCATCGCGGGTGACGTAGAAGACGTTCGAGCCGGCGACGACTTCGCACAGGTTGGCGGGGCCTTTGTCACAGTCCGCCGAGGTGATCGGCGTGTTGGGGAATTCCTTCTGGACCTTGTCCTTGAGACTGGTCCCGAAGCCACTGGCGACGGCGACGGTCGCGACACCCACGACGGCAAGCGCCGCCAGGCCGGAAACACCCGCGAGGATCTTCGCGCGACGGGATTGAAGAGAGATTTTCATGAGATCTGGCTTTCTGGAATGGAAGACGGACGCTCAGGCGGCGACGGCCTCAGCGTCTAGGCAGACGGGTTCAGCCGCGACCGTGCTGGCCTTGTCGCAGCACGCCGGGTCCTCGCAGCAGTGGTCGTCGCCCCGCAGCGACCCGAGGATTCCCGCGACCGACGCCATGGCCTTCTTGATGGCGATGGCGGCGGCGTTCTGGCCCGGCGCGTCGTTCGGCGCTGACGGCGGGGTCTTTTCCTTGGCGGAATGGTCGTGCGGAGCGTGCCCCTCGGCCGACTTCGGTGCGGCGCTTTCCGCGCCCTTGTCGGGGCAGACCTGCGAGGACGACGCGGATTGCCCGTGATGGGGGCAATCGCAGGCCGTCGCGACCTGTGCGAGGACCGGCGAGGCGGTCAGGACGAACGCGGCAAGCGCGGCGGCGGTACGAAGATATTTCATGGCGTGACTTTCTGATTTGACGGATGGGTTCAACGGCGGGCGGGGCCGCCAATTTCGAACCCGCTCAGGAAGACGAGTTCGACCTCGATGCCGGTCGGCATTTCCACGACCGGCTGGTACTGCTCGGCCCGCTTGACGTAGTAGTCGGCCAGCATCTCGGCGGCGTTGGCGACGCCGGAACCGGCGG
>Ga0208958_1001470_pt1 | contig 23270 bp, 22 predicted proteins | sample RifOxyB1_FD_184032 | JGI IMG/M metagenome (GOLD analysis project Ga0208958, IMG submission 184032) | Soil microbial communities from Rifle, Colorado - Rifle Oxygen_injection B1 (SPAdes) | ecosystem: Environmental > Terrestrial > Deep subsurface > Rock core/Sediment | place: Rifle, Colorado... | reverse complement strand
ATCTCTTCTGGAGAAATATTTTAATGAGGCTCGAAAAAGTAATTATTGAAAAATGGAAAAAAGATATTGAGTTTTGTCTACCAGGATTACTTGCGGCAATAGAAAAACAAAAATCAAAAACATTTCTAATTGGAGCCTGCATTTTTGATGTTTATCAAATGCAAGGTTGGTTAAAAAAATTTTCTAGGCGAACCGGTGATGCTGATTTCACGATTGAGTATTTTGGTAACCCTTTTGAGTATCAGACAGTTTGCAACGATCTTCTTAAGCAAAGATATAAAAGGGATGATATTCATCCTTATCGCTATCATCCACAAAAAGTGAATGGTGCATATGCTTATGTCGATTTTTTGACTTTTACTACAGATCCTTTACTTGAAAAACAAGCAAAAACTGTGATGTTAGTTGGTGAAAGTTTTAATTTTGAAGGAATGGCCTTTGCAAAACATAATCCACTTTATGTGGAAAACAATATTTATATTCCGAATCCTTTGGCACTTATCTATCTTAAGATGAGATCGTATTATCATAATCCAGAAAGGCAGAAGGATTTTGTTGATGTAGTGGAAGTGATCTTGCGACTTTCAATGGAAAGTAACATTATGAATGATCTAAAAGGCATAATGGAAAATTCAACTGAATTTGTAGTAAAACAACAGATCGAAAGAATGTGTTTTGATATTGAGCATGATAGAGGAGGTCTTTGGGATTTAGACAATATCAAAATAGATTTGGATGAACGGGCCCTTCTCGACGAGTTTGAGTGGGATACAATTCCAACAACATTTGAGTTTTTTCGGATGAAAATACTTAAGCCTTAGTAACCTCAAAGTAATCACAAAGCGCTTCTTGCCAATGAGCAGGTTTATAAAATGAGCTTATTTTATTTGAGGATAACGTTCCGTTTTGGGGCCTTTTAATTTTGGCAGGAAAGTCGTTCATGCTAACTGGGGTGATCGTTACATTTTCAAATTTAAGTAACTGAGTTATGTAGCTTGCCAGTTCATAGTAAGAACAATGTCCTTGGCAAGCAAGATGATAGATCCCAAATTTTAATTTCATCTTGGGAATTAGTTTTTCAATAAAACATGCGATTTCTTTCGCATATGTTGGGGTAATGAGTTGATCATTTACAAATTTTAATTCACCACCGGCCTTTGCTTTTGAAATTATAGTTTGAATAATATTGGTATTTTTTCCTATGGCACTTTTATGGCCATAGAGGGAGGAAATACGAATAATGTAATGATGGTCAAGATGAGTTTGAATGATTTTTTCACCTTCAAGTTTTGATTTTCCGTATTCGTTAAGCGGATTAGTCTGGTCATCTTCAGAATAAGGAGAATTTTTTTTCCCATCAAAAACGTAGTCGGTACTAAAATGAATGAGAGGAATGTATTCTTGGCGACAGAATTTGGAAATAAATTCTAAAGGGTAGGCATTGACCCTGAATGCTTCATCGGGGTTTTCTTCGCAATAGAGAGTATTCGTCAGGGCTACGCAATTAATTATCAGATTAATTCTTTCAATCTGGTTTAAATAAGAGGTTAGCGCAGGCGTATTTTTAAAATCAACATTATGAATAGTGGATTCAATTATTTGATGGGTGCCCTCTTTTAGTTTTGTTGCTATTTCACTTCCGAGTTGTCCATCAGATCCCAAGATTAGAATTTTCATACTTAGAAGGTATATCCATTTTCGAAAGTTGGCCACAATTGATCTTGCTCTGACAAGAGCGGAGACTTGGAAGGCCAAGGAATATTTAGCGTTAGATCATTCCAAATAATACCGGCATTGTGGGCGGGAGAGTAGAAATTGTCTACTTTGTAAATTACCTTGCAATTGTCGGTGAGAGTATAAAAGCCATGCGCAAATCCTTGAGGGATTAATATCTGTTGGTGCTTTTTACTATCCAGTTCAATAGTTAAATATTTTTTAAAAGTTGAAGAATTTTTTCTTAGGTCAACAACAACGTCTAAAATAATTCCTTCCATGACCTTTATTAACTTGGTTTGCGCCATAGGAGATTTTTGGAAGTGCAATCCGCGTATAGTTCCTTTTTTGAGAGTGATGGAATAATTGTCTTGAACAAAATTGAAATCAAATCCAAGGTCTAACAGTTTTTTCTTATTGTAACATTCCTGAAAGGAACCTCTGGAATCATTAAAGACTTTGGGAGTAATTATTTTTATTTCAGGGATTTCTAAACTAAATATCTCCATACTTTTACTTCTTTGTGATATAAATCTGTTGGTTCTTGGGTTCATTGAAAAAAAATAAATATAACTTTAACCAACGTGGAATTAAAGAATAATCAAAATAATCATTTTTGTAGGTGTAGGGGATATTGTTTTTTATCATGATTTTTTCGAGATTTTTTTGTGTGTAAAAATTAAGAGTTGTAAAAAATGGGGTATATCTTTTTATAATTTTCAGGTGTAATTTGACTAAAAAGGGAAAATAGGCGGGGGGGAACGTGGTGATTTTATAGTGAGGTTCACAAGGAAAGGCATAGTTGGGTGTAATAATTACTGCATTACTATTTTTATTGAGTACGCGATGAATTTCTAATAAACTTTTTTTCACATCACGAACATGTTCAAGCACTGTAAAACAGAGAATAAAATCAAAGGAATTATCTGGAAAAGGTAAATCTTCTGCAAAACCTTGAACAATTTGAATTTGGCAATTATTTTCAAGTTTTTTCCTTTCTTGTAGAATGGCAATTGCTTCGTTCGATGGTTCCAGTAATGTTATTTCTTTTGTGTAATATTTAGATAAATAAAATCCTTCTGCACCTGTCCCTGCACCTATAACAAGAGTTTTTTTGTTTTTAGGGTTAATTCCTTTTGAAATAATTGAGTTAATTACTTTCTTTCCTAAAAATTCAACTTCATTTATTCTTAATTCGTTAAAATGGGTAAGCCAATTAGCAATTTTGAGATCTTCAAAATAATATTTATAATAATAAGCTTTAAGTAGTTTTTCTAACGTATTATGGTTATTCATGTTGCAAGCTTCTTTAAAACTGATTGTACCCACATCTTGTTATCAACATACCAATTAATGGTTTTTTTAATTCCGTCCGTAAAATTTACTTTGGGTTGCCAGTTCAATTCTTTTTTTGCCTTGGCAAAGTTGATAGCATATCTCCAGTCATGGCCTTTTCGGTCCTCAACAAAAGATATAAGTGATTCAGATTTACCGACTTGTTTAAGAATGGTTTTAACCACGTCAATATTTCTCATTTCAGCATTTCCGCCAAAGTTATAAACTTCACCTTTTTTACCATTTAAAAAGGCTTGCCAGATTCCTTCGCAGTGATCATCCACATATATCCAATCACGAATATTTCTTCCATCGCCATAAACAGGTAATTTTTTGTCATTTAAAGCGTTATGAATCATAAGTGGAATTAATTTTTCAGGGAACTGATAAGGACCATAATTATTCGAGCATCGGGTAATCACCACATCCATCTTATAAGTTTCATGGTAACTGCGAACAATTAAATCGGATGCAGCTTTCGATGCACTATAGGGGCTGCTGGGAGCAATCGGGGTTGTTTCACAAAAAGCTGGATCAGTTTCTTTAAGTTGTCCATAAACTTCGTCTGTGCTGACATGAAGAAAACGAATATTGGATTCCCCAAGTCTTTTGGAGGCATTCAAAAGATTTAGGGTGCCGAGCACGTTGGTTTCCACAAAGATATTAGGATTAATAATGGAATTATCCACATGACTTTCAGCTGCGAAGTGAATAACACCATTAATTTTTGTGTCTCTAAAAATATTTTCCACAGCTTCTCTATTTCGAATATCACCTTTAATGAATTTAAAATGAAAATTTTCTAAGATATCTTTTTCAATAGTGGGGTAGTGACCAGCATAAGTCAGAGCATCTAAAATAATAAAATTATACTTTTTGTTGGCAGTGGCAATTGTTTTTAAAAAGTTGGCTCCAATAAATCCAGCACAGCCTGTGAGTAGAATAGTGTTCATATTGATTAGCCTTTAAATTCTTTTAAAATATTGATGAGATATTCCTTGTAGTAGCTATTGGGAAGACTGTCTATGCGCATCTGATATTGTTTAACATTGATAAATTCTTTGCGAAGAGCAATTTCTTCGAGACAGGCAACTTTGAGTCCTTGTCTTTGTTCTAAAACCGCAATATAGGAGCTGGCTTCGAGCAGAGATTGGGGTGTTCCAGTATCCAGCCAGGCCATACCTCTATTGATGACTTCTGCTTTAAGTGTTCCTTCTTTTAAATAAGATTTTATAAGTTCGGTAATTTCTACTTCACCTCTTTTGGATGGAGTAATTTCTTTTGCTCTTTTACTAGCAGTACCATCGAAAATATAAAGTCCTGGTATAGCAAAATTTGATTTGGGATTTCCCGGTTTTTCTTCTATTGATAGAACCTTTCCATTTTTTTTATCAAACTCAACAACACCGTATCGTTCAGGGTCAGTTACGGGATAAGCAAAAATATGTGCTTTAATTTCTTGATTATTATTTATTTGATACTTTACGGCATTTCTGAAATTATTAAAATCACCGTGGAATAAATTATCTCCCAAAATCATCATGGAGTGATCATTATTGATGAAATTTTCTCCAATTATATAAGCCTGGGCAATTCCTTTGGGTTCAGGCTGAATTGCATAAGATATGTTAATACCGATATCGTTTCCAGTTCCAAGCAAGTTTTTAAAATGAGGAATATCATGCGGAGTTGAAATAATTAATATTTCTTTAATATCCATCATCATGAGAAGACTCAAGGGGTAATAAATCATGGGTTTGTCGTAAATTGGTTGAAGCTGTTTGGTAATAATGTGAGTAAGAGGATAAAGCCGGCTACCTGCGCCACCAGCTAAGATAATGCCTTTCATTGTCAGCTCCCTAGGTCTTTGCGAAACACTAAAAGTCAATTTAACATACAGAAGGATATAAGAAAAGAATGTGCACAGCAGAAAACATAATATTTTTGAAAATATGCTATGAAATGATGTATGATCGACAAAATTTTAAAACCATAGTGATGCTTGTACGAGGGATGTAAGTATGCATAATAGAAAGATTGCAGTTATTGGATTGGGTTATGTTGGATTACCGGTGGCTGTTTATCTTGGCATGAAAAATCAAGTTTTAGGTTTTGATATTAATTCAAAACGAATTGATGAATTAAAAAAAGGAAAAGATGGAACGCTCGAAGTTGAAGAAGAGTTGTTACAAAAAACTAACGTCTTATACACTTGTCAATTAGATGAAATCCGTTCAGCCGATTTTTTTATTGTGACTGTTCCAACGCCAGTAGATGATGCTAAAACCCCAGACTTGACTCCAATGATTAAGGCTTCTGAAAGTGTTGGCAAAATTCTTAAGAAAGGTGATATTGTTGTTTATGAATCAACTGTATATCCCGGGGTTTGTGAAGATATTTGTATTCCTATTTTAGAAAAATTCTCAGGACTGCAAGGGGGAATTGATTTTAAAATTGGATATTCTCCAGAAAGAATCAATCCCGGCGATAAAGAGCATACTTTTACCAAGATCAAAAAAGTTGTTTCAGCGCAAGATAAAGAGAGTCTTGATATTGTTGCAAATGTTTATTCTTCAGTAGTAACTGCGGGAATTTTTAAAGCATCTTCAATCAAAGTCGCAGAAGCTGCCAAGGTAATTGAAAATACTCAAAGAGATATTAATATTGCCCTGATGAATGAGTTGGCCCTTATCTTCGATAAAATGGGTATCGATACTCAGGAAGTATTAGAAGCAGCTTCTACCAAATGGAATTTTTTGAAATTTTATCCGGGGTTAGTCGGTGGACATTGTATTGGCGTTGATCCTTATTATTTAACCCATAAAGCGATCCTTCTGGGTTACCATCCTCAAGTGATTTTATCTGGTCGAAAGATTAATGACGAAGTTGCTAAATTTGTAGCCGAAAAAACTGTGAAGTTAATGATTGGTCAAGGACGCAAAATTAAAAAAGCAAAAATTGGGATTCTTGGTTTGACGTTCAAAGAGAATTGTCCTGATCTTAGAAATTCCAAGGTTTTTGATATTATAAGCGAGCTTCACGATTTTGGGCTTGATGTTCAAATTTATGATCCATGGATAAATCTAGATGAACTGGATGAAAAATTCAAAAAAATCTTTATGCCTTTTGATAAAATGGAAAAATTGGACGGGATTATTCTAGCAGTGTCTCATAAGAATTTTAAAGAACTAGGCCCTAAGGATTATATGAAAAAAATAAATCCAGGTGGAGTCTTCGTTGATATTAAAGGTGTTTATAGTAGGAATATGTTTGAATCTTTTGATGGTTCTTATTGGAGACTTTAATGCTCAAAAGGATGATTAAAAAAATCCTTTTTTATCCCCCACTCGCACAACTTTTGCTTGATTTGATTTTAAAAATTAACAGTAAAACTTATTTTTGGGCCAGTACTCTGGCAATAAGTTTATCTAACACTAAAGAGCATCCCAAGCACGGCATTCTTAAATACAAAGAGTGGTTTTTAGATCATTGTCAGTCAGACGATGTGGTCCTTGATGTCGGATGTAATACGGGTAGTATGTTAAAACTTATGGGAAGCAAAATTAAATACGGTTATGGTATCGACATTGTAAAGTCTCATATTGATATAGCAAAAATAAATTGTCGTAGTATTAATATTGAATTTATTAATGGTGATGCAACTGCATTTGATTACGGAACTCTTCAGCCAATAACAATGATTACCTTATCTAATGTGCTGGAGCATATTGAAAACAGAGTGGAATTTTTATCTCAAATTATCAAGAAAGTTCGCTGGCAAAATAAGTGTAACCCTAAAATACTTATCAGAGTTCCTACTATTGAGAGGGACTGGATATCCGTTTTCAAGAAAGAAAGAGGACTTGATTATCGATTGGATGAAACTCATTATATTGAGTACACTCAAGATGATCTTGTCCAAGAATTAAAGGTGGCTGGGGTTGTTATACATAGTATGCATCAAAAGTTTGGTGAAATATTTGTTGTTGGTTCCATATTCGCTGGAGAGTAAGTGAAAATATTGTTTTTGGTTGAAAGAAATTTATATTATAAATTTTATGGACCTATCATAGAGGGATTTTTAAAGCGTGGATGTGAAATTCATTTGCTTCATCGATATGATCAGACAACTCTGAATTATAAAAATCAGAAAATGTTTTATTATCCTTTTTTGAGTCAGGTTCCACAATTTTCTAAAAAAATAGATTTTGTTTCAATCTTTAGAACAAATGAGGAGATTTCTAAATATATTGAAAAATTTAATATTGGGTATGTTTTTTCACTTAGCTCGCGTGGGCAGTATAAAATCAAAAAAACAGTGACAAAGTGGTGTACAATCCAACATGGAGTGGATTCATTCAAAGAAAATAATTTTGATAGTGACTTCTTCTTTGTATATTCTAAAAAATGGATAAGGGAAGACATCTTTAAACATGAAAATGATGTTAAGATCGTCGAAGTCGGAATGTATTATTGCGAAGATTTTTCCAGAGCTAAGGTTGTTCGGAAATATAATTTAGATGAAAATAAAAAATATATTTTTTTTGTCCCATTGCCGGTTAATTCGTACGACGCTTATACATTTATAAGAGGTAGGATTAAACGGTTTTTTATGAATTATTTTCTTAAGAAAACAGAACTTGCGCTACTAAGTGAACTGAAGACCCAATTAAAGCCCCACGGTTACGAGATAATTATCAAATCAAGGTTCAAACGGTTTTTATCCAAGGATTATTTTAAGCATGCCCATGTTTTTTATGATGATAGCTTCTATCCAAGTTCTTTGAACGAGTTGTTAGGTATTTCGGAGACGGTAATGGTTAATTTTATGCCAGGTGCAATTTCAACAGAGGCAGCATTCTATAGAAAAAATTTTATTTTTATAAATTACCCAAGATTCAACAAGGAGATGCTGTCGCACGCAAATAGTTATATTAAAAATATTTTTTTTTCAAGAGAAATGGAAGAAATATCTTATAATTACAAAAAAATGCAGAAAATTATTGATGCTGTTTTAAATAAAAACTTCAGTGACTCAAGTTGCTATCGCAAAACTTATATACAACCCACTGACATTAACGGTGTCGATACTATCGTTAATACGTTACTTTTTTCTTAGTTCAATCCAGAAGCCAGTGTTGACGTATTCATTTTTATTAATTGTCATTTTATCAAGAAATAAAACAAAGAGAGATGTAAATTTTAAAACCTTTGCAGCTATTAAGGTGGAAAATGATATTGTATTTTTGGATATCAAATACGTTCTTATTTGATCATAAATGACTGCAAATAATCCCCCCATTCGGACAAATTTGATAAGCTCAAAATCTTTGAGCAATATTTTCATTAAATATGTTTCGGTAAAACGATATAAATCAGCTTCCTTATCCCCATGTAAAGGATGCAAAAAAGGAGTGCTTATAAATAGATGTCCTTCTGGCATGAGCACTCTGTTGATTTCTTCCAAAAGAAAAAGTGTGTCGGGGATATATTCTATGACTTCTGTTAAAATAATTGTGTTATATTTCTCATTTGTAGGAATCTCTGGCAGCGTAGCTAGAATATCTGGATTAAGATTGGGGTTATTATTTAAGATAAACCAATTATGCTCAAGGAAGCAAGGAATCTGAAAATTACCTCTTCGGTTTTTTTTCACACCTCCAATGTCAAGAATTTTTCCTTTAAAATTAGAAATATTTTCTGTTAATAATTTATCTAGGTAATACCTTCTGAAAGTTAAACTAATCATTATGAAGATCTCGCACAAAAACCCATTGAGTATCAGTTGGTTTGTTATTTATTGCAGTTTTCAACCAATCAATTCCATGAATTATTAATTCACGATCATGAAATGCCGTAACATTGTTGTTGGATATAATATTGATACCATTTATAACGGTATCGGCAGTATTACAGTTAATGTACTTAATTCCATATTTTTTTGCGGCTACAAGCGTCGCATCACTGTAAACATTTCCTGGAGGCACCAGTGTGACAATATTGGTTTTAAAATAGTTAGATAATATCTCTTGTGATTTTTTGAGATGTTCATCATGCTCGATTTCAGGTCTCCATGACCAAAATTCTCTATGATATTTTCTATTTGAAGTGAATAGTCTGGGGAGAAACATATTGTTCGTCTCTATACAATGGGTGAGTCCGTGGTTTGCTATTTCAAGTAAACCTTGCTCAAGACCTTCTTTTAAAATATTTGCTTGTTCCGGAAATTTTTCGGGGTAAGGCGCAAGAGAGCCATCTTTGTTAACCCAGGCAGCCGTAATCGCAACAGTAAGTTTGGCATGATTTTTTTCTAGAATACTTAGCATTTCTTGGAGTTCAATTGAATTTAATTCACGATAAGGCCCCCACGCTTTGAAATAGGGTAAATATTTAAAAATTAAAAAATTTCCTAAACCTTGCCATTTGTTTGAGTAAACTTCATATTCTTTAGAGGAAGCACCTATGTCATCAATTCGAAGTGAGTGTTTTATTTTTTCCATAACTTAGTTGGTAGCATGAGCTAGTGGTTGATTTGCCATTTTTTGAAAAAGTGCATTTCTCTTCATGAGATCATCGTAGCTCCCGGTATCGACTACTTGTCCATTATCAAAAAGATAGATGGTATTACAATTTTTCACTGTACTTAATCGGTGAGCAATAAGAATGATTGTTTTTTTATTTTGCAGGTTGTAGATGGCATCCATTATTTTTTTCTCTGAAATCCCATCAAGCGCGCTAGTGGCTTCATCAAAAATCAAAATTGGTGTGTCTCTATACAACGCTCTGGCAATGCCAATTCGTTGTCTTTGACCTCCGCTGAGTTGGACTCCTTTTTCTCCTGTATAAGAGTACTCTTTTTTTGAAAGAGTTTTAACATGATCGTAGATGTTTGCCTGTGATAAGGATTGAATTATCTTGTCGTGATTAACTTCTTTAGGTTCTATACCGAGTGAAACATTTTCAAGAATTGTTGTGTTTGCTAAAAAAATCGACTGGGGAACATAAGCTAGCGAATTTTGCCAAGCTCTAAAATTAGAATTTGTAATTTGAATATCATCGCAAATAATTTCTCCATGCTGGGCAGAAAGTATACCCAAAATAACATCTGCAGTAGTTGTTTTTCCAGATCCTGATAAACCTACAAATCCTACTGTAGTGTTGGGGGTAATAGATATTGAAACTTGTTGAATTGCGGGGGTGTGTTTATTCGGATATGAATACATAATATTTGTAAGTTTTATTTCGCGTAAAGGAATTATTTTCTCATTACCTTGGGGAAAGGTAGAGGTTTCTTGATTTGCTTCGGTTAAGTCGTTTTTAATATTTATAAAAGCGTTAAGGTTTCCTTTGTATGAAGTTATACTGCCAAAAACCATTTGCAAAGCCGGGAGAAGTTTGTAGCCGGTAATTGCAAAGAGGGAAAGTATGGATAAAAATGCATCTGGTTCAGTTGTGGTTTGAAGTAAAAATATGATAAAAGCAGCAATTCCTCCAAAAGCAACTGTTTCAAGTATGAACTTAGGTGTAATACTAATTAAAGTGTTTTTTGCGTATGCGTATGCTGCTTTTAAAGAAGCTGAGAAATACATTTCATAGTAATATTTTTCAATTCCAATTTGCTTGATTTCTTTGATACCACTAAAACTTTCGGTTAGGGCAGTATATTTATTTTTGTTTTGATCGGTGAGTGCGCGACCGTTTAGTTCAAGAAATTTTTTGACTAATTGAAAAATAATTAAATATGCACCGCCAACCATTATGAGCATTGCAAGTGTTGCTTTCGGATTTGCATATAACAAATTAGCGATAAATAAAAGGCTAAGTATAAGCTTGGCATTTAAATTTAGGAGTGGCGCTATAATCCCTGAGAAAACTCGGCTGACTTCGTTATAAATATTATTGATTAATTTAGAACTACTGGTGGTGGTATAAAAAATATAGGGCTTGAGAAGATAATGTTTGTAAAGCGCCGTTCCCAGTTCATGTCCAACTTCTGCACTAAAATAAGTTAATTTATAATTTAGATATATGGACAAAGAGTTTCCAAGTATGATTGCTGTAAGAGCAATTATAGCAGATATGAGTACAATTGTGTTGTGATCTTCTACATTTAAAAAGTTAAAAAATGTTTGAATAAAGTGTTTTTTTTCAACAACATTTTTGCTTGTCGCAATATAAATAAATAACGACATTATCGAGACGGATGCAACTTCCATGACAGAAGATAAAACAATTAAAAACTGAAGGGCAATAATCTTTTTTTTTTGTTTAGAGGAAAGAATGTTTAATATTTCTTGTAGCTTGTTTTTCACATTGATACACTTCAGTTTGGTATGGAGTTAACCCAATTTGTGGTGTACCGTATTTTTTCTTTTATGGCAAATGAGTATTTTGTAATTAAATGAACGGTATATGTTAACGCAATGATTGAATAGCATTAAAAAATTTTGAATTTTTGCATAGAGTTAGATCCAATATTCTGCTTATAGAAGCAGCTTCCTTTATTTGTTCTGTAGGAAATTTAAGCTCAACTACCATATTGTGGTCTTTCGCCGTTTTATTAAAAGTAAGAGAGTTTCCAATTAATGAGCATGTGGAATATTCAACGTTTCTATCAAGGGTAATTCTTATTTTTTCATAATCCATTATCATGCTACAAAAATAATTACGATCATATGATACATAAACAACAGGATTTCCAAAAAAAGGATGGTATTGAGGATAACTGTTAGTTTTGGCAAGAAGAGTTTGGTGAAAATGTTTCCAGTCGTTAAAACATATGGCACCTAAATCAATAACAATTTTTGATCCAACAAGGGCATCTTTCTTTTTTATTTCTAAAAATGTTTTAGAGGGGTCATTATTATACCAACGGGCCCTAACTTTGAATTTGGAAATACTTCCAAAATTTATATCATTAAGGCACTTTGAGTTGGGAAGATCAAAATATAAGGAGTGAACTTTTCTTTTTGGAAACTTTTCGAAATATAAAAAATTGCTGAGGGATAGACTGGAAGCGAGTTTGTCAAAAAGAACTGGAAGGGTTAAATACTTTAATTCATATCTATTATTTTTCATTTTTTACTTTTTCATAATTTGTTCTTGATACATAGTATCTATGTTTATTGATTCAGTTTGAAAAGTCTTATTGTTAATTATAAGCGTATTGCCGTGTTGAACTTTAATTTGTCCCCCATCAACTTGAGTGTTAGTTATTTCAAGAAGAGCGTTATCATATTCTGTTTTTTTTGTGTAAGCCATAAAAGGGTAAGTCGTTTGATGTATAATTGCACCTGCTCCTCGTACTTGCGAACCATCTTTTGCCACAATTCCACAACCACTGTTGGATATTTTAATATTTTTTACTTGAGCTATTGTTTTTTCACCAAATGAAATACCTTTGTCACGTATTTCTGTGGCTACAAAGTCTTCAACAAAAACTTCACTTCCACTAAAATCTAAGGCATCTCCTTTTATATTGGAAAAATAACTTCTAAAGATTTTTCCAATGGAAAAGTCAAAGTCTACTCCATCGGAAATGGTATTGTTAATTTTTAGGTCGGATATTTGAAATGAGCTGTTAAAGAGGTTTAAAGCATCTTCACATTTAACGTTTTCAATATTAGTATTTTCAATTTGCACATTGGATTTGTAAAAAGTAATTCCTCCTGTTAAAAATAACGGAGGAGTATTAATACTAAGAATGTTAGAAATTTCAACATGCTTTACGTATGACTGGCTGGAGTTTCCTCTAACAAAAATACCATTCCAATACTCGTTAGGGTTGCTGGGGTGTAGCTTAATTGGTTTCTGAGAAGTCCCTTGCAAGTCAATTGAACCATTAACTATCAAATATACTCCCTTTTTAAATTTTAATAGTGTTCCTTCTTTGATGATCAGATGACTTTCGTTGGGAAAGATAATAGGTTTTTCAATATTCCAAGTTCCTGATTGGATTATAAAACTATTTTTATTTTTCTTTATAAAGCTGGGGAGATAACGACTTTGTTTATAAGTGTTAGTATCCCAATTTTGAATAAAGTTTGTCTTATTCAGTTTCAATGACTTTTTTTGATTTTGAAAAGTTGTGAAAATTTCTAATTGATCGACGGTGCCATAAGTAGATAGTTTCAAAGTATGAAATTTGCGGCCAAACATTTGTATATTGGGTGCTAACTTTTCATTCAACGGTATGTCGGCTTGATGGTGGTTTTCGTTGCGTAAAATTATTTTTTCCAATATGACGGGGAAAGGGAGATAGTTTTTGATTGTTAAAATTGATGAAGTTTTATTGAATATTGCTTCAATATGTTTATGAAAAATATTTGTAAGAGGAACGTCCCATTCCTTTTTTGAGGTAGTTTTCATTTGTTGCGCTAGAGCTTCTCTTGAGTTATCACCAAAGTAGAAATCCAGTTTTTTGTTCAATAGATTTTTTTTGTTACTGTATAGACCTTCAAGGTCAAGGAGTTGACACCCGTCAAAAGAAGCAATCTTTTTATAAAAAAAATCAAAATCATTTTTATTTCCTTGTGTGTCGTTTATAAGGTTAATACCTTCATTTATAAACTCCTTTAAGCGATCTCGAGGTAATTCATTTAATGGGTAAGAATAGGGGTCAAAAAAATTTCTAGATTTAGAGATAGAAGTTGGTTTATGGCCGTTATCAAAGACTATAGGTTCAAGTTTTAATGTAAATGGATTGAGGTAAAATTTCATATTAGGCCAATAGACGGGGTGTGTGGTGTTCCAAACATCACCAAGTAGCATGGCATTTACCATTTGTTTGGAATCAAAAACATCGTCGAATGATTTTGATCCATTTTGATAAGCATCCATTAAAAAAATACCAAAGTCTCCTAACATAGATAAATTGATATTTTTAGAAATTTTTTTGGAATTAAATAATTTCGGAGTAACTAAAAACATATTTTGATAAGGATTTACTGCGGGCCTTTTGTTGTTTACTGAGTAGCTCCATAGTTCGTTATCAGCATATCGTAGTATAACGCTTTCCTTGCGTTTATTATGCTCCAATATTTCTTTTGACATATGTTCTTCAAGCGCAATTAAACCAACATCATTTCCGTTAAAGATTACCCTTACAAAATCATATCGAGGAGCAATAAGTCCTATTCTTCTGGCTTCGTTCATAAAAATAGGTTCGACAAGAAAATTTCTTGTCTCGGGAAGTTGTAAAGAGAAAATCTTCATGCCTGAAAAATGTTTTTTCTTTAAATTGACTCTCAGTGACCAAAATCGACCTGTATAATGGTCTTTTAAATCACCCTTAAGTCGGACTTGAGCAGAATACAGCTCGTTATTGATTTTTATTTGTGCTGGAATACTTGTTGGGTCAGTTAATATTCCTGTTGCCAGAGCCCTAGCTCTGTCTTTTAAAAGTAGGCGCATATGCTTTGATCTGATATCAAGATAGATAGTTTGAAGATTATTTTTTAAGGAAAAGTTTCTGCTTATATAAGATTTCCATAAAAGCGAATCATTTATACGGTATTTGCAGCTAGAGGGGTACTTGAATGCTGTGATAGGAATAGTTACAATGAGTAAAATGATGCCCAGTAAAAATAAAATGAAAATTATTTTAACTTTTTTACTTATAATCATGATTTTAAACTGCTATCCCTCAATTGGCTTAGAAAATTCAAATTTCACAGGAAATTCCATTTTGCTTAATGAGCTTATCAATTCATTAAGCCGAGCGTTTAGTCCATCAATGTGTTTAGATGTGAAAATGATGGTTGATTTATTGCTCCCTTCAGAATTTGATATACGAAATATTTCAACGCGAATGTTTGGATCATTACTTTCTAAAGACCTCATAATTTCTTTGATTCTTAAAGAGTCGCCCTCCCAGTCAATGTATAAAAACAATTTATTTATTTCAGCATTTTTTCCAAGCCTTGGCATAGCAACAACAGCAAATAATAAAATTAAAAGTATGATAGTAAATGTTAAAGTTGCTTGATCTGCTCCAAACCCAAGTCCTGCGGAAATAGCTAGAAAAAGAAAGACAAGTTCCTCAGGTTCTTTGATTGCTGAGCGAAATCTTACAATAGAGAGTGCTCCGACAAGCCCTAAACTCAAGGCTAAAGAGGATTTAACTATTACAATTACCAAGAAGGTTGCAGCAGAAAGCAAAGGAATTGTTCTAGCAATTTGAACTGGACTTCCAAACGTCATTCCTCTAAATAGAAAAACCCATCTAATGGCTAAAGAAGTTAAAAAGCAAAGAATCATGTTTATTGCCGTGCTATAAACGGAGATTTCCTGCGAAGTTTTAAAAAATTCTAATACATCATTCATATCAGCGAGACCTTTTGTATAGGTAATATAAATTAATTGGAGTCTTTCATATGAAGGCTTTGTTCCGCATTAATTATTGCCTTATTCCGTTTAGGTTTGTCTAGTAATTTTTGAAAACAATATCGGTTTCTATTTTTGTGCATTACTGTTGACAGTGCAAAAGATTAGATTCAACGAAATAGGGCTATCTAAAAATCTTATAAGTTGAAAATTAAGGTATTTTGTAATTTTTTGAAAATAGATTACAATTAAGAATAACTTTAAAATAATTATGTAAGAAGTTATTACTCTTAAAGTAAAAAAGTGTCATGTCTATTTAGATTAGACAGGGTGCTGTATGACACAGTATAGCGACATGAGTTAAAACATAGTTGCCAAACAGTTTAGTTTTGTTTAGCTTGATTTATGCATATTGATTTTGTTTAAGGTTTTACATAAATCGGATAGGGAAAAAAATTATCTCCGAAAAATGATCTTATTAATGATAATGATTGAATAAAAGATAACATGAATTTTTTGATTAAACAATTAGTATGAGGAGTTTGTAAAAGTGAAGTATCTAGTAACTGGGGCAGATGGTTTTATTGGTTCTCATTTGGTCGAGTTTTTACTCGATAAAGGAGAACAAGTTAGAGCTTTAACGCTTTATAACTCATTTAATGACTGGGGGTGGCTTGAAAACATTAAGAATATTGATCAAGTAGAAGTTGTCAGTGGTGATATTAGGGATCCATATTTTTGCAAAAAACTTGTAGATGGTGTTGACGTTGTTTTTCATCTAGCATCTCTTATTGCAATCCCTTATTCTTATGCCGCTCCAGCTAGTTATATTGATACTAATATTAATGGTACTTTAAATATTTGTCAGGCGGCAATGGCTGCAAAATGTGTACGGTTGATTCATACATCTACAAGCGAAGTATATGGTACAGCCCAATATGTTCCAATTGATGAAAAACACCCCTTGCAACCTCAATCCCCATATAGTGCATCAAAAATAGGTGCAGATGCAATAGCAATGAGTTTTTACTATTCATTTGGGTTGCCCGTTACTATTGCGAGACCTTTTAATACTTATGGGCCGAGACAATCTGCGAGAGCTGTAATTCCAACGATAATTATTCAAATCGCTAATGATGTAAAAGAGATTATGTTGGGTGATGTTTCTCCAACAAGAGATTTTAATTATGTTCAAGATACTTGCAAGGGCTTCTGGATGCTTTCTCAATCTAGTGGGGCTGTTGGAAAAACTCTGAATATTGGTTCGAATTTTGAAATATCAATTGGAGAAACATTTGATTTGATTAAAAAATTAATGAAAAGTGATGCAAGAATTGTTCAAGATGAACAAAGAATAAGACCTAAAAATTCAGAAGTTTTTAGATTATGGTGTGATAATACCTCGATAAAAGAGTTAACGGGGTTTAAACCTGATTTTAGTTTGGAGACTGGTTTAAGAAAAACTATTGATTGGTTTATGGATGATAATAACATAAAAAAATTTAAAGCAAGAATTTACAATGTTTAAGGAAATTATTGATATTATAAGATACATTTATAAGACCAAGGAGTTTATTCCACTCCATGCACCTGTTTTTTTAGGGAACGAAAAAAAGTATTTAGCAGAATGTATTGACACAACTTACGTATCTTCAGTGGGAAAATTTGTGGATTCCTTAGAGGAGAAAATTAAGGAAATTACTGGGGCGTATTACGCAGTTGCTGCTGTTAACGGAACTCTTGCTTTGCAAGTAGCTCTTGAGGGGGTTGGTACTAAACCTGGTGAATATGTTTTAACACAATCATTAACTTTTGTAGCTACAGCCAACGCTATTTCTCATTTAAGGGCAATTCCGATTTTTATTGATTCTCATCCTGAGACATTATCTTTGAATCCAGACATTTTGAAAACATTTTTGAAGGATAATGCTTATTTGGATCAAGAGGGATTATGTAGACTCGCATCGGATAATCGGATTATACGGGCCTGTGTTCCAATGCATACTTTTGGAAACCCTGCTTTAATCACAGACATTATTGAAATTTGTAATCATTATAATATTATTGTTGTTGAAGATGCTGCTGAATCACTTGGTAGTAAACATAACGGTATTCATACCGGGCTTCTCGGGGAATGTGGAATTTTGAGTTTTAACGGCAACAAAATAGTTACATCTGGAGGTGGGGGAGCGATTATCACAAATAATGTTAAACTCGGTGAGCGTCTTAAACATATAACCACTACTGCTAAAATTAAACATCCTTGGAATTTTGAGCATGATTATCGTGGGCATAATTTTCGAATGCCAAACCTTAATGCTGCTTTAGCTTGTGCTCAGTTGGAGCAAATTGATAATTTTCTTGACATTAAAAGACACATTGCTAATAGCTATAAGGATTTTTTTTCCAAACAAGATGGAGTTAGATTTTTTGATGGGTACAAGTCTGCTGAATCCAATCACTGGCTAAATGCTATTGTTTTTGATGATCCAAGCAAACAGCAAGAATTCTTAATTTATAGTAATGAAAACAATGTTATGACCAGACCGATTTGGAAGCCAATGCATCTTCTCGATATTTACAAGGAATGCTTAGCTACAGAAATGCCTTATACTGAATATTTTTATAATCGTGTAGTGAATATCCCTAGTGGGGTTCCAAAGTGCTAAAGAAATCACCCATTATTTTAATAGGAGGAGGCGGACATTGCCGCTCTTCAATAGATGTTATAGAGTCAACAGGGATATATGATATTAAGGGTATTGTCGATATCAAAAAACTTAGTGATATTGAAACGCTTGGATATCCTTATTTGGGCGATGATGACCAATTAGAGTTAAATATTCAAAAATATCACAATGTACTAGTTACGGTAGGTCAGATCAAATCTTCAGCTGTTAGGGGTACCATTGTGGAAAAAGCAAAAAAATGTAATGCGAATTTTCCTACAATTATTTCTTCAAGAGCAAAAATTGCAAGAACTTCAATAATTGGTAAGGGTGTGATTGTTATGCATGATGCAGTGGTAAATTCTAATACACTAGTGGGTGACTATTCAATAATCAATACAAAAGCATTGGTTGAACATGATTGTATCATTGGGAGTTTCTCCCATGTTTCTACTGGAGTAATATTGAATGGTGGGGTTAGTATTGGGAATCAGACATTTATTGGCAGCTCTGTTGTTGTTACACAAGGTGTGGTGATTGGTGATAATGTTATCATTGGAGCTGGGGAAGTGGTGAAAAGAAATATTTTTAAAGGCGAGATTATAAGGTGAATAAGGTCATTGTCATAGCAGAAGCAGGGGTAAATCATAATGGTGATTTAGAATTAGCTAAAGAGTTGGTAAGACAAGCTGCTGTTGCCGGTGCTGATTATGTTAAATTTCAAACTTATATTACTGAACATTTAGTGACGCTTAACGCTCCCAAAGCTGAATATCAATATAAAAATGATAATATAGTTCAATCTCAGTATGAAATGTTAAAAAAATTAGAACTAAGTTTTGATGATACTTTAGAACTTAAAAAATTTGCAGATACCGCAAGAATAGGTTTTTTATCGACAGGATTTGACCTAGAGAGTATCGGTTTTTTGAAAACGTTAAATATACCATTTTTTAAGATACCCTCCGGTGAAATTACCAATTATACTTATCTCAAGCAAATTGCGTCTTTTAAAATGCCTATAATTATGTCTACTGGCATGGCTACAATGAAAGAAATTGAAGAAGCTTTTTATTTACTTATAGAAAATGGTATGAATAGGAACGATATTACAATCTTGCATTGTTCTACGGAATATCCTACATCTTTTGAGAACGTAAACCTACTTGCGATGAGAACTATTCAACAAAAATTTAAAACAAAAGTTGGTTATTCAGATCATACAGTTGGAATAGAGATTCCAATCGCGGCTGTGAGTATTGGAGCGCAAGTCATTGAAAAACATTTTACTTTGAATAAAAAAATGCAAGGTCCAGATCACGCAGCCAGCATAGAACCGGATGAATTGAAACAAATGATCAAGGCGATTCGAAATATTGAAAAAGCCTTGGGAGATGGATTTAAAGTACCTTCAGCGATAGAAGAAAAAAATAAAATTGCAGCAAGAAAATCGATTGTAGTAAAAAAGACGATAAAAAAAGGTGATGTATTTTCTGATAATAATCTTGAAATAAAAAGACCCGGAAATGGGATATCTCCTATGAAGTGGCCCGAAATTATTGGAAAAATTTCCTCGAGAGATCATAGCGCAGGAGACCTCTTGATAATATGAAAAAGATTGGCATAGTTACAACAACGAGGGCTGAATATTATTTACTTCGGCCATTAATCCGAGATTTACGAAAAGATGATCTTTTTGAAACGATTGTTTATGTCACAGGAACTCATTTGGCTAAACAATATGGTGAAACAGTTAATCAAATCGAAAAAGATAAGATTAAAATTGATTATAAAGTGCCAATTGATTTTAGAGGATGTACGCCTAAAGATATTTCGGGAGTGATGGTTCAAATACAAAATAGTTTTTCAGAAATATTTTCACAACGGTCATTAGATTTACTAATTATATTAGGGGATCGATTTGAATTAATGCCGATAGTAATAGCTGCATCATTATTTGGTATATCTCTCGCGCATATTCATGGTGGAGAAGTTACAGAAGGAGCGTATGATGAGTACATACGGCATAGTATAACTAAATTTTCGCACCTTCATTTTACAAGTTGTGAGGACCATAAAAGAAGAGTAATTCAATTGGGAGAGTCTCCAGAACGTGTTTTTAATGTGGGAAGTCTCGGAATTCAAAATGTAAAACATATAGTCCCAGCTAACAAGAGAGAAATTGAAGAATTTTTGAATCTAAATATAAACGACAATTTTGTGTTGGTAACTTTGCATTCAGAAACGAAAGAAAATCAAGAATATCAAAAACAAATGGTACAATCTCTTTTAAATGCGTTAGATCAAGTTGATATTAAGATTATATTTACCCAGGGAAATGCTGACCAATATGGTGAGCTTATTGATAGTGAAATTTGTAATTTTGTCAAAAATAACTCAAAAAAGGCTTTTTATTTCAATACACTTGGTGAAAAATATTATTTTTCATTAATTCCATATCTAAAGGGCGTTATTGGCAATTCTTCTAGTGGTATTATCGAAGTACCAAGCTTTAATATCCCTGTTTTAAATATTGGTAATCGACAAAAAGGTAGAATTTGTTCGAAAGCTATAGTGCATTGTGATTCTTCTGAAAGCCAGATATTATGCGGGATTAGAAAAATTCTTAGTGATGGATATCGTAAAAAAGTTGTAGTTTATAAAAACCCTTATGATGGTGATGATGTATCTGGAAAAATTTTACAAACTATAAAGTCTTTTGATAAGTTCCCCACAGCTAAGTCTTTTTATGATTTAAAGGTGTCGGAATGATAAAAAATTGGAAAGAAACATTGGTTTTTGAAACAGAGCGGATTGTTAAGGCTGTTGAAATATTACAAACCACAGCACTTCAAATAATTTTGGTAGTTGATAAGAATAGCAAGCTGGTCGGTGTGGTTTCTGATGGAGATATTCGAAGAGCTATTCTGAATGGACAAGATTTCAGTGGATCGGTTAGAGAAATAATGAATCCAACCCCCGTGGTAGTGACACGAGAAGATTCAAGAGAAAAAGTTTTAGAATTATTTCGAGAAAAGGTCATTACTCGCATCCCTGTAGTTGATAGGGATGGGCGAGTAATTGATCTTTATAGGTTTGAATTATTTATTAACTCCACTAGTAAACCTAATCCTATTATAATTATGGCTGGTGGATTAGGGTCACGACTTGGAGAGCTTACTGAAGAAGTTCCCAAGCCCCTGCTTAAAGTAGGTGGAAAACCAATTCTTGAAACAATTTTGCAAAGCTGTATTGAACAAGGATTTCATAATTTTTATCTTTCCGTTAATTACAAATCAGAAATGATTAAAAATTTTTTTCAAAATGGGGAAAAATGGGGAGTGCGAATTAACTATCTGGAAGAGGATAAGAGACTTGGTACAGCTGGCGCCTTGAAACTTTTGGATTATGAAAATAATGACATTCCATTTATTGTTATAAATGGAGATATATTAACTAAGGTTGATTTTACAAGTTTAATAAAGGATCATAACGAAAATAATTCTTGTGCAACGATGTGTGTTAAGGAATTTGATTTTCAAGTACCATATGGTGTTATTGAAATAGTTCAGAACATGATTCATAAAATCTGTGAGAAACCTTTACATAAGTTTTTGGTTAATGCAGGGATTTATATGTTGTCACCTAAAATATTAAAATATATTTTATCCAATGAGTATTTGGATATGACCCAACTATTCAATACAGCTATTGAAAATGGAGAAGTGATTACTGTTTTTCCAATTCATGAATATTGGTTGGATATAGGGAAAATTCAGGACTTTGAGCGGGCACAAACTGAGTATCATCAGATATTTTAGTTGATTATATTGTTTATGGCGTCAACGGTTGATTGCAGTGAGTTGGGGCCAGTTTTCTCCCAAATCCACTTTATATATTTTTGTATAGCACCTTCTACATCTTTTGTTTTTAAATCGAAATTTTGATTATTTAAGTGCTTAATTAAATCAAAACTATTGGCAAAATAAGGGATTGGAGCTGTCTCAAACCAATATTGCAATGATTCATCGATTTGTTTTCTTAAATGTAGGACTTGTTTATTAAAAAATAAAGCTTCAATGGAGGAACAGGAGAAGCTTGTTATGACAAGGTCGACTTGTTGGATCAAATCACTTACGCTTTGGCGGTGATCGTCTATGATTATTTTGATATTACCAGAAAATATTATAGGAAAATTGATATCGTCTTTGTAAGCAGGATGATTTCTTACAATGAAGTGGTAATTAGGAAATGTGTCAATAATTTTTTTGAACTCGAGATAGTGTTCAATCTGCTTATCTTTTGAAGTTTCATGTCCAACTAGACAAAGGATTTTTTTTTCTATCCAGTTCGTGGGACTACTGGGGGGGGGGAGCATTAATGGATTTCCAGTTATGTGAATTAATTTAGTATTTTTTTTATTCAGATATGGTGTTGCAGAAGATTCGCCCCACAGGAACAAGTGACAATTTGTTAGTGTTAATCCAAACAGTTGATTTATAGAGGTGTAAGGGTATGTAAAGGGGTTAATTATTTTTAGTATTGATGACTTTAGAAAAGACCTTGTTTTGTTTTTATTTTTGATTGAGAAATTAATAAATGCAGTTTGCAGGATAATGATGGGACAGTTAGGTTTAAATTTTTTCAAATATCTGGCAGTGAGAGTGCCGTCGGAGGTCATAATAATTAAACTTGGATTTATATTATTTAAAACCTGCCCTAATTGTTTAAAATGTTTATGAAAATTCATACATTTTTGGAAGAGATTGTGTGGAGGTGTAGCAGGATATGGATTCAGTCTAATAATTGATTTAAAGTTTTTACGCAAAGCTTCTAATTTTTGTGAGTTTTCAATGTTAATTTGTTGGTATGTTATTTCGCATGGATCCACATAGTAACACTCATAGTCTTTATTTAGTTGGCTAGCAAGAAGAATAAAATAAGAGTCAGAGAGATAAAATGTCGTTGGTATAAAAATTATTTTACGCACAGTTGAGATAATCCGATAAACAATCACGAATGTAAATAAATAACTACATATTTTAATCCGGGTGAGTTATTATCCCATGATTTTCAAAAATTATTATTAATTGTTATATTTTGAATAATTGCGGATTAGATATGTATCAAAATAGAAGAATTGCAGCATTGATTCCAGCCAGGGGGGGGAGCAAAGGGCTTAAGAGAAAAAATGTTCTACCTTTAAATCAAAAACCTTTAATTGGATGG
>Ga0208958_1001468_pt1 | contig 23276 bp, 25 predicted proteins | sample RifOxyB1_FD_184032 | JGI IMG/M metagenome (GOLD analysis project Ga0208958, IMG submission 184032) | Soil microbial communities from Rifle, Colorado - Rifle Oxygen_injection B1 (SPAdes) | ecosystem: Environmental > Terrestrial > Deep subsurface > Rock core/Sediment | place: Rifle, Colorado... | reverse complement strand
CAGATAAGAAAATGTTTGGATGGCAAGTTAGACAAAAAAGAGAAGATAGAATTGATACAGCTCTTTTTTGTAGAGATATATGGCATAATCTATTAAGATTATGATAAATCAATCCTGTCCCAGATTCATAATTCTAAAAAGATTTATTAATTGGATAATTCATATATCTCTGTCTTAGTGAGGCAATGCCAATGAGCTAGGGCTACACGCTTGTTAATAGCACTTTCTTCATAAGAAAGTCATGAAATTCAATTGCAACATTAAGTAGCAATGAAGAAGCGAAAACTTGTGGAGCGAAATATGGAGCAATGGTGATTTACTTTTAATTAACAAGCTACATGGTTGGTCTGCTGTCAACGAGAACGATGACAGGCTTAGGTTCAATGGCAACAACTGGAACGACAACAACGACAGCCATGCTTTCGGAATAGCTCTAGCAACTAAGACACTAAGATGGCTAAAACATATAATGCTCTTTATAATGGAATTATCTCTTTTAGAAATTTAGTTCTTGCATGGAAGAAAGCAAGAAAACATAAAACAAAGAAACCTTATGTTATTGGGTTTGAGGCAGATTTGCGAAATAATCTTTTGAATCTTTATGAAGAATTAAAAAATCAAACTTACAAATCCGCGTTACTTGTAACCTTTATTTTGCGAGACCCAAAAACCCGCAAAATTTCAAAATCTGCTTTTAGAGATAGAATTGTTCATCATGCGATTGTTAGAATTTTAGAACCAATTTTTGATAAAACCTTCATTTATGATTCTTGTGCAAACAGGAAATGCAAGGGAAATTTATTTGCCCTTAAAAGATTATATTGCTTTGTAAGAAAGGTCTCAAGAAATGGCGAACTAAATGGGTGGTTTAATAACAATCAAATAAAAGGATATTGCTTAAAAGCAGACATTAAACATTATTTTGAAGAAGTGAATCATGAAGTTTTACTTGAAATAATCCAGAGAAAAATAAAAGATGAAAAAGTTATCTGGTTAATTGAAAGAATATTAGCCAATTTGCCAGCAGGGCAAATTGGGGGGGGGGCGATGTACTTTTTGGCAGAAAAGGAATGCCTCTCGGAAATCTAACTTCTCAATTTTTTGCTAATGTTTATCTTAATGAATTGGATTATTTTGTAAAGCATAAATTAAAAGCAAAATTTTACATTAGGTATGTTGATGATTTTGTAATTTTGCATAATTCCAAAGACCAGCTTAAAAAATGGAAAGTTGATATTAATAAATTTTTAAGAGATAAATTAAAGTTAGAATTGCACACTCAAAAATCAAGGATAATCTCTCTTTCAAGAGGAATTGACTTTGTAGGTTTCAGGAATTTTTGGTATTATAAATTATTAAGAGAAAGAAATATAAGAAAAATGTATTTAAAAATTGAAAGTTACAAACAGAATAAAGTTTCTAAAGAAAAACTTCTTGAAATCTTTCAAGGTTGGAATGCATATGCAAAATGGGCTGATCCTTTTAATTTAAGAAAAATGGTTGTAATGAAGATTTATTCTTCTGCAAATCCTCAATCTATTTATACATTAGAATCCATATATCCAAATAAAATAAAAAATATCCACGGACAAATGTAAAATAAGGCAAATTTATGGGGTGTTAGAGAAATTATTAGAAAATTCAATTTTCAAAAATCATATATCCCAATATTTTGAAATGCTTTGATAATCTTTATTAATACTCGTGAAAAATCTCCAATCTTTAGATTGGAGTTAAAATGTATAGATTTTTCCCGGTTCTCCCAAAACCCAAACACAAACTTCACACTTTAGTGTGGAGTATACTCAAAGGGTTTTGTGATTTTTCAGTCAAGCAAAAATTAATAAATCTCATTAGTTTCATATAAATATGGTGAAATTCAAAGAGGCGCTTTATTACAAGAAGTTAAACGACAGAAAAGTTCATTGCCTGCTCTGTCCGCATTCCTGCATGCTTGACAATGGGGAATATGGGAAATGCAAAGTTAGGATGAATATTAACGGCAATTTAAAATCAATGAACTATGGAAAGTTGCATACTGTGATTTCTGAAAAAATAGAGCAAGTGCCTTTTTATCATTTTATGCCTGGCTCAAATGTGCTTTCAGTCGGGACTGAAGGAAATACTTTGTCATCAGGAAAACTGGAAAATATTCCGACAATTAATCAGACACCAAGCCAGCTGATAAAACAGGCGCAGAAATTGGGAGTTCAAGCAATTTCTTTTTCAAAAAGTGAGCCAACTGCCTGCTACGAGTATGCTTATGAACTCGCAGATAATTCAAGAAAAATGAAGCATATAGTGCAGACAAATGGGTTTATAGAGAGCATTCCAATTGCGAAATTATCTGGTAAAGTTCACGGATTTTTATTTGATATAGTTTCAATGAACGAGAATTTTTATAATAACTTTTTAGGAATAAATCCTGAGCCAATACTAAAATCATTGAAAAGAGTTTACAATAATGGTGCTTGGGTTGAAGTAAGAATGAATCTTGTTCAAAGAATTCATGAAGATTTATATGATGTAAGAAGAATTGTTTCGTGGATGCTTCAAAACCTTGATGCAAAGGTTCCGCTTCATTTTTTCTGTTCAAGAAATTCGGCAAATCCTGAAAAGAATTTTGACGAAGAAACTGCAAAAAAAGCAAGAAGGATTGCAATGGAAGCTGGATTGAATTATGTTTATGTTCATGGTTTGAAAGATTTAAACAGCCAGGATGCAAAAGATGCAGGGAATACTTTTTGCCCACGATGCAAAAAGGCAGTTATTGTACGTTCAGACAGCTATGTTGAATCTTTTTTATCAGACGGCAAATGCTCATGCGGAAAAGAAATTGCAGGCGTGTGGAGTTGAATTTAGGGAAATTATTAAAAATATTTTTTGCTCTTTTTGCATTTTTTACTTTGATTAGTATTGTTTATTCAATTCAGATAAATGAAGTAGAATCAAATCCTGCTGGAAATGATGCAGGACAGGAATGGATTGAATTTTACAGCAAACAGGAAGTTAATCTTAGTGAATATAAAATAACAAATAACGACGGACAGGAAATGCAGACAAATGCTGCATTTTCAGGATATTATGTTTTAAATCTTGAAAAGCAATGGCTTGACAATTCAAATGAAAAAGTTATATTAATGAAAGATGGAAAAATAATTGATGAAACCTTAGTTTTTTCAGATAGTACAAATAATGGAAATACTTGGAATTTCTGCACTAGTTGGATTCTTATAGGTGCAACAAAAGGTGCAGAAAATAACTGCCCTTCAAATAATCCAAAAAATAACGAAGATTCAGATAATAAAACCCGTGAAGATGTTCCATTAAATTTATCTTTAAATGATTCAAAAAATGATTCAAGCTCTAATGCATCCCCAGAATATGTAGATAATTTAAATGCTAATAATCCGGTGCAGGAAATTATCTATCTTTCACCGCCACAAACTATAAAAAATCCGCAAAACAACGAGGTTTTGTTCAGATCAAAAAATGAAAAGATAAAGCTTTATGCTTATGCGGGATTTGCAGTATTTTGCGCGCTTATCATGGTTTTTTTGCTTCTGTCCAATAAACTTAATAAACCCAGAAATTATGAGGAGATATAACAATGGCAGATAAAAAAATAATTTGTTCTATGATTATAGAAATGCTAGGAAGGCCTCCAGAGCATTTAAACGAAACAATGGAAAAGCTTATTGAGAGTTTAAGCAAAGAAAAGGGGGTTATAATTATTAATTCAAAAATTTATGAGCCGAAAAAATTTGAAGAATTGAGCAAGGATAAAGAGAGTGATAAAAATAGCAAAAAGCAGATTAAAGTAGAGCAGGAATTATTCACAACATTTGCAGAAATAGAGGCAGAATTTGAAACAATAGAATCATTGCTTGTTGTTGCTTTTAATTACATGCCTTCAAGCATAGAAGTGATAAGCCCAGAGGCTATGATTGTAAGAAATTCTGAACTAAATTCTTTGCTTACTGGAATTGTTTTGCGGTTGCATAAATATGATGAAATAGCAAAAAAACTTGTTGAAGATAACTCTATGCTCTACCAAAGAGTACAGCAGTTCCAGCAGATGTTTAAAGTTAGTGAAGTTAAGCCAGAAGAAAAAACAAATAACCAATCTGATGGGAAAATTGGTAAAAAAACAAAGAAAAAAATTGATAAGGAAATTGATAAAAATAAAGTTGACTAATTATATATTCTAGAATACAGAAATATAAATAGGGCGTATACTTTTGCTTTTATAAAATGTCTTACAAAATAAGCAGAAAAGAATTCCTATTATCTGCATCTGCGCTTGCAGGAGCAGCGCTTCTTGGAACAGGATGCAGCACTATAAGAAACAATCCAATAGCAAATATTTTTCTGTTTGGAGGGCAGTTTTATTCAGGGCTTTTAGAATCTATGGTTATAGTTAAGAACAGAAGTTCTGGAATAGATTTAGAAGAATCAATGATGGGGCGTTCAGCAAGAAGTGCAACAGGAGCCTATCATGATTTTTATTCAGTTTCAGCAGTTTCTAATCCTTCAATTGAATTCGCGCAGGTTGAATGTAAAAGTGAAGAAGAGCGCGAAGCTCTTAGAAAAGGATTTTCATGTTCTGATATAACTGACAGAAATGATGACAAGGTTTATCAATTCGATGAATTTGGAAGAGCTGATGAATTTAAGAGATATACTCCGATAAATATCGTTCATGGAATTCCAGAGGGCATAAAAGGCATAAGATTTGCTATTGCACTGGATAAAAATCTCGCTGTTGCATACCAAAATGCATTTCTGCCTAAAATAGAAAATCCAAATGCCGCAATAATAAACTTTGAAGCAATTGCTTATGGAGATTATACAAGTATTCTTTTATCAGGAAAAAAAGAGCTCTCGAGAGCGGATTTTAAGGTAAGCGGACCGACGCCAAAAAAAGAGGAAAAATAAATTTGTTGTAATCAGATAATATTGGCTCGCTGCGCTTGCCTGACAAATTTGGTTCGCTTCGCTCACATATTTTATTCTGCAAATCATTAATCTATTTGCACATTGGTTTTTATATAATTTAATTTATACCAAGGATAAAAAGAAAAGTGAAATTGGAAGGATGCTGAATTTGGGAAAGTTATGGGATGTTAGAAAAATTAGTGGGATTTAATCCAGATTAAATGGGAGTGCTGTTTATTCCAGATCTTTTATTAATTATATCACGCGCAGTTGAGGGCTTTTTCATTTTTAAAAATACAATCACTCCAACAAGTGCAACAAGCGCGACTATTACAATTACGACTGTCCAGTTTCGCGATGGAGTTTCTGTTGAAGAAGTTTTGCATGTTCCTACACAGCACCATCCGCCTGAAGAAACTTTATTCTCTCCGTCACAGCTTTCGTCAGATAAGCACACTTTTCCGCCTAATTCTGTGCAGGACTTTCTTGAACTGATTGGAATAGATGTCTGATTTGTTGCATTTTCTCCTATCCGGAATTCAAGAATTATACTATCATTTGAACTTTCTGATGTTGCATTAATTGTTCCTGTGAAATTGCCAATTTTATCAAATAAAATATTTAGTTTTATCAGTGTGTTGTTTTTTGGATTAAGATCTCCTATGCTTTTATTAGAAATTGAGATATATTTTTTAATATCATCTGAAATAGTTATATTAATTTCGCCAGTGCTGTTATCTCCTTTGTTTGAAAGAGCGATTGTATAGACATATAACTCTCCTTTTTTCAGATTTTCTCCTATGCTTTTTATATCAAAAGAGATTCTGCTTATCTTAACGCTTTCATTTTCAGTAATGTTGATTTCAGTATTATTTTCTTTTTCTGAAGTTGCATTTTTTATAATGTACATTGGCAGTCCATAACTTTCAGAACCAGAGGAAAGAACAAGTTTTGTAATTGTTGTTTCACTGATTTGTGATGTGGAAATAGTTATTTCTTTATCATCTTGTGCAGGAACAAAGGTTGAGCCAGAAACTGATTCAAGAGAGTATGATGCAGTGATGTCATTATCCAGATTATTGTGCAATGTTAAAATAAAATTTTTTGAACCGATAAAAAGTCCGGGCTTTGCATAAAATACTGCAGTGTTATTGGTAATTACAAAACTCTTTTCAATGTCTTGAGTTTTGATTTCATTTCCTTCCTTGAAATAAACATCTTTTATTCTTAGGCTCATATTGCCTTCATTATAAGGAAGAACTGCCCAGATATAATAAGTGTTATTAATATTTGCAACTCCATAATCAACTGGAGTTAAAACATGTGCCTTAAAAAATCCAATGTCTTCTTTTGTTATCGGCTCCAGAATATTGCCTTTTAGTGTTGCAAAAAACGTCCCGCCTTTTGAAAAACTATCTTTTGAAGTTATAATAGATAATGCCTGTGAAAAAGAGATTAACAAGAGGACTAAGATCACAGATGCACCTAATTTTTTTATCATTATGTTTAAAGAAGAAGGTGATTAATAAATTTAACCTTTACTTGCTCATAATTTATTATAATCTGGATGATTGATAATATCAAGTATAAAACAAATAATTTCAATCTCATTTCCTTTAATTGTATAAAGCATTCTCCAATATCCAGCAAGTTCAACTCGCCATAAATTTGATACATTATATTTTTTTGGGATAAGGTATTTCTGAATATTATCTCCATAAAATGGATTTTCTTTTATTAGAGCACTCTTTTGTTTTATTGATTTAAGCAATTGCATTTCATTTGTATTCTCTTTTCCTTCACTTAATTGCTGTCCAACAATTGCATTAAGTCTTCTGTATTCATTGTTTGCTTGTTCAAGAAGAATAATTCTTACAGGTTTGTTCATATTTCTGTGCCTCTTTTTATAAGTTCATTTAATTCCTTTCTTTCAGAAAATATCCATAAAATTCCTTTTGTTCCAATAATTATTTTTCCGCTTATTTGAAGATAATCAAGAACCTGCATTAATGTTTGATGCATAACTTTTCTTGGCAGTCGCCTCTTTAATTCTGCAATAGAAATTAGTTCTCCTGCATTTTTTAAAATACCCTCTACCATCAGCACAGTATTCAAAGTAGGAGAATGCCCTATTTGTACATTTTCAAGTATTTGTTTTTTTACCATTTTGCTATATAATTATATTCAATGGTATATATGTATATAAATGTTTTGGAAAGGTATTTTTGAATCATTTCCCCAAAACATTTAAATACACGCACGAATTATCGTATGTACACTAATTTAACATAAATAAAAATAAATAGAAAATAACACATGGCAACATTTACTGTTTCAATACCAGAAGAGCTGAAAAAAGAAATGGACAAGCATCCAGAGATAAACTGGCCGGAATATCTTAAACAGCGTTTTGAGATAAGACTTAAAGAGCTGATGAAATTTGAAGAATTGAAAAACTCCGGAAAATTAAAATGACGAGCTTAACTTTGCCCATATCTGATGAATTTAAAAATTCTCTAAAAGTTTTTATGTGGATAAATTGGAGCGAAATTGCGAGAGAGGAAGCTATAAAAAAATTGATATTTGAAAGCTATATGAGAACAGGAGATATTACAGACAGGCAATGGGAATTCTGCGAAAAAATTGATTGGCATCCTGTTGATGAACTGCCTTTGAAAGAGGAGTTTATTAAGAAATTGGATAAAATAAAAAAAGAAAAAGGCATTAAATTTAAGAATATAGACGAATTAAGAAGGATTATTGAGAAATAAAATGTATGCTTATGAAATAATGCCTACTCTGCAAAGAATTCTTAATAAATTGTCAAAGAAAGATAAGAATCTCTATGAAATAATTATGAATAAAATTGAGGAGATTATCGAAAATCCGTATCATTACAAACCATTAAAATATGATTTGGCAGGAGAAAGGCGAGTTCATATAATGAAAAGCTTTGTTCTCAAATTCGGAATTGATGAGCAAAAGAAAATTGTTCGTTTTATTTTCTTCGGGCATCACGACGAGGCGTTCAGGAGATAAATTTCTCTTTTTTAAAATGGATTTCTTTAACCATACAATTCGTGATGCACAAAATTCTTTAAATTTATGTATTATAGATAATTTAATTTAAATGTCTGAAGACATTGACATTTTTGCAAATAGGAATAAAAATACTTAACGCCCCCACGATACCTTATCTTTTTGCTGATTTTCCCCCAAGCTAGAGATTATGCAGAAAACTTTAACAAATTAAATTATTTTTTTAAAAAATTTTCAATAGGTATATGAATAAAATCATTCGATATAACTTTTTCTTTTGTAATTAGGATTAATTCTTTTATGTGTTTCTTTTTTTCTTTCAGTTCTGTTAATCCTTTATATTCTCTTTCTGGAATTTTTTGAGATGAGACAACATTAATCGCTTTGTTATTAAAAATAAAATCTACTTCGTTTTTATCTGCCCAGTAATATAGTTGTTCTTTTTCATCTTTTCTTAGTTTTTGTGCAACAAGTGCTTCAAATAAATGCCCTTCATTAACTCTTTGAGATAGAACCGTGGTTAGTCCGTTATCTAAAGTATAATATTTAGAAGCTCTTCCTGCAGTGTATTTTGTTTTTGCAGAATAAGAGAAAAATGGAACTTCAAAAATTAAGTAAGCATCTATAAGATAAGAAAGATAGTTTTCTGCTGAGCGGGGGTTGATACCTAACTCTTTTGCTAGTTTGTTTGGGCTTATTTTTAAGCCAGTATTTGAGAGTATATATTGCGCAAGTGCCTTAAATTGCTGCGTTGCGACGATTGAATATCTTTCAAATATGTCTCGTAACAAAATATCATTAAAATACTGCAATAATAACCTTTTTTTCTTTTCAACATCTTTTTCAAGAACTACTTCTGGAAAACCCCCATATAAAAGATACTCTTGAAAGTTTCCAATTTTTTCCTCTTTTATTTCTAAGTAACTAAAAGGAAAGATTTCAAAAGTTATATTCCTTCCAGTCAGAATAGTGGCTAGGGAAGGAGCAAATAAGGAGATATTGGAACCACTAATTATAAACTTTTTATGAGATTGGATATCATAATGGGTTCTCAGCCAACTTTCAAAACCTTTGATTTTTTGCACTTCATCAAAGAAATAATAATCATAATCTGGAAATTCTTTTAAAACTTCTTCAAGCAGTGAAACATTAAGGTATTGCAAGAATCTATAATCGTCAAAATTAATATAAACACATTTCTTTTTTGTCCTATTGGCTATCTGGCGTAAAATTGTAGACTTTCCGCATCTCCTTATCCCCTTTATGATTATGACCTCTGGGCGAGAAAGCCACGTTTCTATTTTCTCTAGATATGATTTTCTAATTATTCCTTTTTCTGAAAATTTTGTTATTGCTACATTTTTTATCGCTTCTTTCATGAAAATTGTATGTTTTTAGTGTTTATAAAGGTTTGTAGTGCTATACAAACATACATTAAATCTACACCCAAGATTGCGAAAAAGTGTATAACGCCCCCACGAGGCGTTTAGGAGATGAGCGCAGTTTTTGGTGCATAAAAGATTATAAAAATAATAATTTTCTGCTTAAAATGATCGCCGGAATTGACCACCAAGCAGACATTGTATTATACTTAGAAGTAGAAGAGGTAGACAAACTTGGAAGCGAAATGCTTAAAGGAGTTCTCATTAAAACTCAAAAACCAAAAAGACAGGGGATTATACATATTTCTGTGAATGATGACAGAAAAAATGAGAAGGGGTTTGGTATTGGAATAAATGATGAAAAGTATTGGGGAGTACAAGAGGGTTTTTGTAGGTGTTTATGGGAACAGAATATTACCAAGAACTCCGAAAGCGAGGAAGAATAGGCTTAAGACAAAGAATGCTTGATGGAAGTGAAGTTGATATTTATGATAGGTCCAAACTTGATGGAATGGAGGCAATAAGAGTAGAAACTTTTGAATTTTATAGAGATAATAAAGATAGATTGCGTAAAGACTTTGGATGAAACTTTAAATCAAATCTAACATCCCATTAACAATCTCTCTAAAAAATATCCTTCCCCTACTTGCTCATCTCTCTTAATTTTCTTAATGTCTCATCAAACTCTTTGTCTTTTGGAGAGCTAATTGGCTGCTGTGCTCTCGGAGGCATTGGACGATAAGGCATTGGTCGTAATTGTCTTGGAGGAGTAGGAGACATCATTCTTGGAGGATAAGGAGGGTATCCAGGACGCGTTTGTGCAGGAGCAGGTCCTTTTTTAAATCCACCTTTAAATTTAAATAAAATTAATCGCAATTTATTTCTGAAAACTATTCCAAGTATAACTAATAAAATTAATATTAATAATATCCAAATCCATAAAGTGCTTCCTGCTGGTGCAGCACAGCATTTTTGTGCACTTGAATCACATGTTAAGATATATTCTTCTGTGTCATCTGAAGAACATTCTGATTTGCATATTCCTTTATTTCCATTTTTTCCGCAAGTTGATTCAACAGGCGGAGGAATAATTTTTGTTTCACATGTTCCATCACAGCAGGTTCCAAAATCAGAAGAAGAAACAATTGTCCCAGTGCACTCTTCGTTTGCATCGCATATTTTCCTAAGTTGTTCTGAACAGGTTTTTAATGAATCCGAACAGCACACTTGGTAGCTTAAACATCCTTTAAATTCTTTTAATGTAATTCCATTAGTAGTGCTTTGACATTGTATATCTGTCAGGCAAAAATTTCCTTTTGCTTCGCAATCTTCTTCACCTGGTTTAGTTACACAAACTCCATTAGTGCATTCTTCATTTGTTGCGCATTCAGCATCTCCTGTACAGCCAGTTTCTTCTGTGCCTGTTGTTAATTGCAAAGGCCATCCGCTATATAACAACATTGCAGTATCGTGGATATTATTATTGTTCCAGCATCCTTTTTCTCCCTGAACTTTATCAGATAATAAATATTCTTTTGCAACATCAATCTGTGAGGGATTTTGTCCTTGCAAAGCCATAAATGCAAGCGCAGTGCTATAATATTTATTGTATGCACCCGCTTGCCACATATTTGTTTTGAAATTGTCCTGAATTATAGAGTTTAGCGAATCATCAGAACCAGTCATAATATAGAGAAATGCCTCTGGAAAGTATTTTTTATTCTCATCCTGAAATGCATAAAGATAAGGAAGATACTCGCTTATATCTTCTTCCAGGGTTTTAAGCGCAAATGCAGCCCATAAACTTCCTTCATAGTCGCACACAGTTCCCTGCTTGAAACATTTGTAAATAATTTTTTCAGTCGTCTGCCCGTTTGCAACAGCAGAATTTATATTTGAAGAAACATGAATCGTTGAAGAACTTTGTGTTTTGTAAAGAAGTGTTGTTGTAAAATCTTTGTTGCACGAAATCGTAAATTCTTTTTCAAAACATCCAGGACTTATTTTTAGCCAGTATTCACTTTCACTTGAAGCTAATTGCAGGCAATTTGCCGTGCTTGAAACTATTCTTTTATCATCAGCTATATTTACTTTTCCAGAACTTCCAGAATAAGTTGCTGAGCATTCAGTTGCACCTTCAGAATCTATCTGGAGATACCATACAAGTTCAGAACTTATTTTTGTCTGATTTAAAAGCCAGTTTCTTGATTTGTCAGTATTCATTTCCATTCTGTCAAATGCAAGAGTAGCCATAGCAGTATCTTGAAGTTTGCATCCTGCTTTTGGCCAGCATTCGCCGTCTTTTGAATTTGCAATAAGCGCATCTTTGCAGTTTTTATAATTTCCAAGTGTGAGAACAACTGCTTCTTGTTCTGCGATTGTTAATTTAGTGCAGTCATTTCCTATTAAATCCTGCAAGCATTTGTAAGCTTTATCAACTTTAGTGCCTGTTGCGCTCGTTGTATTCTCTTCTGCAAAAATATTTTGTGAAATAAACACAACAGCAAAAAATGCAATAATTATAAATATTAGAAATCCTCTTTTTATTTTCATAAATTATTTAAGAACAGCAAGTTTAAAAAGTTTGTCAAGACGCCTTTTCTAAATTGTCTGGCGATAGTTTGGCTTAAAGTAGGATTTAAATAAGTGTTCTCTCTAAAATAGTTATGGATAAGGAGACAGCAAAACAAGAGGTAGAAAGGATAGTTAATCAGTTTCTTGCAATTCCTAAAAGTGAACTTGATGAAATGCCTGAAGAACAGATAAAATTTAGGTTTATTGAGCCATTATTCGAAGCGTTGGGTTGGGAAAGAGAAGATATAGAAAAGGAAAAGAGAGTTTTGAAAGGTAGAGCCGATTATATTCTAAAAATAGGAAATCAAGATAATTTAGTTGTTGAGGCAAAAAAGACAAGTGTTGGCTTAAATGAAGAAGAGGGAAGACAAGCGATTTCTTATGCTTATCATAAAAACATTAAATTTGCAGTGCTAACCAATTTTGCAAGAATAAGAGTTTATCATGCTTTATCTAATATTAAAAACATAGATAAAAATCTTCTAAAAGATAAAACAGATTATTTAAGATTTAATTGCGAAGATTTTGTTAAGGATTTTGATAGATTATGGCTCTTATCAAGAGAAAGTTTTGAGAAAGGGGAAATAAATAAACTTCTTGATAATGTTGATAAGAAGTTAATTAAGCCAATTGATGATGCTATTTTAACTGATTTATTGCAATATAGAGAATGGTTGTCTAAAGACTTGAAAGAAAAAAGAAATTATTTAACTGATTCTCAAATTGATGAGATTGTTCAGATTTTAATTGATAGATTGATTTTTATGCGTTCTGTTGAAGATAGGGGATTGGAAGAAAAAGAATTTTTGTTGAAAAAAGTAGGTGATGTTCAAAAAGGAAGAACTGATAAAAATTTGTGGTTTTTATTAATAGTTCAGTTTAAGATATTTGATAAAGAATATAACTCTAAACTTTTCTCAGAAGGGTTATTAGAGAAAGAAGGATTTTTTGATGATAAGACCTTAATAAAAGTTATAAAAGGACTATATGATGGAACACAAGACCATCAAGAAAGATATATGTTTGATGTGGTTCCTATTGACTTGTTAGGGAGTATTTACGAGCAATATTTGGGGGTAGTGCTAAGAGGAACAGAAAAGCGAGTTAAATTAGATTTATTAAGTGGAAAAAGAAAGAGTATGGGAATTTATTATACTCCTTCTTATATTGTTGATTATATAGTAAAAAATACTATTGGGGAATATATCAAGAATAAATCAATAGATGAAATTTTAGAAGTAAAAATATTGGATTGTGCTTGTGGCTCTGGCTCATTTCTTATTAAGGCATTTCAAGAACTAATTGGGGCCATAGAAAAAAGACTAAAGAATGGAGAGAAATCTAAAAGTATTCAATTTAATTATTTTAAAGATAGATTAGATTTAGGACAGAAATCAGCAATACTTGAAAGATGTATTTATGGAGTGGATTTAGATGAGAAAGCTGTTGAACTCGCACAGCTTAACCTTTTGTTGAAAGTTTTAGAAGAAGAAACAAGAGAAACAAGAAGAAGGATTTTGCCGAATATGAAGGATAATATTAAGAATGGGAATAGTTTAATTGATGATTATAAAATTGCGGGAGATAAAGCTTTCAAATGGGAAGCTCAATTTCCAGATGTTTTTAAGCAAGGAGGGTTTGATGTTGTTGTGGGAAATCCGCCTTATTTTAATATGCAAACTATGGGAAATAAAATACAGAGATATTTTGAAACTTCTGAAGAATGGAAAGACTATTATCGTGGGCAATCGGATATTTTATATTATTTTTATATTAAAGGTTTAAAATTATTAAAAAAGAATGGAATTTTAGGATTTATAACATCAAGATATTGGTTAGAAAATAAATGGGCAGATAAATTAAGAAATTTTATTTTAGAAAATTCCAAAGTTAAAGAGATTATAGATTTTAAAAATTCCTATGTTTTTGAAGACGCAAATATTCATACTCTTATTTGTATCCTTAATAAAGGGAAAGAAAAAAATTACAATATTTTGTTTAAGGTGATAAATGGAAAAAATGCAACTGAAATAAATAATCAATTACTAACAAAGACTTCTAATAAAATAAATATAGAAAAATTAGAGAAAATGAGAGAGTGGGTTTTTGAAGAAAATTTAAGTATTTTAGATAAGATCAAGGAAAATTCTGTTGAATTAGATAATATTTGTTTTGTTAGTAAAGGTATGGATACCGGATTAAATAAAGCGTTTATTGTTGATGAAGAAACAATAAACAAGAATCATTTAGAAAAAGAGATTATCAAGAGGGTTATAAAGAATAGTGAAATTAAAAGGTATAAACCATTAATCCCTACCAAATATCTTATTTATACAACAAATGAAACCAAAATTAATGATTTTCCAAAAACAGAAAAATATCTTAACCAATTTATAAGTAATTTAAAAAATAGATGGGAATTTAAGAAAAATGGTTGTGAATGGTTTAGAATAAGTACATTAAGAAGTAAGGAAATATTTGATAATGCAAAAGAAAAAATATACTGCCCTTATCGTGCAGGAGAGAACAATTTTGCTTTAGATATAAATAAAATTTATGGTATGACAGATACAACAATAATTTCTTCTAAAGGGAATGTTGATATGAATGTATTATTAGCTGTTCTTAATTCTAAACTTATGAATTACTTTGTTAAAAAAACAGGAAAAAAGAAAGGCAATAGTATAGAATATTTTGCAGATTATCTTAAACGCTTACCTATAAAATTGCCAGATGAAAAACAGGCAAATAAAATAAAAGATTTAGTAAATAGAATTACTAAACTTTATAGGGAAAAATCAGAATCACAGATAGTAAATGTTGAATATGAAATTAATGAAGAAATCTATAAATTATACGGAATAACAAAAGAAGAACAGGAGATTATTGAAAAATCTTAAGATGGGCCCATATTCTACAGACCAAAACGAATTTAATTCTTTGCTTTTAAGTGATGAACAAAAGAGATGGGCAGAAGAAGTTTATTGGGATTTACCAAAGAAAATAAGAAGACTTATTGAAAGGTATCACCTAACTCTTGATTATTCTCCAAGACACTATCCAGATAAAGACGAAATTGCTTACTTTATAAAACCAAATCTTATTGAATTTAATCGGGATTATAACGCGCATCTCTTAAAAAAGGATTTTTTCATAGGGGCTCTTACTCATGAAGTAGGACATTTTTATATATTTACTATGAATCGTTTAAAGAAAAAGATATACTTAATACTTTTTAAGGGCGATAAAGAGCTTTTAGCAGATCATTTTGCCCGCAAGTTTGGGTTCTCAAAAGAAAATGAGATTATCAAAAAAATTCAATCCTCTCCCATCAAATAATTATCCTCTTCTTTTTTATTGATGATTGATAATGAATGATTATTAAGAAAGTCCTTGCCAATAAAACTTGGTAATTCTTGTGCAAGATAACCTTTTACTAATGGGATGCCTACATAAACTTCTTGTTCAAATTTTTTAATATCTCCTTTTTCATCTCTAAAATTTAATTCGCAAATACCTAATTCTCTTAATTCCATATTAATATTTCCGAGTTGAACATTATATTTAGATGGTTTAGAGTTATAAGGTATTCTTGTTCTTTTTATAGAACTTTCACTAATTATTGTAAATGGACAACCAGTATCAACAATCCCTTTACAAAAAAGATTGGGAAAATTGCCATACTTAACAGAAAAGGTTACCATATCTCTTTCAAAACCTAAACTTTTTCCACTAAATAATGGAATCTTAAACATTTTAAAGAACCATTATGCCTTCTTCTTCGGGAACAAATTCTATGACCGTTTTTGCAGGGTCTATATTTTTATGTTCTAATATCTTGTTCACTTCTTCTATAGAATTCCCTGAGGCAACAATCTCCCCCTCTTTGATTGCAACAAATTTATTCAGAAAATCTTTTCTTAAATATTCTTTTTTATCCTGAAAAAAAATAAAATCCGTTTCAAAAGATTTTAACTCCATAGCTAATGTATTAGTGATCATCTTAAAATCATTACTTCCCTTTCTTAATAAACCTACCTATTTTTTTTATATAAATTTGCTTTTCCCAAAATTGAAAATCAAGACGCACTTTTAGTTTTCATCCTGTATTTTCTCGCGCTTTTCACTTTTGCAATAGTATAATTCACTGGATTTTTCAGCTTCATTGAAAGCTGATCCATTTCATATATTCCCATCTCTTTGTAAATTTCATTGTCAAAATTCGGAGGAAGAACCACTTTATTTTTTGAGTGCCAGGATATTTGCGCATTTATGTATCCTTGTTTTAGAGAAGGCTTGTTTAGTTTATTCCATTCATTTAGTTTTGCTTCAACATCTTTTAAATTCATTCCAAGTGTCCTGAAAAAATTTATAAGTATGAAAACTCCTCTTTTTTTTCCATCTTCCATTCCCTTTAATATATTATTTATTACAGGAGGAAAATTTTCACCGGTAAATTCATTCTCTGACAATTCTATTTTTTCCCGAAGTTCATTTTTTTCAGTATTTTCAGAGTAACCATTTGTATAATTTGAATGCCCTGCTTCTTTCCTGTTCATCTCATTGTTTTTATGCCAGTCAATTGCCTGGAGAAGCAGTTTTTCTGCTTCATTTTTTTCAGAGTCGGGAATAAAATCAATTATTTTCACTTTAAGCGGGTCTGCATCTGTTAATTGGAATTCTTCAATCTTGTTTTTGTCGAGCACAGCACTCGCGAGCGCGGTTTTTTCATGAAGTGAATAAGGCATCCTGAATAAATGTCTTGAAGAAACAAGAAGAATGTCAAGCCCAAGAAGCTGGAATATATCTGTTGATAGAATCGTCTCATTGAAATTTTCTGGATTGTTCAGCGAGTTTATTAAGCATCTTGTACAATAAAAAAATTTTTTGCTTGTTGTTTCTTCCATGATTCTTTTGCATACAGGGCATTTTTTATCTTTATATTTTTTTTCAGTTGAACTAAAAGTTTCTATATGCGGGGGATAGCAGTTATCACATCTTACACTTATCTGGTATCTTTCCTGCGATAAATTTTTGCATAATTCGCATCGTATTCCAGTCAATCCTTTAACCTTTGCAAAATCATCGTCTGTATTTATTATCATCTTTTCAAGAATAGGTCTTGAGATTTCTTTTAAATATTCAACAATTGCTCTTGGCCATTCAGGAAACATCTCTTTTGCATTAATATCCCCGATTTTTTCCGGAAATGCTTTCCATGGAACAATTATGTGAAATCCTTTGCTTCCGCTGAATTTAACTCCAACATTTTTAACTCCAGAAAACTCAAGCGATTTAATAATTGCAACAGCTGCTTTTTTGCTATAATCCACCCATTTGCAGTCAATATCTATCACTAAATCCCATCCAGTTCTCAACTCGGTTATTTGCTCTTTTCCAAGCTCTGTTGAAACTCTTAAAGGTTCTTCCCATAACTCTTCTGAACAATGAAAGCTCGTTGCACCATTTTTTACAAAGGAAAGTATATCCATAGGGTATTGGAAGCTGTCTGGCCGCTTGCCAAAGCCCTCAAAATATCTCGGTGAAATTTCCCGGTTCTTAGAGAATTTGAATATTGCATCAAGCACATCTTTTCTTGAATAATACAGCAGGGCAATTGCCCTCACACGCTCCTCTTTTTCTTCCATTTATTAATACACTCGTTTTATTTTAAATACATTTGGTGAATAGAGTATATGCTTATTTGTTTTTATAATGGTTGCTTATTGAATTTTTCTTTAACATCCCATTCTTTTCCACATTTTAAGTTGTTTAATTGATGCTTTCTTTTTTATTTTAAAATAGTTTAAACCAGATAAAAACTCAAGAACCAATGTATAAATGGAGGAGGATTTGAAGAATAAATAATCGCGCCGAAGGCGCGCAAATTAAGGCGAGCCCGAGCGATTGCACGAGCAAAAGAAGTTTATATAATGGGTACAATCACAAGCAGGAATATTATCCTTCTTGCCTTATAGAAGCAATCTATTTTATACTATAACAAAACTTAAAAGTGCTCAAGTGCTTTAGAACTGATGAAAGCTAAGCTTGACAATCCAAAAGTGCTGTCAGAGATAATTTCAATAATCTCTGAATTAGTCACAGAAGTAAAAATAAAATTTACTGAAACAGGTATGGGCATAGTTGCAATAGACCCTGCAAATGTTGCACTTGTTTCATTCCGCCTTCCAAGAGAATCATTTTCAGAATTTGAAGCAGGAGAAGAAGTTCTTGGAATAAACTTAGACAACTTCAAAGCAGTTTTGAGGCGGGCAAAATCAGGAAGCAGCCTTATAATGGAAAGCGAGGAGAACATCCTTAAAATTGATATACTTGACAAAGTGAAAAGGAGTTTTTCTCTTGCATTAATTGAAATTGAGGGTGAGGATAAAAATATCCCTAAACTTGATTTTCATTCGCAAATTCATATAAATCCTTCTGACTTTGTGGATGCAGTTGAGGACTGCATTATTGTTGCAGATTCGTGCTCATTTATGGCTTTTCCAGATAAGTTTATAGTCGGTGCAACAGGGCTAAATTCTGCAAGAGCAGAGTTTTCAGGAGATGAAGTAAAAATAATCTCAGGCGAGTCAAAGGCAAAATATAGTTTGGAATATCTGCAGAAGTTTATGAAAGCAAGCAGAATAGCAACAAAAATAATAATTAATTTCTCAACAGACCATCCTGTAAGGCTCGATTTTATCAATAATGAAGCAGAACTCTCATTTATTCTCGCGCCGAGAGTTGAAAACGAAGACTAATCTGATTTTTTAAACACCCCATTCCTTTCCTTATTTTACATCTTTTCAATTTATTTTTATTGCTTTAATTAAAGGTTAAATTAAACTATATAGAGTCTAATGTATAGTGGATGAAGGATTTGCAGAATAAAATAGGTGAGCGAAGCGAACCAATAGTTAAGGATTATACCTTTCTGGATTATATAATCTTTCCTGCATTTCTCTTATCTCTCTCATTTCTTTTTCATAGTCAAACGCAGGAGGATTTAAATCAGGATTTGGATATGATGAATCTGGAAGTGGCTGATTGCTCCATTCAAAAATAATTAAATTTCCCCACTCATCTACATGAGGCCCTCTGGAATAGCCTGTTGCGCAGCCATTTGTTAAAGCTGTTAAAGATGCTATTCCAACTAATCCTGCTCCAGCAATTAAATTTCGCAACACTTTCATAAAATAAAGATAATAAAGAAGTATAAAAGTTTATGTGTGTTTAAGAAACGCCAATATTTATTCTGCTATCATCCCATAACTTTCCATTATTCAGCATTTTTTAATTGAAGTTGATTTAATTAAATTAATTCAATACTAAATTAAAATATATAAAAACCGAGATATAGATTGGCGTCAGATTTGAGAAAAGCAAATTAAGTGCTGAAAGCACCATTAATCTATATCTTTAAACTCGCCATACCTTTTCTTTACTTTACATCTTTTAATTTCAGATTTCTTTTCTTATAATATAATCTTAAGTATAATATTCTTATTAAAATCCAAAGGAGCAATATGCAAACAGATTACAGATTTGCAAAAGAAAATCGTGGGAATATTTATAAACTTCAGTTTATTTGTTAAGATATGCCAATTAAAAAGAGGACGAGATTAAAGGCAGCTGAAAATTCTAAAGAAAAAAATAAAAAGAAATTTAACAATACTGATCAAGCATTACTTGGATTTTCATTGTTAAATAAGCCATGGGTTTATGTGATTGCTGCATTTTTTATTGTGCTTGCTGTTTCAGGCGGAGTTTGGGTTTATTCAAATAAGAGCGTTATGATGTCTCCGTTTTCTTGGGCAGGATTGCCTACCATAACTCCTCCGCAAGATTGCCCTATTTATCATGAAGATCCCGCAGATATAAACAATGATGGATACATACGCTCTATATGCACTTCGAAGTCAAAATGTACTCGCAGGGAACATGGGGAAATAGACAACCATCATTATACTTGTACTAACATTAAATCGCAAGATAAACCTGACGGAGATGACTGCTGTATAGTGAAAGCTAATTGTGAACTTAGACCTGATAAAGAAATTGGAGGGATAAATTATGATTTTAAATGTGTAAAAGGAATTAGTATACTTATAAAGGAGGATCCTAGAGATAATTCAGACGATAATAGTCCTGCAGATTTAAAATGTCGCGAGAAGACAGGAGATATACTTGCATTTAATGCTTTAGGCAAATGTGGTGGTGCGGGAATTATTCTTACTGATAGACCAATTTGTTGTGCTGTTTCAGTTTCCCTTGAATAATTTATTCTATTTATTTCTCAAAAACCTTTAAATACTTATTATCCTTCTTCATATTAATAATATTGCTAATTATATAAGCAATATTCATATTAAAGATAATATGAACATTCATAATAATAAAATAATTGATTTTGTGAAGAAAAAAAGAATTGTCACGAGTTCTGAAGTTGCACAATATCTTAAAGTTTCTTGGAATACTGCGGACAAATATCTTCTTGAGCTTGTTGTTGACGGAAAAATTGAAAGAATAAAAAAACAGGGAGTGAATTTATGGCTGATAAAATGAAAAATAAAAAATCTTTTTTAGCTAAGAATAAAAAAGCCCAGATAAATATTTTTGTAGTTATTGCAATACTTATAGTAACTGCATTGGCACTGGTTTTATTTTTATACCACAGGCAGAGCATTTCAATAACCCCGAGCAATCCAGAAGAGCCGGATAATTATATTTCTCAATGCACAGGAAAAGCACTCGGAGATGCAGTCAGTATCATGCTTGACAATGAAGGATATATTGGAGGATATGCAAATTTTAGCTTTGAATATGAAGAAATTCCTTACTGGTGTTACACACCAAATAATTATGCAAGATGCACCCCTCTTGCTCCTATGACAATTGAACATTTTGAAACAGAAATTGAAAAAGAAATAAAGCCAAAAGTTGAAGAATGTTTTTCCTCACTTAAAACAAGTTTAGAGAAAAAAGGATATTCTGTAAAAATGTCTCCAATGCATAATTTTTCAGTTGAGATGATGCCTTCAAAAGTTTCTCTAAGTATTAGCAGGGATTTTATTGCAGAGAAATCAGGCGAGCCGAGAAAGTTTAATAAATTTTCTTCGCAAATAAACTCTCCTCTTTATTTGCTCGCAGTTACAAGCCATGAAATAATGCGCCAGGAAATAACCTTTTGCAATGCAGATACTCTGGCGCTAATGAGAGGAAATTCAAGATTAACCATAGAAAAATTCACAACAGGCAATGACAATAAAATATATACAATAAAAGATACTTTGTCAGAAAAGGAATGGAAAATTGCATTTAGGAACTGCGTGCTTCCGACGCCGGCATAAAATGATAAAACAATAATCAAAATAAAATTAAATATAAAAAAGAAAAAAATCACAAACCAAAAATAAAGAAAGTCCAATTAAAACAATGAAAACAAAAAATCAAATCATAAAAAACAGAAAAAGAAAAATTCCGAGTTCGGTTAGTTTAACTACCTGTCTATCACACCTTATTTATAATAGTAAGAGATATTTAAATCTTTCTACTTATGTTTTAGGAAAATATTGTGGACCAACCGAGAATCGAACCCGGGACTTTTGTGTGATAGACAAATGTTTTACCATTAAACTATTGGCCCACGATAGAAATATGGGGATAAATTTTATAAATGTTTAGAGAACAAAAAATGAAAAATAACCTAACAAAAAAAAGAGCACTGGCAGAATTTGAAATGTTTCTGCTGGTAGCATCCATAATCTCATTCTCTGCTTTGCTCAGCGGAATTTATTCTGCAAAAGAAGTTTCTGCAATATCTCTGCCTTCTTCATCAGCTGAGCAATGCTGTCTTACGACAAAACAAGGTGTGAGCTGTATAGATTTGCCGTCGTCTGATGCATGCAAAGAGCAATGTTCAGGAAGTTGCCAGCAAACATCATGCTCTGAAGTCAGTGAATGTGAGTCAGGATGCGGATTTGACAAAGAAAATGGTTTATGCACTCCAAACACTCCTAAAAAAGCATGTGATGAATCTCCAAGTTGCGAATTTTTTGATGATGCCTTTTGCAATGTCAACGAGTGTGCGCAGGGATGCTGTGTTTTAGGAACAAGTTCAATGCTTGCAACAAGAACTCAATGCGAAAAACTTTCAAAAGTTCAGGGATTGCCGTCAGAATTTCATTTAGATACTTCTGATGAATTGCAATGCATTTCTCTGTCACAGAACGCAAATACAGGCGCATGTGTTTTTGGAGACAGCGAAGAGCCATCATGCAAATTCACAACAAGCTCAGATTGCGATAGCACAATCAAAGGAGATTTTTACGAGGATTATTTGTGTTCTAATCCTGAGCTAAAAACAAATTGCGAAAAGCAAAAATCAACTAGTTGCGTAGAAGGAAAAGACGGAGTTTATTGGTTTGACAGCTGTGGAAATCAGGAAAATATTTATTCATCTGATAAAATTCGCTCGTGGAATAATGGAAAGGTTTTATCAAAAGAGCAGTCATGCAATCCTAATTCTGCAAATGCAGATTCTGCTAACTGCGGAAACTGCAACTATGAACTTGGAGGGATTTGTGGAGAGTCGCGCACAGGAACTGATACAAAACCAACTTATGGAAATTATGTCTGCAGAAATTTAAACTGCAAAGATGCTCCTGATAATGGGGGAGGAAAAGCAAATAGAATTAATGGAGAATCATGGTGTGTTTTTGACGGCCCTGTTGGAGTAGGAAGTATTGCAAGCGGGAAATCAGGTGGCGGTTTAGGAGACATATTCCAGGCAATTACTCTTGGCGGAGAAATTGGACTTATGAGCACTGATTTGGTTGGAAGCAGGCATTTTAGATATGTATGCCAAAATGGAGAGGTTGTTTCAGAACCATGCGCAGATTATAGAAAAGAAATTTGTGTTCAGAACAAAAAATCTCTTGATAATGGAAAACAAATAGATGAGGCATTATGCAGAGTTAATATGTGGGAGCAGTGTATTTCTCTTAATGGGGGAGCAAGCAGTTTAGCAGGACAGATGACTGGAGGAGCTCCGACTGTATGCGGGCCTGAATGTGTTCCTCAATGTGTTCTTAATCCTGATTGCAGGTTGCAACCTGTTCTCGTGGATACTGATTTTTGGTTTACTGCATGCGTTCCAAAATATCCCCCTGGATTTGATTTAGGAGAAACAAGTGGAATTGCAGGACTTGCATCATCTGGAATAAGTTCTGCACTTGGAAGTGCAGGAGGAATTGGTGAAATTGCAGGAAGTGCATTAGGAAATCTTGGTGGTGGAAATTCAGGTGGTTCAAGTGCACAGCAAGTTTGCAGTGTCGGAACTCA
>Ga0208958_1001465_pt1 | contig 23328 bp, 28 predicted proteins | sample RifOxyB1_FD_184032 | JGI IMG/M metagenome (GOLD analysis project Ga0208958, IMG submission 184032) | Soil microbial communities from Rifle, Colorado - Rifle Oxygen_injection B1 (SPAdes) | ecosystem: Environmental > Terrestrial > Deep subsurface > Rock core/Sediment | place: Rifle, Colorado... | reverse complement strand
CCGCATAGAAGTTTGAGGTTTGAAGTGCTGGAAACTCCAGCACAGGCATTTGAAAGGAAAAGGAGAAAAGAATGAAAATAAAGAAACAGTTTAATTTGTCGTTAGGAAATAATTATCGGATACGACAAAAATCATTTGAAAGTCCTGCTAATCTAATTTGTGCGATTTCTTCTGGAGTCGCTAAGTATGGTGGAAGGATTCCGTCTTCTGCGAATGCTTTTATTTGTTCATCTAAAGGCAGAGCTACTTGGTAGATTTCTCCCAGCCCTTCGATTTCTCCGATTTTATTTGCGTTTGTCATTTTAATTTCCCACTTTGCAAGAATTATCAATCATGTTACAAACTGACTGCGAGAAGAAAGGAGAATTCAACCAGATTCCTATTTCGTCCTCGGAGTTTTCCGACGTTATCATGAACAAAACTTCTGTTTTGTCTGCAACGAAAAGTCGTGCGTTTGAATTTGAGGGCTTTGATTTTAGGTTAAATCTTGTGTTTATTTTTTTTATTTTTTCAGGGGAGCCAGAAAGCATGAGATTTATTTTGACGTTGTCTTTTGCAGCTTGCTCTAGTGCTGGTAGCAAAACTCTTGATTTGTCTTCGAAATCTACGACAGACGTGCAGATTAGAACTTCTTTTTTTGCGCTTTGGACTAATTCTCTTAATCTTGAGATTATGTTTGCTCTGCCTCTCAGAGAACCTGTGATGTCGTGCGATTTTATCGGGGAGATTCCTGTGTTGTGGAGTTTTTCTAAATCTTCGTATTCTGGAGTTTCTTTTAATCCTGCGAGTGATTTTACTTTTTCCTGCGCGTCCTGCATTGTTTTTGATTTCATTTTTTCAAGAACTTCTGTCGGGCGTATTGCAATGTATTTTACTGGTTTTCCGATTTTAACCATTGCGAATCCTCGCTTTTCAAGAGATTCTAAAACGTCATATGTTCTTGAACGGGGGACTCCGGAAATAGATGCGATTTCGCCTGCAGAAGCAATTCCTTTTGAAAGCAATGCCAGCCAGACTTTTGTTTCGTAGATGTTCAAATCAAAGTACTCTTTGATTTTTTTTACTAGGTCTGTTTTGATTATCATTTTTCGCGCTCCAATTTTGATTTTACAACTGCATATCCGTGTCTAGATAATTCGTGATAAAACTTTTGAGGATCTACAATTCCTCTTAATATGAAAGAAAAATAATCCCTTTCGTCCTCAAAGGAGCTGTCTGCTAATTCTTCTTCTAAACCATCAGGAATAGAAAAAACAGAGAAGGGTCTTGGCTGGATGCTATCAACTAGGTTTTTGAAATCTAATATTTCTCTTCCCCCCATTCCGCCTTTCCGTGTAACCTTTCCTGTAAACGTTATTGTCATAAAGGAGTGATTTTTGTAGAATATATAAACCTTTTGGTATTGTTGTAACTTATACGTGACAGAGAACTAAATTAAATATGCAATTGCCAAAGCTACGAAACATCCTGCTGTGATAAAGGGCATTGCGGGATAGAATTTTCCTTTCTGCGAAATTTTGAAAAGTCCTGCCAATGCTAAAGTTGCGCCGATTGAAATTATAACTGCCTGAACAAACCCAAGAGTTGCCAAAACTGTTCCTGCCAAGATGATTGGAAAAACTATGTCTCCGCCTCCGAGAATTGCCACGCTTACTTTTATTTTTTTATTTTTGAGCTGCGCTTTGGAAGTTTTTGCAATTATTTGCTTTTGGTTTTTGTTTAGATATGGGACGAAAAAACCTGTGAAGAGTTTTAATTTTTGAATTTGATATTTTGCCATCTTTTGCATGAAACCTGCGTGCCAAACAGCATACATATCGTACAGAGAGATTAAGATTAAAATTACTGCAACAGCTAAAACTGGCGAGGCTGTCCAAGATAAAATAAGCGTGACGAAGATAACTGCTATTCCAGGGTAGATAATTAGTTCTGTCAAATTATGAATTATGATATTTTTTCTGAATATTTTAGTAAAGGAGACTGGAAAAGAAATAATTAGCGCAATTAGCCAAGAAAGAGGGACAGTCCAAAAAATAAATTTAATTTCTTGAGAGAAGATATTCAGAAAATAAAAAACCGAAACTAAAAAAATTCCTATAGCTAAAGCAACAACGACAAAAAACCAGAGACGGAGAAGAAGTTCTGCATTATATTTCATTAAGATGAACATTACTCCAACCGCTATTGCAAAAATTATTGCAAAGTAAGCAGCCATTTTTGGAATACTTGCAGGTTGAATTTCTGGCGGAGGGTCCATTCCATAAGGCAGATTGTACGAGGTAACGTTGATTAAATTTCCTTCGGCGTCTGTTGTCTGGGTTGTTTGCGGAGAATATTGGCTTATCACGAAAATTCCAATTAATTGAGTGATGAAAAACATTGCCAGAAGGATAATTGTTATTTTGACAGAATGTTTCATAATATGATTCGGGAAGGGGAGTTTTTAATTGTTACTTCAACCTAACTGTCTCGAGATTTTTTGGGACGCAGGTTTCAATTCTGTAGGAGCGGTAAATTGACGACGCCAAGTCAAGAGATTTTGAGATTTCTCCGTGATTCACAATTATTTTTTTTGGCTTGGGATTCATTCTGTTTATGTACTGCATTAACTCGTTTCTGCCTGAGTGCGGAGAAAGTCCGTAAAGTGTTTCTACTCTCATTTTTACAATTACTTTTTGGTGATCGTAATCGTTGTCTAAAGTAATTTCTTTTGCGCCTTCCTGAATTTGTCTTCCTAAAGAGCCCTGGGCTTGGAAACAACCGAATACAATTAAATTGTTGGGATTGTCTGCAAAATGCCGGAAGTATTCCACTGACGAACCTCCGACTAACATTCCAGATGTTGCAATTACGATGCAGGGGCCTCCTTCAATCACTTCTTTTCTTTCTGCTGAAGAACCGACTCTTTTGAAAACTTCGGAAACGAATGGGTTGTTGTCCTGAAATACCTGGTTGCGGACATTTGTACTTAAAAAATCAGGATAAGCTGTATGAATTGCGTTGATATCCCATATCATCCCGTCGACATAAACTGGAATTTTTGGCAGTTCGCCGGTACGCACTGCTTCTTCTATTCTGAGCATTGTTTCCTGAGAGTGTCCTAATCCAAGTTCAGGCAAAAGGATTTTTCCGTTTTTGCTGATTATTTCTTTAGCCAATTCTATAAACTTTGCTTCTGTTTCTTTTCTTGGGGGCAGGACATCCTGCTTTGAGCCGTAAGTAGATTCTATCTGAAGAGTTTCAATTCTTGGGAAACGATTTGTTGCTGCGTCTAATAATCTTGTCTTTGAATATTTTGTGTCTCCGCCGTAAACTAAATTGTGGAGTCCGTTTCCTATATTGAGATGAACCTGGGACGAGCCGAGAACGTGCCCTGCATTGTATAATGTTATTCTGATGTCTGGCGTAATGTCTGTAACTTCACCGTAATTTAGACAGATGGAATGACGAACCATTTCCTTAATATCGTCTGCTTTGTACAATGGAAATTCTGCTTTTTTATACGCGACGCCAATTAAATCTAACTGCAAAAGCGCTGCAATATCTCTTGTTGGTTCTGTCATATACACAGGACCTTTGTAGCCCATTTTGTAAAGATAAGGAATTAAACCAGAGTGGTCGAGATGAGCGTGAGTCAGAATTACTGCGTTAATTGTATTTATGTCTCCGATTTCTGCGACGTCCAAGTACGGAAACTTTTCTGAGCCTTCTTTAATTGCAGGGTTTATTCCGCAGTCTAAAAGAATTTTAGAATTGGGGGTGTGAAGAAGAAGCGAAGAACGGCCGACCTGCCTCCCGCTCCCGAGAACAGTTACCCTGACCCACATATCTTTTTTTTCAGGGTCCCATTCATTGTAAATTTTTTTTCCTATTTCATTCAAGAATTTTCTTCGATAGTTGTTGTTGGCGTATAGAACAGAACGAATTTTTTCTGTAATTTTCGATTGAATTGCAGGGCTTCGCTTGATTGCCGGAATCCAGAAAGTTGATTTTTTGATGTCGTTGAGAATTGAACCTTGCTTTCCGATTACCAGCCCTGGTTTTTTTGCTTCGATAATTAAATAACTTCTTTGAATGTCGAAAATTATGCTGACTATTTCTGCTTCTTCCGGAACTAGTGCGCGGATTGTTTTTTCTGTTTCAGCTTCTGAGAACAGAATAGACTGGTCTGCCCGCAGTTCAATTCTTTTTTTTAGCTTTGAAACAATTTCTTTTATTTTATTTTCGCCTTCTTTAAAGAATTCTTTGTCTGCGGTGTACAAAACTATGTTTGCTCCCTCGAATATTGCGTCGGTTATTCTAATTCCGGGTAATTCTTCTTTAATTGTTTTTAAGATGTCTGCCATTTTGTTTTATTAAAAATTATCTGAATTCTGTAATTGCTTCTTTTCCGAATACTTCTTTTATTTCGCCTTTCTTTATTGTATAAATATCTATTCCTGCCCCGACACCCGGGTCTCTTCCCATTGAAGCCCGGATACATTTTGTAATTAACTTGACGCCTTCTTCGATTGTAATGTCCGGCTTATATTCTGAATCTAAAATTGGGTGGGCCTGCATTATTCCCGAACCGCTTGCTACATATCCTCTTTCTTTTTTGAGAAATCCGTCCGGAGAAATTTCAAAGAGCGCGAGGCCTTCTTCGTCATAACCTGCAAGAAGGAAATGCGCGATTTGAGGAATCATTGAAGGTGTTCTTATGCCTTGGTAAGACATGCTTGACAAAAGATTTGCTACTTCTTCTACTGAAACTTTGCTCCTTGTCCTAAGCTCTCTTAATCTTATTTCTGCTCTTAGAATTTGGAGGACTCTTATCCCGTCTGATGCTGTGCCTGCAATTGTCGCGATAATTGAGTCTGACACGTTGATTATTTTTTTTAGTTTATCAGCTAAATAAGAGACGCCGCTTGAGCCCCCGTAAGACGCGCGCCTATCTGCTCCTAGAACAATCCCATCTTTACAAATTAAACCTACTGTAAGTGTTCCGGTTTTCGTTATGACGTTAGAAATTTCGCTGTTCATAGTAAGTAAGAACCGTTATGACTAGTAAAGAACTAAAGAGTATTTAAGTTTTATGGTATGACTGGACTAATTGTTGAAATATTTCCCTGCTTTGTAATTCTTAACACGCAGTCTACGAAAGACTCGATTTTTTGTTCGTGGCTTACGATTATCAGTTGTTTTGCGTTTAATTCTTCGAAAATTTCTCTCATTTTATTTATTTGAATTTCTGAAAACCCCTCGGTGGGCTCGTCTAAGATTATTAGGTTATGGGTTTTTATTCTGCTTAAAATTGAATTTACTATCTGATTTAAAGCCAAGCGATATGCAAGAGCAACTGCGGTTCTTTCGCCTCCGGAGAGGAACTCATAATCCATCTCTATTTCTCCCTGCATTATTATCGGCGTGAAATTTTCATCTATTTGAGAATCCAGGGTGTTTTCCGGCACAAGCAATAAAAACCATTTTCTAAAAAGAACTGAAAATTCTTTCCTTAGTTTTATTAAGACAGTTCTCTCAATAAATTCAATTAAGCTGAGAAATTGCGTTGAAAGCCAGTCAATTATCTCCTGAAGCTGAAGAAGTTTTTTCTTTGACTGCTCTTTTTTTGCTATGGTCTGCTCAAGAAAATAAATTTCTTGATGGGAAATTTTAAGCTCTCGTTTAAGTTCGGCTACATTAATTTCTGCATTTTTCTCCTCGACAAATGCCTGCTGAAGCTGGGATTTTTTTAGATTGAATTGGTTTTCAAAAATAGAGTATTTCAGAACATCGTTTTTTAAATTTGAAAGATGCGCAGCCAGCATTTCAATGTCGCTTTCTAAATAGCCGGCTTGCTTTTCTAATGCTTGAATTTTTTCTTTTGATTTTTCTAGATATTCTGATTTTGATTTTAATATTTCTAAATCAATCTTCTTGTCTTGCAATTCAGAGAGTTTTTGCTTTTCCGAAGAAATTCGAAAGTTTGCTTCGTCTTTTTGATTTTGAAATTGCTGAAGGCTGTTTTGAATTTTAAAAAGTTTTGATTCTGTTTCGTTTAAGATGTTGTGCTTATGCGCTTCGGGAACATCTTGCAAACATGTAGGACAAATGTCTATTCTGAAAATTCTTTCTTTTTTTTCCAAGAATTCTGATTTTTCTTTTTCCAATGAATTAATTGCGCTGGTTACGTTTATTAAAAGAAGATTTGCACTTTCAATTTCTTGTTTTTTTAATTGGATTTGGTTTGTTAAAGACAGATAATCTTCTTGATTGAAGGGTTCTGTTTTTGAAAGATTAAATTTTAATTCGTTTATTTCCTTCGCTAAAGAAAAAATAGCTTCTTTTTTTGTTCTTAGATGTATTTGGGTTTTTTCTACTTCTCTTTCGAAAGTTTTACGCTGCTCTATTTTTTGGATTAGCTCGTTCAATTCGAGTTCTGTTTTTTTTCTTTGCGCTGTTTTTATCTGGATTTCTGATTCTGAAATTGTGATTTTTTTATTAATGCTCTGAAGATTTAATCTTCTTAATTCGATATTTTCTTTGTCTTCTTTGAGAGTTGAAATTTCTCCTTGGAGTACTTTTGAATTATTTTTTAAACTTGCTAAAATAATTGCAAGATTTTCTCTAATTTTCTTGTATTTGTCTATTCCAAAAACGTGCCTCAAAATATTTAGACGAGACTCTGAATCTTCCTGAATTATTTGTTTCATTTGCTCTTGGGGAGTGTAAACTGTATATCTGTAGAGGGTGTTATTTTTTTTAATGAACTCTTGAGGATAACCGAGCAAAGAAACAATTTTTGATTTGAGTTCTGTTATTGAACTTTCTATTTTTTCTCCGTCGATTGTGATTGCCGCATAATCATTGGTTACGCCTTTTGATGAACGCTTGAGTTTTCTCTCGATTAAAACGGGTTTTCCTGCAATATCTATTTCTAAGTCTACCTCTCCAGCATTCGACGTTGCTCTTAATAATGAAGAGCCTTTCTGTCCGGGCTGCAAGCCGAAGAGCGCGTATTCAATTGCTAACAACACAGAGGTTTTGCCTGAGCCGATTTCTCCAGATAATAACAGCGAACCTTCTGGGAATTCTATCTCTTGATTTTTATATGAGCGAATGTTTTTAAGTCTTATTTTTTTGAATTTCATATTGATAAAATCTGATTTACCTCCGACAACAATCGATCTTCAAAAGAAGAATTTGTTTCGTCTTCTAACTTTTCTTTCTCTAGCGCTCTAAAGAGATTTGGAATTGAAAAATTATTAACATTTGGATTTTTTTCTGCGAAGTTTTTGATTATCTGTTCTTCCATATTTTCTGATTGGATAAATTCTAATTTTATTTCGGGTTCTTCCAAATGTAATTTTGATGTGCTTTTTAAAAAAGTATATGCTTTTTTTTCTTTGAGGAATGATTCTACTTTTTGAAAGTCGATATCCGACATTTTTCCTGTTTCTATCACGCCTGAAAGTCTTATGATTACTATTTTGTCTTTGATTTCCTGGTGGAAAAGATGATTAAGTATTTTTTCTGTGGCTGTCAGCGCATTATTTATTTCCAAATTAACTGATAAAATCTCTTTTAATTTTATCTCCTCTTTTCTTATTTTTCCGTCGTGGAAAATGTAAAAAGAGCCGGCTTGCAATTCTTCTAACTCTGAAAGATTATTGGGAAATGTTGGACCGGAATAAACTTTTCCTTCTTTGTTATAATTTATGTGAAGATGAGCCAGAGCCAAATAGTCTACGCGAGGTATTTCGTGCGCTTCTACTGCATTTATCGGAATATTGCCTATTGCGTCTCTTATTGTCGTGTGAAGCAACAATATTTTAAACAGCGGCGAATCTTGGAGCTTTATTCTTTTTATTTCTTCTATTTCTAATCCTGATTTTTTTCCAGGGTAGCCATAAATTGCAATATTTTTATACAGAGTTGGTTGAAGAATTATGAAGTTATTTTTTTCTTCGTAAATTGAAACGTTTGTGCAAAAGCCTGCTTTTTCTAGAACGTCTAAAAATGTTTTTCCGGAGACAGAATAGTCGTGAGAACCGGCTATTAAAAAAACAGGAATATTATTTTCTTTTAATTTTCTAAACTGTTCAAATGTATCTCTCAATGTGTCTATTGGGGGATAAGACGAATCAAATAAATCTCCGGAAATTAGAACAAAATCTATTTTTTGCGCTATAATTCTTCGAATTGCTTCTTGAAAACTTCGTAAGTTTAAGTCTTTTAATTCGGGCTGGCGCCACCCTCCGAGATGACAGTCGCCAAGATGAGCAAATTTCATAAATTTAAAGTTACAGGGAGTTATATATAAATTGTTGTGCTTTTAATAATGCTAATTAGACGCCGGGGTAGAAATATATCTTTCGCCGGAATTTTCTTTTTTGATTACTAGATAAAAAACTTGGCCTTCGCGAAGGGAGAAATCGTAAGTTACTCCTTCTCCTAAATCGATTGTTACTTTGTTTTTCTCTATTTCAAGAATCTCTTTTTCCCTTTCTGTTTTTGTTAAAGTAATTTTGGAGGGGTTACCTGCTATGCTTATAGATACTGTTCCTGTTTCTAATGAATTGTAGAATAGTGCGGTTGCTTTGATTTTATCTCCGTAGATTATAATTAAATCGCTTTCCGGATTTTCATTTGAGTAAAACTCTGTTAGGATTTCTATTCTTGTTGGGACCACTGTGCCGCTAAGTTCTTCTCCGTTGAAAACGCCGTTGTCTATAACTTGGGCTGCTTCAAAATTTATTTCATCGGAGAGGTCGTAGACTGTTGTGTCTTCTTTTGAACTTTTGGCAGTGTTGTATACTGTTGCTAATCCTAATATTATTCCGACTATGACTATTGCTGCTATCAGAAAAAATTGTCCTCTCTTTTTCATTGATTAATTACGGGAAGAATGTTTTTATATGTTATTAGTTGGGAGATTTTTTGAGATTAATGCAGACGGGGAGATTGCTCGGTTTCAGAATGCCAGCACCCTCTTGCTTTTCTCAGTTCTGCAACCCTACAAGCACCGCAATTCTTACTTAGGGCTGCTCCGATCAAGGCCTGACCCATTTCATAAGAGTGCGATCGAGCAGGACAAAACTTCAACGTCCAGCTAGAGACTAACAAACTTCTGCCTCACGCACTCCTTTAAGCCCACCATAAAGCCCGTTTGTGAATTGCGAGGGGCTAGCTCGCTGGCTTGTCTGCGATAAAACTGCGGAAAGAGAGTTTATAAAATTATCCGAAAGAACTGTCCACTAATTTTTTAGAGGTATCTTTTGAATTCCTTAAATTTCAAATGATTTTTAGACTGAAGTTTATTGATAATGAATTTTCTTTGTTCTTTTTTTGCCTTAATCTTAAAGAGAGTTCTCATGATATCATTCTCTTTTATATTCTTTCTTGCACCGCCTAACCAAGCAAAATATAAGAACGCTCTGTCGCTCATTGGAGATTTGTAGTTAGAGAGATACGGAAAATAGAGGTACAGCACGCCATTGCGAACTGTGTATTTAACATCGCGGGCATCTTTCCAGAGTCGTCCAAACTTAAAGTGAGGTAAAAAACTAAACGCTTTGCATACTCGAACTATTCCATTTTTTGTTATATAATATTCTGTTTTATAAAAAATGTAAAAGTATGCTGGAAAAAACAAACAAAAAGTAACAATAATCAACATAGAAACCATTAATAAGCTAATCTCTGTCATTAAAAACCGAATGATAAGAAAGAAATTTAGTCCCGAAACTATGGTGAACATCAGTTTCCAAAAAAGAGATTCCCAATGCCAGTTAACTATTTTGTAAATATGCTCCGGCTTAAAGTGTGAAAATTCTGAAGAATTATACTGATTATAAAGGGAATAATCTTTCTTTTGTGTCTCCTGCTCAACAACTCTTTTTTTCATAATCTCGTTTGCATTCGGTGATTTAAATAGTTTAAGTCAGAAATTAATTCAAACAGGTTGAATAAACGACCATAAGATTGAAATTAATGCTAAAATGCTTAAGATGCTCGTAATAATCCCAAGAACTATAGCAGCTATAGCAATATTGCTCGGACTCTTTTTCTTTTTACTAGACTTCACCACTGAAATAATCCCGAGAATCAAACCAATAAAAGGTAATGGAGGTATAATAAACAACAAACTTAAAACCAGAGCAGTAATATCCATACCCCTTCCCATTTTATAAGATTGCTTTTTGTCTATTTAAACTTTTCTCTCAAAAAAATTACTCGACAAATCCGTCAGGAAAGTTATAAAATTACTTATTCGGAATTAATCTGCTCTTTTATTTTCTTAATGTCTTCTCTAACTCTTCTCCGATTTTTGGGTGCAGGAGGAAGGGTCAAGAGAATTATCAAAAATACCAATAAAAGAAAAGCTAAAATTATGCTTGTGCCTACGAGTACGGATAAAAGATTCATAGATTAGTTATAAAAATTCGGTATTTAAGTATTGTTGCAACAAATAACAACACCTAAATCAGGTATAGAGTTTAGAGAGTTATGCGAGGGATTACATATTTTCTATTGTTTGGATCCCTAAAAGATTCAGTGCGTTCTTTAAGACCTGAGAAAAAGAACTTACTAATTCCAAACGAAAAGATTCTTGTTCTGAATTCAAGACAGGAAAGGCGTGATAAAACTCGTTAAATGATTGTGCTAACTGGAAAGAATAATTTGCTATCAGATTTGGCGAGAGATTTTTGTATGCCTGTGAAACTATTTCAGGAAACTGCGCCAATTGCATAATTAAATTTTTTTCTAAATCTTCTATTTTGTCTATTTGGTAATTCTTGCGGGAAGATTTGGATTTTCTTAAAATGCTTCTTGCTCTTGCGTAGGAGTATAGCAAATAAGGGCCTGTGTTTCCCTCGAAGCTCAAAAAATGCTGTATATCGAAGACAGAATCGTTTGAACGATAATTTTTGAGGTCTCCGTAAATAATTGCTGCTCTGGCTACTACTAAACTTCTTTTTTCAAGTTCAATCTTTGAAACTTTCTCTCTTTTTTCAATTTCTTGTTTTGCCAACTCTTTTGTTTCTTCTAAAATATCTTCCATGAAAATTGTTTTTCCTTTTCTTGTCGCAAATTTTTTTCCGTCTTTATCGAGGTAAAGACCGTGGTCGATATGAACGCAATTCTTTGCCCATTTGTATCCTAAGAGTTCGAGAATTTTAAACAGCTGTTTGAAATGATATTTTTGTTCTGCGCCGACTTCATAAAACATTTTCTCAAATTTATATTTTTTGTAACGGTCAATTGCGGCAGTAATATCTCTGGTGGCGTAAAGAGTTGCGCCGTCGGATTTTTTGATTAACGCTACCCCTAGATTGTATTTTTCTAAGTTAACAACAAATGCTCCCTGGCTTTCTTCTAATAAATTTTTGGATTTTAGTTCTCTTATTGTTTTTTCCATTTTGTCGTTGTAATAGGATTCTCCTAATACTGCATCAAATTGGACATTTAATAGTGAATAGATTTTGTTGAAATCTTTAATCGAAAAATCTTTGAATTTTTTCCAGAGGGCGACTGCTTCCTTATCTCCCAATTCTAATTTTTTGAACCATTCTCTGCCCAATTCCTCGAATTTTTCATTTTTTGAAGTTTTAACATAGATTTCGTAGAGATGCTTTATTGGCTCTGCTGAAAGTTTTTTTGGATTTCCAAACTCTAAATATCCTGCGATTATTTTTCCAAATGGTGTTCCCCAATCTCCGAGATAATTTATTTTGATTGGCTTGTATCCTTGGAATTTGCAGATATTTGCAATCGAATTTCCTATTATTGTTGAACGAAGATGACCTATTCCGAAGGGTTTCGCGATATTTGGAGAAGACATGTCTATGACTATTTTTTTATTTTTTCCGTCGTTAGAGAAACCGTATTTTTCTTTTTGAAATTGGATTTTTTTTAGTGTTTGCTTAACTATCTCTGTTCTATTTAAAAAAATATTAATATATGGGCCTTTTTGCTCTACTTTTTCAAAAAATTTGTCTGTTTGAATTTTTTTTGCTAATTCTTGCGCTATTTCTACAGGAGATTTTTTTAATTCTCTTGAGAGAGAGAAACAAGGGAATGCGTAATCGCCGAGTTCGCTGGATGGGGGGGCTTCGAGCAGATTTTCTATTTGCTGTTTGTTTAGAGGAAGGTGTTTGGACAGTTGTTTGGACAGTTGTTCTTTCATAGAGAGGAATCGTTAGAGGAATTAATAAAGTTATTTATTGAGATGGTTTGCGAAAGCCCATAGATCGGATTTGATAATCCTCAAAATGTGCTTTACTTCGTAAAGCCCATAGATCGAACCGGAGGTTCTCACAACGAGCTTTTGAGTACAAAAGCCCATAGAGAGACTTGAACTCCCGGCCTCTTGTTTACGAAACAAGCGCTCTAACCAACTGAGCTATATGGGCTCAGTAATTTGAATTAGACAAGATTTATTAATGTTGTTTTTAATTTGAATAGTCCAACAATGGAAAATTTAGGAAATTTTGGGGCTGCTCCTATTTTTAGAATGTTTATCCGACGAGATTTTGACAGAGTTAGAGCAGAGGGTTGGTTTTTGATTATAGGTTTTCTTTTTGTATTTCTTGGATTGGGTTTGTCGGTGTTTCGGATATTCCTTTGGCTCGGAGGATTAATTCTTTTTATTTATATTGCTGCAGTTGGTGTTTGGGTTTGGACTAAGCGCAGGTAGATTTATTAATGGGTGTTTTGTCTGATTGAAGTGAAAATATTGGTTTATTCAATTGCAAACTTAGAAAAGAAAATTCTAGGAATTAATAAGTGAAATGGAGGGCATAATGGAAAGAAGATTTGGAAATCGAGATGGCGGCGGACGACATTTTGGCGGCGGCGGATTTAACAGAGAAACGAGAGAAATGCATGACGCTGTTTGCGCTAAATGCAAGAAAGAATGCAAGGTACCGTTTAAACCATCAAAGGACAGACCAGTTTACTGCAGGGAGTGTTTTCAGAAGAAACGAGAAGAAGAGGAGCAGTAAAGTGATTGGTTGAATAATTTTATTTTTTATTTTAATTTTGTTGTGAGTTTAATGCGAACTTTTAGGCTTTGCTAAACTTTTCTGGAGATGATTGAAAGATTTAGCGTGAAGGAAAACTATTGGGATGTTAATATGATGCAATGTATTGCTACTCTTCTCGCTTTGCACAGCCGGTCTATAAGGTATTCCCGGAACTCTGAGTATCTTTCCCCCTCACCAGGAAAGCATTCATTGTAATGCTCAACCAAACCTAAAAGTTCTGATGCCCTCATTATTCCTGAAACAACCATCCTACTTGAAATGCGTGTTGGTCTTCTAGGTGCTTGTGACTCTCCCGATTCATATATTTCAAGGATTTCGTAGATTCGCTCACTAAGCTGTGAAATTCTTGATTCTAGTTTTTGCTGATAATCTCTTTCATCCATGAGAGCAAAGAAATATATAGGTTTAAATAAATTGTTATTGAAAAGAGATTTAGATTCCTTAAAAAAGATCGTTGATTATAGGGCAAATCAAGCAAAAATTTCAAAAAAAGAGGTAGTTTAGCGCGTCTTTTTTGAAATTCACGCAAAAGTTCTGGTTAATTGGTCTAAAAGGGCGCTTAATACATCTTGTGCGAACTCTGCAGAAATAGGTACTATTTTTGCTTCAGATAACGTTTTATAGCTCTCTCAAGGTGAGTTCCGGAAAAAACACAGAGGTAATAGTTGTCCATAAAAAAAACTCCGGAGTCCCTGATGTTTCCTTGGGGTTTTGTATTTTTTCTGCTTACTATTGGAAGAGGTTCAAGAGTAAGTTTTTCAAGGTCAATCTTTTGAAAACCTTCTCTTTCTAAATGGAGATTAAGTCTATGCAGTATCTCACCTTCCCAAATATCATACATAATATTTATTTGTTTCATAAAAATTAGATACTTACTAGTTTTTTAAACTTTTCTTTATTGGGCGCGTTCGGCGCTTCGCGCCTCACTGTTTATTGCGGCTATCTTTCTTGAAAATTGGGCGAAAAAGATGTGGTTTTTTGATGCTATGGGGCCGAAATTTTCGAATTAATGCGAACTTCAATTGTGGGCTGGAGGATTTAGGAGACGCTAGAAAGTTTGAGCTTAGGATTAAATTGAAATTCTGCGGCCATTAGATGCTTGGACAGCTGCGTCAACTGGCTTTTGGGAGACTGGGCGAATACGATAGATTGGAGGTTCACCTTCTTTGGAAGTAGTTTGAAAAATTAACATCTCATAATTTTCTTGGGGAATAAGTTGAGAATCTTTGGGTCTTAGATAGTTAGAACCTGGAACTCTTTCATGCGTTTCTAGAATTGTGGATTCAAAGATATCAAAATCTGTGTCTGAAAGAGAAAGATGCATGAGGAGCTGCTGTTTGTTCATTTCTCTGTTTGGACAGATGGTTTTTTAATTATTGTGGTGTTTGAGATGCGCTGTTTAGGACTAATAAAAAATAATTTATCGAATGCATTTGGGTGTTCAAACAGCTGTTTGGCTGTTAAAGTTATAAAAAATAAAAAGAAAGGGTTTGGTTAGCGAACTATCTTTTTTTTGAATAGTTTCGTATAATTTTGGTTACGCCGATTACTAGAACGCCGATAGCGATAAGCCAGTCGTTATATGTAGCTAATTGGCTAACTCCGATCAAAGGCAACAACAAAAGGATACCGATGATAGTCACGAGCCACGCTGTTAATTTTGCCATTTTCTCAACCTCCTTTGATTATTTATACAAGAAGATTTGGTTTATATATGTTTGTCTTTTGACATAAAATCCAACTGCGCGCGTTTAGGAGGAGTACTTGACTGATGCCGGGCGCGTTCGGCGCTTCGCGCCTCACGATTTATTGCGGCTAATTTTCTTGAAAATTGGGGGTTGTTTAGATTTTAAACGAACTATTGGTTATGCTGGAAGTTTTAGCTTTTGCTGAGATATTTGAACTATTTTATGAAACGAAAAAAGAAAAGGAAAAAATAAAATAAAAAAATTGGAGAGTTTTTGGAATTTTTATTTCTTAAATAGCTTGATTAATTCCCAAATACCTGAAAGCCCTACAAGAGCATAGACTAATGTAATCAGCCAGCTAATTGAAAGGTATGCTACTAAATTTATACTAAAAATAGCAAGACCCCAGTTTAATGCACCGATGATTACTAGAACTCTTGCGATCCAATCGATTGTATTCATTTTCTTAACCTCCTTTTTACCTCTTGATTATTCTGATTTTAAGGAAGATTTGATTTATATATGTTTGTCTTTTATGGAATCGTTTTAGAGAATTATTTTTAAAATTAAATTTTTGAAGCAATCAAACAGCTGTTTTTTGTTTAAAAGTTTTAATCGTTTGTGGTTTACGATCAATATTCTAATTTTTTTGCTTCCCGACGACAAAGGGTGTTTGAATGTGTTCAAACAGCTGTTTGAATTTACGTTTGTAGTGTTTAGGTTAATATTTATTCAATTGGGCTGTTTAGGTTTACTCTTTTTGACATGAATGTTTAAAGGGCCTGCAACAGCAAAATTTAAATAGTATGGGGTTTTAAGTTTGTTATGTTGTGGTGGTTTTCTAAAAAAAGTGGAGAAGAACTTGCGGAAAAAACTGAAAAGGGATTTTCTGCTGTAAAGAAAGATATCGACTCTGTTGGAAAGTGGATTAAACACCTTGACTCGAGAGACAAACAGCTGTTTGACATTATTTCTACGCTAAAAGAGGATTTGTCGTCGCTTAAAGACGAGATTGAATCGCTGCAAGAGGGACTAGAAATCGCGATTGAACAGCCAAAAAACAAACAGGTGTTTAAGAAATTGCCTGTTTTAGACAAACAAACAACTGTTGAGGCTGTTCAAAAAGCTGTCCAAACAGGTGTCCAAACAGGCAGTTTTTACGAAAATCTTAAAGGTTTAACAAGTAATGAAAGATTGCTTGTATTTACTTTAATGAACAACGACATGAAGCTGAGCTATGAAGATTTGGCCATGCTTTTGGGAAAAGATAAGTCCACTGTGAGGGGACAGATAAATGCAATAAAGCAAAAGAGAGAAGAATTGATAGAAGAAGTAATAGAAAAAAATGGGAAAAAAAGAGTGTTTGTACCAGATCATTTGAAAGAAAAACTAGCAAAATATGCTAAAGTGAGAGGTAAATAGAATGGAAAATGATGAAAAAAGAAGTGAAAATGATGAAAAAAAGGGAAAAGTGAGAGTTAGTTTGAAAGGAATTGATGAAAATTTTGAGATTTTAGATGCAAAAGTGAGAGGAAATGGAGTGAATGGTAAAAATCATGAAAAAGTGAGTGGTTTAATGGGGTGTTTTTCATGGAAATGTGATAGATTAATAGGGATCTAAAGGTTCGTGGAAAAAAGAGACAGTTTAAAGCGAACTTTCGAAAAGAAAAACAAAGAGAATTTGAAATAGGGAAAGAAGAAAAGACTTAGTCGGTATAGCGAAGAAGACAGAACTATATCTCTCTGAGCTGAAGAATTGTATTTAGTGAAGCAATTTTCTTCAGGTCAGGATGGACGGAGAGAGTTATTTTTTTGTTGTTTTCCTTAGTTTTATCGACGGGAATTCCTTTTTTTACTAGTTTTTGGACATAGTCCCGGATAGAAGATTCAGACAATTTTGTTTTTGCAGCAATAAGAGAGTAATCGACAACAAACTGCTGTTCTTCGAGCTGGTATATCGTCGAAAAAACAAGCATTTCCTGATTTGTGAGTTTTTTGAATTTATTCCTAATTTCTTTTTTTAAAATGTCTAAAGAATTAAGAGTTTCTGAGATTTTGTCTATTTTTGCTAGAGGATCCTCTGCCTCTTGCTTTTCTTGTTTTAAACGAACTTCTTCTGCGTGTTGGTCTGTCTGTCTGTCTGTTGGTCTGTCTGTCTGTCTGTCTGTCTGAACCCCCCTATTTCCTGTGGAAACTGGCAAATTTTTGGGTTTTAGGGCTTTAAACGCAGGTTCTTTAGAAAGGATTTGCCTGTCTGTCTGATCTGTCTGAATATCTGTCTGTATTACCTGTTGGTCTGTCTGTCTGTCTGTCTGTCTGTCTAAAATTCGTTTAATCTCTTGAATCTCTTGCTTTAGAAATTGAATATCTTCCTTAACTTTTACAAATGCTTGTTTGATAGGATCTTCAGTCATAGAAATATTTGGAAAGAAGAGTATAAATTAATTTTGATGTTTGTTATATATCTCGAAAGCAGAATTAGACAGACGCCAGCGCTGCCTTTTGAGGTATTCTCTGCCTTGGGGGTTCTTATTGACTTCTGCGACTAAAGATTTTTCTTTTAGGTTCAGAAGAAGAGTTTTTGTAAACTCTTCATCGCGGGCGATTTCAGACGCTATTTGGGATGTAAAGAGCGACTGGGGAGATGAAACAAACAAATGATGAAGAATCTGCTCTTTAATTTTATCTATTTTTGGCTGGGATATTCGTGGCATTTTAATAAGGAGTTCTTGGGTTTTATAAAATTATGCAACTAAACTCTTTAAGTTAAAAGAAGAAGATTTAAAACTTTATTTTTTGTGGAGTTTAAATGAGCAAGATAGAATTTTGCAAACCTTATTTGGCTGAAGAATTGAGAAAAATGCTGTGCCCCCTAGTCAGCGAATGGTTTTTTTCGAAGTTTTCTGATTTTTCCGAGCCGCAGCTATATGGGGTTAAAGTTATTCACGACCGAAAGAATATCTTGATTTCTGCTCCGACAGGAGGAACAAAAACTTTGACTGCGTTTCTTGGCATTTTGAATTATCTTGTTGAACTGTCTTTGAAAAACGAATTGGAAGAAAAGGTTTACGCTGTCTATTGTTCGCCGTTGAAAGCGCTGAGCAATGATATTTATGTTAATTTGATTGAACCTCTGGCTGAAATTAGACAGCTGGCCAAAAAGAAAGATTTGAAAATGCAAGAGATTAGAGTTGCTGTGAGGACTGGAGATACAACTGCTGCTGAAAGAACGAAGATGACTAAAAAAAGTCCGCATATTCTTGTCACAACGCCTGAAAGCTTGGCGATTGTTTTAACGACTAAAAAATTTGTTGAAAGGTTTTCTGCTTTAGAGTATATTATTATTGACGAGATTCATGCGCTAACAAACAAGAGGGGTGTTTATTTATCTTTGACGCTGGAAAGATTGTGTGATTTGAGCATTATTGAACCTGTCCGCATTGGCTTGAGCGCAACGATTTCTCCGCTGGAAGAAATTGCCAAGTTTTTGGTTGGACAAGGAAGAGAGTGTTTAATTGCAGATATCAAACTTATTAAAAAAATTGAAATTGGGTTGGATTATCCTGGCGAGGAAATTTTGAGCGCGGAATCGTTAGAGAACCAAAAAAAACTCTACCAAATGCTGGACGAAATTATTGAAAACCATAAAACTGTTTTGATTTTTACCAACACGAGGGCTGGAACAGAAAGAATTGTCCATTTTCTTGATGTTCATTTTCCTGGGAAATATTTGGGAGTTATCGGGGCGCACCATGGTTCTATGAGCAAGGAAAAAAGATTTGAAATTGAAAATAGGCTGAGGAAAGGGGAATTGAAAGTTGTTGTTTCGAGCACTTCTTTGGAATTGGGACTGGACATTGGTTCGATTGATTATGTGGTTATGCTAAATTCGCCGAAAAGTGTTTCGCGGGCGCTGCAAAGACTTGGAAGAGCGGGGCATAAATTGCACGATAATCCTCGAGGGGAATTTATTGTTTTAACCAGAGATGAAATGGTTGAATGCGGCGTGATGATGAAAGAAATGGTTGAAAAGAAAATTGACAAGACAGTTATTCCTAAAAACGCACTTGATGTTTTGGCGCAGCAAATTTATGGGATGGCGATTACGCGAGTTTGGAAAGCTGACGAAATGCTAAATACAATTAGAAAATCTTATTGCTATGCTGATTTGACAAAGGAAGATTTTTTTTCTGTTGTCTCTTATTTGGCTGGAGATTATGCGCTAGAACACAGGCATGTTTATGCGAAAATTTGGTATGATGTTAAAAGCGGAGAAATAGGAAAGAAAGGAATGATGGCGCGGGTTATGTACATGACAAATATTGGAACAATTCCTTCTGAAAGTTATATTGACGTAGTTGTACAATTTCCATCTGAGAAAAGAGGGCAAAGTGTTGGGAAGATTGATGAAGGATTTTTAGAGCGAATGAAAAGAGGAGATATTTTTGTTTTGGGAGGACAAAAATACCAATTTTTGTATACGCGAGGAATGAAAGCGTATGTTAAATCAGATATCTCGAGAAATCCAACTATTCCTTCTTGGTTCTCTGAAATGCTTCCCTTGTCTTTTGATTTGGCGATAGATATTGGAAAGTTTCGCGGGCTGGTTAAAGAAAAAATTAGAAATAAGGAGAAATGTGTTAAATTTATCCAGGAATATTTATACTGCAAGCAGGCGATTGCTTCGGAAATCTACGAATATTTTTTGGAGCAAGAAGATTATTCTGAGATTCCGACTGACAAGCTGATTGTTGTGGAGAAATTTAAAGAAGAGAAAGAGTATCTTTTGTTTAACAGTCTTTACGGGCGGAGGGTGAATGACGCTTTGTCGAGGGCTTATGCTTATGCTGCTGCGCGGCTTCGCCATAGAGATATTGAAATTGGAATTAGCGATAATGGGTTTTATATTGCCGGCGAGAAATTGGATGAAAATAAAATTTTGAATTGGGTTAAGTCCAAAGATTTGAATGAAATTTTGAAAGAGGCTATTGAAAAAACAGATGTTTTGAAGCGCCGTTTCAGGCATTGCGCTGCACGTTCGCTAATGATTTTAAGAAGTTATAAGGGGCGGGAAAAGTCTGTTGGAAAACAGCAAGTTCATTCTGAGTTTTTGTACAGGGCTGTAAAGAAAATTAGCAATGAATTCCCGATTTTGCAGGAGGCGCGGAGAGAAGTGATGGAAGATTTGATGGATGTTTTGAATGCTAAAAGAGTTTTGGAGGGTGTTGAATCTGGGGATGTTAAAATTAAATTTTTGAGGGTTCCGATGGTGGGGCCGTTTGGGCTTGAGTTGATGGCTCGGGGGAAGACTGATTTAATTAAAATAGAAGACAGAGTTGAATTTTTGAAGAGGATGCATGAGCTGCAGATGAAAGTTATTGCCAGTAAAAGATTGCGATGAAGTAGATATTTATTTTTAAATTGAAGAAAGCTGGAAAAAGCATGGAAGGAATTGTTATTCTTGTTGATTCTAAGGGGAAAGGATATGGTTTTGCCAAAGGTGTTTGCGAGTATATTATGAAAAAAGAAGGAAGACAGTTTCCTGTTATAATGGCTGACATTTTGAGAACTGATTTTGTCGACGGGGAATACAAACTTAAAATTTCGCACAATGTGCGAAGGAAAAGCGTGTTTTTTATTCACGATCCCAACAAAGACAGCTGCAGATGGATTACGGATTTGCTGTTTACTTTGGAAGCGATGAGCTTTTCTTCTCCTGAGGAAGTTAATGTTGTTTTTCCATATACACGGTTTGCAAGACAGGAAAGGAAAGATGAGTCCAGAGTTAGTGTGAATATAAAGGGAGTTGCTGACTTGGTATCTTTGTACGCTGACAGAGGAATGACTCTTGATTTGCATGCTCCGCAGATACAGGAATATTTTGAAATTCCGTTTGATAATCTGAAGAGTGCGCCTGTTTTGGTGAATTACCTTTTAGAAAAGCATTCTGGAATACTAACTAATTTGGTTATTGTGAGCCCTGATGCTGGCGGCGGAAAAAGAGTTGAAGAATTACAGAAATCTTTAGCAAACAAGGGAGTAAATGCTGAAATTGCTGTTTGCTATAAAAAGAGATCGCGGGAGAACCAAGTTGATGAGATAAAAATTATGGGAGAAGTTAGCGGGAAAAATTGCTTGGTTTTGGACGACATTATTGATACTGGAAACACGTTGATTAAAACTTGCGAGGAACTGAAAAAAGCTGGAGCGAGAAAGGTTATTGCTTACGGAACTCACGGACTTTTCAGCAAAGGAACTGAAAAATTCAACTTGTTTGACAAGGTAATTGTCAGCGACACCTTATTCAACAACCCGAGTGAAAGAATAGAAATTCTTTCTGCAGTTAGTTTGTTTGGGGAGGCTATTTACAGAACATACAGAGGAGAAAGTTTGAGTGTTTTGTTTAATCAATGATATGGAAAATATAGAGGGATATGTTTGTGTTGCATCCTGGAAAGAAGGAGAGGAGAGAAAGGAAGATATTTTTGGAAAGGATGGGGAAGGAAAAAGAGTTAAAATTGAAGACGAGGGATTTAGGGCGTACTCTGGCTTGGATGAGGTTTGCAGAGATTTGCAGAAAATTAAGGAGGAATTAAAAGTTGAGAGCGCGAGGGTGGGATATTTGAGAATTATCGAAGGAAAGAGAGAGATTGATTTTTTAGACAAGAGAAAATAAAGCAAAGAATTATAATTGATTAGTTTGTCTGATTTTTATGGGCGCGCAAATAAAATATCTTGGAAAATGCCTTCTGATTGAAGTTAGTGGAAAGCGAATTTTGGTAATTGGAGATTTGCATTTGGGATTTGAGGAAAGTTTGAATGAGTCTGGGATACTTGTTTCGAGGAGAATGTTTGATGAGATGGTTGAAGAATTGGATGGGTTGTTTGATGAGATTGGAAGAGTGGATGAAATTGTTTTGCTGGGGGATGTTAAGCACGCATTCGGAAGAGTAATTAGGCAAGAATGGAATGAGGTTTTGAAATTGATTGATTATTTTTCTGAAAAATGCGACAAGATAATTATTATCAAAGGAAACCACGACAGAGCTATTGAGCTGATTGCACGAAAAAGAGAAAATGTAGAGGTTAAAGATTTTTACTGCTGCGAGGAGGTTTGCTTTTTGCACGGAGATAGAGATTTTGCTGGAATTTATAGAGATGGAATAAAATATTGGATAATTGGACACGGGCATCCTGCTGTTAAAATAAAGGAGAAAGGCGGAGTTAGAATTGAAAAGTATAAATGCTTTCTAATTGGAAAGTTTAAAGATAAAAAAGTGATTATTGCGCCTTCTTTTTTTGATTATAGCGAGGGAAGCGACCCTCGGGAAAATGATTTGAGATTGGCGTGGAAATTTGATTTGCGAAATTTTGATGTTTGGATTGTTTCTGGATTGGGGGTTTTAGAATTTGGAAAACTGAGAAAATTAATTTGAGTTTTGTCTGGGTTTAATCTGCGGAATTTGCAAGTGTGATGGAAGGCCGATGTCGTCTGCTAACTGAACTGCCTTAGGAGAGCATTTTCTTAGAATGAAATTATAAAGGGGAACCTGGAAAGCTGGTTCGAGTTCTTTCTTTTTCCAAGACTTTTGGATTTTTTTCGCTTCTTCTTTTTCTGTTGAAAGTATTATACTTCCTTCGAATTTTGCACTGCCTAGAATATCTTCTTCTTTTGGCGGGCTGTTTTGATCTCCTTCGCCGTGCAGAATTGCAAATTTAAAATTTACTTTGACAGCTTCCTGGTCTTTTAACACGTCTATTTTTTCTTTTTCTATGTTTGTAAATTCTATTGAAGTGTTTATTGGAACTCTTTTGAAATTTGAGGACCTTTCCACTGAAATTTTTGTTAGATTAAATCCGACGATTTGCATATTGGTATTTGTTTAAATTGTTTTTAAATTTTGTTGTGCTGGCAAAGATTACATCATATCTTCTTCAGAGACGACGACAAAATCGCCTACAGCAATTATTGTGCTAAATGGGATAAGGGTTTCTTTGTTTTGGGAAACTTCGAGATTGAGGTTTCTAGTGTATGGTGTGGTGTCTTTTAGAACTATTTGTATTAGCTCGCCTGTTCTGGTTTCAAAAGTGATGTCTTTTATTAGTCCGAGTCTTTTACCTTCTTTTGTAACGACGAGTTTATTCAAAAGGTCTCTTAATGGTTTTTTATCTATCGCCATGGAAGTTTGAGTTATGTGACATATATAAACTTTTCTTTAGAGGAGTGTTATGTTGAGATTATAAGAAAGACGGAGAAAGGGAATGGTAAGAGGGGGGGAGAAAGACGAGTAAATGAGAAGAACTGTGCGAGGGGAAAATTGCGTGTGACCCTGTGATTTCGCATGGAAAGTGGGAAAGGATTTAAATAATGGGGGGAGACTGCTTTTTTTATATTTTCTTTTTTAAATATTTATATTATATTATATATATTATATTATATATCTTAATTTAAATGTTGTTTTTGTTCGTGTTAATTTAAATTTATTTAAACTTTCGCAAGAAATCCGTCCTCTTTTAAGGGACGGATGAATTGCGCCGCAATGTATTTATTTCTAAATGTCTTGCTTTGAATGAGCTTGTTGTAGCTCATTGAACCATTCAATGTAGCTATA
>Ga0208958_1001463_pt1 | contig 23351 bp, 29 predicted proteins | sample RifOxyB1_FD_184032 | JGI IMG/M metagenome (GOLD analysis project Ga0208958, IMG submission 184032) | Soil microbial communities from Rifle, Colorado - Rifle Oxygen_injection B1 (SPAdes) | ecosystem: Environmental > Terrestrial > Deep subsurface > Rock core/Sediment | place: Rifle, Colorado... | reverse complement strand
CGGCACCCTGCCCGTCAACGGCTTCGCCGTTCCCCTCCGCGCCGGCAAGAGCCGTCGCTCCGGTGACTGGCCGGGGCCCACCGTGCCCCGAAGGCTTCATCGCCGCCCGTTGGGGGCGGCTTCAATGGAGGCTTCGCCATGCAAACCGTTTCGATCCAAACCGCCAACCGTCATGAGGTCATCGTCGAGCAGATGATCGACCAGGCGCAGCAACTGGCCGCAGGCTGGGAGAAGCTGAGCCGGAAACAGAAGCTGCAGGCTTGGGCGGACTGGACCGCTACTCGTCCGAGCGAGCGGGTGTTCCATCAGTTCCACCGGGTGCTGTCGGCCATCGAGAGCGTCCACTAAGGGAGGGGGTTCGCCCCCCTTTTGCGCAGGGGCCGTCCGTCCGAAGCCCGGGCGGTCGCTGCAGAAGGGCCGGGGCGGAGGGAGTGGGTTCGTCGATCTGCGCCCTCCCCCGTGACAGTGAACCTGCGAGGGAATATGCCAGTGGGGGTTGTAAACATCGCTGGAGAGCGAAATGCGAGATAAGGTTGAGGGCGAAGGTCCGGACCCCGTGGATGTCCACGTCGGGCTGGCGGTGAAGGCGTATAGGCTCCGTGCCGGGATGAACCAGCAGGCGCTTGGGAAAGCGGTGAAGGTGACCTTCCAGCAGATTCAGAAATACGAGAAAGGGGCAAACAGGATTTCCGCCTCGATGCTGCACAGGATCGCCGGGGTCCTGGGCTTCCACCCGGGCGATGTCTTCCCGGTGCTGGGGGCGGAGCCGGCGGGTCCGCAGGCCGGCTTTGGTGCAATCAAGGGAAGCTATGAGTTGGCGGAGAGCTTTGCCCGTATGCCCGCGCCGAACCGGGCGTTGCTGCTGAAGGTCGCGAGAGAATTCGAGCGGCCCGACGCGGCCTAGCCGCCATAGGTCTCGCAGATCGTCCGAAGGCGATCGCGTTGCGCCGGGTCGAGGTCGCGCCGGATTGCGCGGCAGGCCCGGCGAAGTCGGCGTCTGCGGCGAGCGAGACTTTCGCCGGCACAAGTCGTGCCGAGATAGTGGCGGACCTCCTCCCACCCGGTGACGAAGTCATGCGGAAAGCCTTCGGGGATGATCCAGGCCCCGTCGACCGTGCGCCCGTGCGTCACCGTGGGCGACGCCCGCAAGGCGGGCTTTGCCGCGGCGAGCATGAGGCGGCATAGTTCCTCGTGAACAGGCGCGTCTGCAGCACGGCGGGCGCGCCAGCGCAGCGCCGCCCAGCCCGCGGCGGCGATCCCGATTCCTGATGCGGCTATCACAACGAACACGCGGCTCTCCCCCGCCACTGTGAGTTGAAGATAAGCAGAGCGATGTTACTGGAATCGCAACGTGTGCGAGAAGGGCGAAACAAGCGTGGGTAACGAGATGCCGGAATGGTGGATGCCGATGGATCCGGACAAGATCGAACACGTGCGTTCGCTGCTGAGCCCAGCCGCGTTCGTGGAGCGACCGTTCACCTTCGGGATCATCATCCGGCCGACCAATGAAAAGGAGCGGATCGTGCTCGAGATGATGGGCGAGGACCTGGTTCGGGTGTCACCGGACGTAAGGGGGCGATAGACGATGCGACAGCGAGCGGCGGACGCCCACGTGGTGCCGGTGTTTCTGGACAATGCGCAGGGCTTCCTGCGCGCCGGATCGGAAGGGCCTGAGCCGGAGGCGTGGGCCCCGCACGCGCAGATGCTGTGCTGCGCCATCGAGCTGGCGCTGAAGGCCGTCCTGATTGCGAGCGGCTGGACCGACGACCGGAACCGGCGCGAGATCCGGCATGACCTGGTGCGTGGGCTGAAGGCGGCGACAGGCGCGGGGCTGAAGGTGCGAAACGAGCGGACGCAGGCCGTCCTCGCGGCCCTGAGCCCTCGTTATGCGAGGCACGAACTGGACGACATGGCGAAGGATGCCGGTAGGCCGCCGCTTGCTGACTGCGCAGCCGTCGCCCGCGATCTGCTGGACGACTGCAGGGCGTTCGCGGACGTGGCCGACGCTTAGGACCCGGTCCGGACCAGAGCGGCGGCGAGCATAGCCCGGCGCCGGTCGATGGCGATGCCGGCGGTCATCAGCGCCAGCATGAGGCCGCCGGCGACGATCGCCAGCGGAAGGCCGGAATGAATGACCGGCGTAAAGGCGATCAGGAGGGAGGCGACCAGGCCGACCGCCATGGCGGCGAAGGTCATCGGAAAGAGGGGCGAGGTCATACGCGTCATGAAGGTCTCCGTTTCGGGCAAGGTCACACGTGGCTGACGGTCGTGTCCAGCGGGCGCGCTAGGAGCGGCAATGCCGTGACGTCGCGTGAACCGGGCGCGGCGTCCAGCTGCGGATAGTCCAGGCGAGGAAGGCCGCGCGCGGCCAGTTTGGCGGCGCGGGTCATCTCGAAGACGTAGACGTGGTTCCCGGGGTGGCGCCGACGGGTGAGGAAGCCGGTTGCGTAGAGACCAGCGAGCCAGCCCCGTAGATCGTCGTCGGCCGGCGCGGGAGCGCCCATGGCGACGAGACCATCGACGCTGTAGGCGTGCCCCTGCTCGCCTGCGCGGATCTTGGAGAGCTTGCGGTCGTTAAACGGCTGGCCGTCAGGGCAGAGGGTGTCGATCCGGGCGCTAGCGCGTCCCCGATAGGAGGCGCCCATAACTGCGTAGATCATGCCGATGTGGCCGGGTTTGATGACCTGGCCTCCCGCCGTCGTCCTTGGGACCGGGTCGGCGTAGGAGATGACCGACATCACCTCGGGCTTTTCGCGGCGGAGCGCTCTCATCGCCCGGGAAAGGAACCAGGACTCGCCGTTGCCGGCGACGTCGTCCAGCAGGACAAACCGTCCGAGGTCGACCGCCCGTCGATGGCAATCGAGCCCGGTCCGGAGAGGAACGGATGCGTTGTTGACCGGCTGGGAGAAGGTGCACGCGCCGACAAGGCGCGACCGCCCGCCCTTGCCGTTCTGGAACAGGCCAAGCGAGAGGCGGGAAAGCTACCTGAATAGTGGTGCTGCTCGATCCAGGGCTTAGCGGTCTTCATGCAGTCGATCACGTCGACCGACAGGGTTGCCGGGTCGATTTCCGATGCGGCGGGCACATAGCGGTCCCGCCGGTCGCGCCAGCGTTGTGAGCGATTGACGATCATGAGGGCTTACCAGTCGAAGACTGGAAGGCCGGTGCCCTCCGGCAGGTAGGGCGCGTCCCGGTCGAACATGATGTAGTCGAAGCCCCAGGCGCGGGCGAACTCGATAACGGCCCAGAGGTCGTTGTAGGTCTCGTCGTCGCGTTCCTGGTGGACGTAGACGATGAAGCCGAACTCGGTCGGGCCGGTGTTGGCCCAGCTGATCGCCTTGGCCGTGGCGGCGTTACAGGTCTCCTGGGAGATGTGAGCCGTCGAAACGTCGAGCATCCGGCGGGTGTTGTTGTCGAGAGATTTGGGGTCGAAGTCGGACATGGGGCCTCCAGCCAGCACCGGGATCAGTGCGTGGCCGAACGCGTAGCGGGTAGGGTCTGAGCCGCACCCGAAGGGCCGAAACGGAGTGGAGGACTGCGTAGCGGTTGCGGCGATCGGGGCCAGTCCGCTAGCGATTTGAGGTCCGCACGCCCGTGATGAGGGAAGAAGCCGATGGCGAACAGGCCGAGTCCGGTCGACGACATAAGGCCAGAACGAACCGTGAAAGTGACGCGGTTTACAAATCGGACAGTGGTTGACAGATCGTAGGCCGGTTGACGTTTCGGCCGAAACGCACCCAGCGAACTTAGCTACTATAGGCCTACACCGGGGCTGTAGATGTCATCGACTCCGGGGATGCCTGTGAGGCCAATGGGGAGCCACTCGGCGTCCCCCTGATGACGAAGCCAAGCTTCCGAGAGGCAACCTCCTGCGAGCGGTTCTTTGTCGACTTCGAGGATGTCTTCGCCATCGTCGCGCGCTGGCCAGCTCGCGTGGGTAGCGTCTTCCACAAAATAGCCGCCGGCTGGCATGACCGCATGCTCGGTCTCCAGCGGGGAACAGCACTCTTCGACAATGCGAGCGAGCTCCCTGACGTTGGTTGCAACGAATATGCCGACGACCTGCTGGTCGGCGGCCATGCGGACGAAATAGGCGTTCATAGAGGGACCGTAGCGGAGGAAGTGGACTGGTCGATAGATCTGCCTTCACGCGGCCGGATCAGGCAAACCATGCTGCCGTCGCTGCGATAAGCATAACAGTGGACATTCCCGTTGCAGCCGGGTTGGCGGCAGGGACGGGTGCGTTTCCAAAGGCTGAAGTGCGGGCCGTAGTCGGCGATGAGAGCCGCGACCTGTTGCTCGGCGCGGTCGTCGCACTTCGCGCAGCGCCGCCAAACCCGTGCATCCGCCGCGGCGAGGTCGGCGAGAGTGTGGGTCCAGTGGAGCTTCGTCTGCCCCGCGATGGACTCGGTGGCGCGAGCGTAGGCCAAGATGAAGGACGGCGGATCTGTCGTTCGGACAGCAGGGCTGCCTGATGCACGTGGAGCCGGGCGAGGTGGAGGCGCCGCCGGCGACCTAAGGGGTGGGCTTGGCCGAGCGCTAAACGGGGCGGGAGCAGGCCAGGGCGGAGGCGGCCTGCGGTGAGTTTCCAGATCAAAGAGCCAGGAGCGCGGAGCGTGATGGGTCAGATGCCGGATTGCCTCGGCCTCCGCCATATCAAGGATCGATGAGTTGATGCGGATTTCGATGGTCGGGAATGGGAAGCCCGCCAAGTCCGACTGCTTCTGTTCACCGGAAAGGTGGGTGACGGCAATCTCGACACCTAGCGAAGTGTAGTCGCGATCCAGATCGCCAAGGTCGACCAGCGCGTCTATGCGACGCGCGCCATAAAGTTGTTCCGCTCGGACGCCTTTGATCCGAAATGTATCGACGATTTCCTTGTCTATGGTCGTAGGTGAGGGTCTGGGCGGGGTGCGGAGCCACTGTGCTTTGTGAAGTAGGGCCTTGGCCCAGCGATGCGCAGCACCTTCGGGCGTGTAGTTGCAGCGGATGGGCGGCCGGAAGTGCGCGAAATGCGGGGCGCGTCGTTTAGCCAGCCCCTTGCGGGCGATGACCCGCTGCCCGCATTCGATGCAAGTGAGCCCGGGCTGACCCCTTTCGGCATCTGTGATGTGGAGGAGGTGACCGGATGGCGCGATGCAGAGAGGCATCGAGGCGCCCCGGCCAGACCACGGTTTACGTCGCGCGCGGCAGAGCCGGGGATAGCCGTCCATGTGGAAGAGTCAGGCGGCGAGCTTCAGATGCGTCTTCCAGCTGGGAAGGTATGAGGACGCTTCCGCTCGCTGGGAAGCGAGTCGGGGGTGCGCCTGTGACCAAGTGAGCAGACCTCGACCGGCGGGGCTTTCCCAGAACCGGAACTCCCAAGGATCTTCACAGAAGGTCATTCCAAATTCATCGGCCAGCGTCCGCGCCTGTCCCTCAGTCATGCCGGGCAGTGCGATCCGGAGCTCATTGTCATATTTCGCGACGTAGTAGCCTGGGCCGGAGTATGGGTGGCGGCTGCTACCGGGATTGCGGTCGAAATAGGCGACCTGTGATGGTCCTAGCTGAACGTCTCCGCCCATCTTGTCGTCCAAGCGGGTGATGTAGGGATCGCCGCGTCCTGCGACGCCTGCAAAGACAAACCGACCGATCTCTACGCGGTGAAAGATGTCCTTTTGCGCGACCATGGCGCGAGCCTCCGTTGCTTAGAAATGAAAGGGTGCTGGAGCTGATTACCGCTGTCCAGTCCCCCGCGTCAGGGATCGTCACCCGGATGGGACGAAACTCGCCGCTTTGCGAGGTTCGGTGAGGAGCGGAGCGACGAGTAGAGCCCGCCCCCGCCACAGGCGGGGAGACGCCCGAATTTAACCCTCGCCGTTAAAGACTTCACCGGAAAATCGTGGCAAAACAGTCGGGCTGTCAGTCCGATCCCTGCATCCCCAAACCCCATGGATGCAGGACATGAGTGAAAACGCGGCTCTCGAAGCCACTAACAACATCGATATCGCCGGTGCCCTTTGGACCGCGATGCAACCCGCCCTGCCCTATCTGGCGGGGTTTTTCCTGTTCGCGCTTTTCATCGGATTCCTGCGCCGGCCGAAACAGACGAAGGCGCAAAAACAGCACGCCTACAACGAGCGCCGTTCCTGGGACGATCTGAAGCTCATCCGCTCGATGGCGCCACTGGAAAACCCGGGGCGCGTCTTCGGCTACCTGCGCAAGGTGTGCCCCTACCGGTTCGAGGACATGATCCTCTCGGAGCTGGCCCGGCGCGGCATCAACATCATCCGGGGAACCTCCTACTCCGGAGACGGCGGAATCGACGGGCAGTTCACGCTGAACGGCGAACGCTGGCTCATCCAGGCCAAGCGCTACAAGGCCTACATCAAGGAAGATCACGTCTGGGCCTTCGACGCCGTCTGCCAAAGGCGCAAGGCGCGAGGGCTGTTCGTCCATACGGGACGGACGCCCGAGCGACTGAGCCAGATGCAACGCCAGTGCGGCGACGTCCGGATCATCAGCGGCGAGGAGCTGCTGAAGTTCTTCGCCGGGCATAGCGTCAGTCTGACGCTCGCGCCGGCGTCGCCGCCCTCCCCCGTCGAAGCCGGAAAACCTCAAATCGCGCGCGCCTCTGTCCCCCCTCCCTCCAAGGGGCGCGCAGCGATCGAAGGGGCGGTGCTGTGAGCGCCGCCCCGAGATCGCCCGCGCAGCTGGCCGCCGAGCGCGGTCATGACTGTCGCGGAGACTTCTTCTCGACGGGCGTGGATCTAGATCTCGCCCACGCTGCAGACGCCGACCTGGACGGGACGTTCGAGGCGATGTGCATGGACACGGGCGAGGTCCTGCAGGTGAACGGCTGGCTGTTCACGAGCGAGCCTGCCTGATGCACGGCCCCGCCCCGGAAACACCGCGCCGCCGAGAGGCGGGCGCGGCTCTGGCCTCACGCGGCCTCTGCGAGATCCTCCATGACAGGGGCGACCGCGCGTCCAGCGATGGCCAGAAGGTAGTCGGTCGCGGCCTGGGCTTGGGACGCGGCGCGAAGAATGGCCCGGCTGTCGGTGCGCAGGACCTTCAGCCAGTGGTCGAGGTAGGCCGCATGGTCCTCGATGTGATCCGGCCGCAGGCCGAGGTGTGCGCCGAGGAAGGCGCTTCCGAGCTCAGCCACCAACTCCTCGCGGGCGTAAGCGGGGTCGCCGAACTTGGAGCCGAATGTGCGGTCCTGCCGGTGCTTGGCGCCGGTCCAGTGGATCAGCTCATGCGCGGCCGTGGCGTAGGCCTGCTCGATGTCGCGGAACAGGTGACGTTCGGGGAGGCGAATGTGGTCCGGGCCCGGGGCGTAGTAGGCCTGATCTCCGGACCAGCTGATCTGGGCGCCGGTTGCGGCGATGAACTCTTCGACGGAGGCGATGCGGGCCTGTTCGGCGGCCGCATCGGGTTCCTGGGCGGGGACCGGTGTGGGGTAGAACTGAGCGTCAAGGCCGTCGATCTGTTCGACGTTGAAGACGGGATAGCCCTTCAGGAAACGGAAGCTGCGGGCGTCTGCGTCGCCGGCGGACGTATCGGGTTCGCCCTTGGCCTGGGACTGGCCGTAATAGACGACGAGGGTGGACTTCTCGCCCGCGCGGACCTGCCCGCCGAGGGCGGCGGCCTGCCGGTAGGTCATCCATTGGGACCCGGAGTAGCCCTCCGTGGCTCCGCGAAGCCAGAGCATGACGACATTGATGCCCTGATAGGGCTCGCCGTTGGCGCGCAACGGCAGTGCGACGGATTCGCCGCCCTTGGACGCCCACGGCTTGGTCCAGGGCCGAACGCCCTGTTCCAGCTGCTCGATGATGCTGGCGGTAATCCGGTCGGCGGGACTCTTGCGATCCTTCATTTGGAAGCCTCCTCGCGCGCGGGGCCGATCCCCGGGCGACCCGAAACCAATCGGGCGGGCTCCGAGCGGGGGGCGCATCCGCAGGACCGCAGCGCAGCGGAGGACGGCGAAGCCGTTGCGGCCGCCGCGGTCCGCCCTTCGATTTTCGGGGAGCGCTGCCCGGGGCCGGCTCGCGGCCGGGGCGAAACAGATCTGATCACACAGGAGAGATCGACTTGGAGAACCCAATGATCGTCGAAGATGAGGAGCTGGGGCTCTGCCAGCCCTGGTATGACAAGCTTTCGGGGCTGATCGTCGAGCCGACTGACGTCGTGACCGGCGACGACATCGCCAAGGCCATCCGGCTGGGCCATGCGTTCATCACGGAGTTTCTGCGGCGGGCGTCGTTCCACGGGATGACCCCGGAACATCTGCTGCGTTTGCCGTCGGCGCTGGGTGCGTCGGACGGCGGCCTGGTGTTCGCTTGGCGGGAGGGGACCACGGTTCTGGGGTTCCTGCAGGCGGGCGTCATCGCGCGCGGGCGCCTGGGCCACAGGGTGGTGCATCTCCTCGAGGCGGACGGCTCGATCCGCGAGATCCTCGGACGCGCGAAACAGGAGGCGCTCGATGCGTTCGACCGGGAGCAGGAAGCCTTCCACCGGAGCGTCGCGGCATGACCGGCTATTTGCTCGATGCAGCCTATGTCTGGCTGGAGAATGAACGGCCCCACTGCAGGACGATGCGGGACCTGCGTCTGCCATGCGGGGGCAAGGTAGACCTCGCGGTGATCGAGGACGGCCGGATCTGCGGGATCATCTTCTGGAACGCGGCCTCCGATCGGAGCGCCCTGGTCCATCTGGTGACGGCCGCCAAGGCGTATCTGGCGGAGATCTGGGTTCTCTCGACGCCGGCGGCCGTGGGCGAGCTGCGGGGCTGCCTGCCCCTTCATGTGGGCTTCCGGGTGGCGAAGCCCGGTGTTGTGCCGGCGCTGGCGATGCCGGCGACGATCGGCAAGCCGGGCGTTTGGGACCTGCTCAGCCTTCTGCACGTCTACGAGCTGCGGCAACTGGCGGCGAGCCTCGACGTCTCGCCGTCGACGACAGCGGTCGGCGCCGCCGGCCAGCTGGCGTTCGGCAAGCTCAGGTTCATGGAGATGATCTGCGATGTTCTCCTCGAGCGCGGGCCCATGCCGCTCCCGACGAAGCTCGAGATACTCCGCGCCTCGCGGCCGAGGTCTGTCGCTTTGCCCCCGGTGTGGGGCGGCTGATGTTCGGAAAGAGACAGCTGCAGACCGAAGGCGACGCCGGGCCCTGGGGAAGCCGCTCAGGGCGCGATAGCCTCGGCTGGCGGCGCATCATCCCCCCGAGGGTCCGGGCGGGTCTGGTGGGCCAGTCAGGGGCCATCCAGCGTCTTTCCCGATTCCTGTTGCGGGTTGCGCTGATCTCTGGCGCAGCGGTGATCGTCCCGCCGCTCCTGGGCGCCTCCACGGTCCTGACGCTGGCGTGCCTGTCGTTCTTTTCCGCCGGCGTGCTGGGCTACCTCAGCTGGATCCACGACGCCATTGAAGGTCGCCAGCGCAGCGCGGCGTCCAAGCGCCGCAAGCGCATCGTCTGGTTCGCGGCCGCCACATGGATGGTCGGGGTCCTGCTGACCGCCCTCGTCGTCCTTCCGACGCCAGAAGCCCCCTCCCCTGCCCTGCCCGAAATCACCGAGACCCGATAATGCGCAACCTCCCCGTCGTCTTCTGGGCCGCCACGATCGCGGTCGGCTTCTCCATCGCCTTGGCCAGCACCGCGGCCGCCACGGAAAGGCGCGCGACGTATGTCGGCCGCCCTCGCGTCGTCGACGGCGATACCTTGGCGATTGGGAGCGACCGCCTCCGGCTGTGGGGCGTTGACGCGCCCGAGATCCGGCAGCAGTGCCTACGCAATGGTCAGGCGTTCCTGTGCGGGGAGCATGTCGCCGAGGCTCTCCGGACCTACATCGGGCGCGACCAGGTGCGTTGCGACTATCGCGACTGGAATCCGGCCCGGGCGCTGAATCATGAGGATCGGGCCGTCGTGCGCTGCACGGTGCGGGGCGTGGATCTGGCGGACTGGCTGACGTCCAGAGGGCTGGCGGTGCCCTTCTTCGTGGGAAACTACCGCAGCAGCGCCATGCGGGCCTGTGAGGCGCGTCTGGGCCTCTGGGCGGGCTCCTTCGCCCGCCCGAGTGCTTATCGCCGGCAGGGCGACTTCACGAGCGACGTCATGGGCGTGGAAACGCGGCGGCCCTGCGGCCGGTCACTGAACCGGCTCTAGGCTGTCCGAGTTTCGACCGGTTCGCCCTCGCGGTTGAGCCGGTCGATGATGGTCTGAAGGCCCCGCGTATCCGTTCGGACGTAGCGCCCGCCGTCAGTGGCCATGTCCTGGAGCTGTTCATCGGTAAAACCGCCCGGAAACTGCCAGGCCGCGAGAGCGGCCAGAACCTCAGACAGTTCGTGGTCGTTCAGCTGGTGACGGCGTTCCTTCACTTCTCCGCCCCTTCCAACGCGTCCAGGGCCGCCTTCAGCACTTCCCACGCCCTGACGCCCCGGTCGTGCTCGATCTTCTTGAACCGCACGATAAGGCTCGCCGGGGCCATCATGTTCAGCTGGGCGCGGGGTTCGTCGGGGACGTCCGGCCGGCCGATCAGATCGCTGATCTTGACCTTTCCGGGAGGGTTGGCCCTCCCCTGCCCCGCACGGCGCGCCGATGAAGGCTTGCCGCGCGACTGAAACCCTGCCGCGTCGGCGACTTCCCGGGCGGCCTCGGCCGCAGGCCTGTCGATCGCCGCCCCTGGCGAGCGGGTGAAATCCGACAGATCGAGGCCTTTGCGCTCCTCGCCGATCGCCTCGAAACCGAATGCGTCGCTGGACTTGGTCATCATGCGGCTTTCTGTGCTGCAGGCTGGCGGAGGATTTCGATGATTTCTTCCGCGAAGGCGGCGGCATTGCTGCGCGCCTGCGGGAGACCGCCCACCTGATCGGGCGTCAACTCGCTCAGCAAGGCATCGTGTTTGAACATGCCCCGGAAGGCAGGCCGGTCGGCCAGGGAGACGTCCATCAACGGCAAGGCGTTCTCCAGGAGCGACTTGCGGATGTCCCGTTCGTCGCGGGTCATGACCGCGCCGGGGTTCGCCCGGGTGATGACGATCCGGTGCGGAATGGCTTTGCTGGAGATCCGTTCAGTCTGATTGATCTGCCGGATGGTGCGAGCGACCTGATTGGCGTCCAAGGTCGTGGGCGCGAACGGCACAAGAACCAGATGGGCTTGGGAAATGACCTGGGCGAGCCATTGGTTCGGGCTCCCCTCCGGGTCGGCGATGACGAAGGTTCCCCAGCCCTGCGCGGCCTGAAGCCAGTCAAGGACGGCCTCGTCATCATTGTCCGTGGTGATGACCAGCAGCTTGCTGTCGCCGGCGGCCTCGCGGATCGCGACGGCGGCGTCGGCCGCGCTTCCCACTCGAGTCTTCGGTCCGTCGATAACCGGCACGCCCCGGCGCTCGGCCCAGCGCGCCAGCGGGCGGTTCGGATCGCCTTCCAGGAGCGCCACATGGGCGCCGGCGGCGAGAAGCTCCGAGGTCAGGGTCAAAGCGGCCGTGGTTTTTCCACTGCCGCCCTTGGTGTTGGCGAAGATGATGTTCGGCATGAGGCTCCCTCCCGAGCGTCCGGTGAGCACGGACGCGCCGTGGCATCCGGAGACCCTACACCACCCGGACCCCACGGACAAGACGGAGGCCACGGACATAACGGAAGACACGGAGGCCACGGAGAACCCGGCGGACCACGGACACAACGGAGGGCATGGCGAACAACGGGCGGCACGGACGCGACGGCGGGTCACGGAACAGCACGGACATCACCGGAGCCCCCGGACCCGTCTAGACCCCTCTAGACCAGTCTAGACCAGTCTAGACTACGCGGAAGCCCTGACGCGAATCCCGTCGCCCTCATCGTCGACCAAGACCACGTCAATGCCAAGAGGATCGTGAAACTCGTTGGCGCCGAGGTCCGAGATAGGCGGAACGATCGAGGAAGGGGGCGCCGATGTGGCCGGAACGGCCGTCTTGCCCGGGCGAGTGGTCTTTGAGACGGGCGAACCCGGCGTAAAACGGATGTCGAACGTCCAGCGATCGCCGAGCGGCCTAATCCGGATGACGCCAGCGGCAAGCGGGGCGGCATTGGAGCGCCGAAGCGCCGCCAGGGAGCGATATAGGCGGCCGGAGGGACCAAAGGTCTCGCCAGCGGCTGTACGGACGTCCAGTGGCGCTTCCGGACCGTCAGGAGGGCAGGGGAGGGCGGCCAGGGCCTGTTTGGGCGTCATTGCGCGGGGCAGGGCAGGGCGCGGCCGCCAAAAGGATACTGAGACCACCCAACCGCCCATGACAGGAACGCGCCGGGCGAATTCGGCTACGCCGAGGCGCGCGGCGTCCTGATCGAAGCCCTCAAGCGTGGGCCACGGGCCCGAGAGGTATTCGCTGGCGAACTCGACGGGCCGCCCGCCTAGAACCCGACTGGCGTCCTGCGCGGTCGCAGCTCGCCGCGCCTGGCTGCCGAAGTCGGCAAAAGTCTCTACGACGGGGAAGGTCACGGTCACGCCCTCGAATACTTGGACGCCAGTTTGACGTCTGGAGGTTGAATCTTAGTGAAGTCAGTCCGGCGCGGATACGCGGACGAGACGTTTCCAGCTGGCCCAGAGATTGACGGTTACAAGGGGATCGTTGAGCCGGGCGACCAGGCCAAGCAGGTAGGCCCGCCGGTTGCGAACGTCCGCCGTAAACTCGGCCAAAAGCGCGGCCACAGCGAAGGGAACACCGGCGTCGCCGGCGGAATGGCGACAGATTTCTTCCTTCGTGAGCCCAACACGGCTCGCGGCGGACTGCCCGTAGGCCACCACAAGGGCCGCGTCGGTCGGGAACATGGGATGGCGCGTGAAGGGAAAGTCCTTCTGGGCGAGGATATCGGGTAGGGCGATGATGATGTCGCCCACGGCCGGGGCGTTGACCCGGGGTCGACGCCGCGCGGCCGGGGTAGGCGTGATTTCCATGACGGTGACGCCATCCTGGCCATCCTCGGCCGGGTCGTCGTCATAGGTAGCGGATGACTGCCACAACACCTCGCCGTCGTCGTCCAGGGCGTCGGTTTCGGCCGGCTTAGGCTCCGTCGAGGCCGCGTACTCCTCTCGGAGAGCCCCTCTACCTAGAGAAGATTCTCTAATTTGAATTTTTTCAAGCTGAGTAGGGAGTAATTGGGCGCCGTTTCTGTCAGGCGCGCCGGACTCTTCTGTCACCCCTGAAGAACCCCAGACTTGGTGGTCCAGCAGAGCCTCAAGGCGCCCCACGGCAGCGTCGGCCTGGGCGACGGCCATCCGAACCATATCGAGATCCTTACCGCGGCGAACCGCCTCGATGGCGCGCAAAGCAGTCTGGGCGAAGTCGTGTTCCTCGCTGGCGAGGAGGACGGCAAGAAGGCTGCGAATGCGTGTTGAACGGCAGCTGAGGGTGCGTCGCAGCGTGCGCAGCTCGTGGCGATCGACGCGGTCCTGGTCGCGGAGGGCTTCCAGTTCGCGGTATCGGACGATCAGGGGACGAAGATCGACGCCGTAGGCCTCTTCTGGCGCGTCAGCCGCGCCGATCCGGTAGCGGGTGCGATCCGGACTGTCGCGGAAGCTGATCCAGCCCAAGCGGCTCGTTTTCTCGCGCCAGCGGGCCAAGGTGCGGCAAGTGACGTCGAGATCCGCCATCAGATAGGCGTCGGCGTAGGTCGAGATGAGGGCGAGCCCTGCTGCATCCAGATCGAGCCCCGCCAAGGCCGCCGAGGGTTTGAAGCATTCCGCCGGCTGCAGCTTCACCAGGTGATGGAGAAACGCTCGCTCGCGTGGCTTCAGGCCCATGGCGCGGGCAGGGACGTCCTCCAGGAGGCGGAGGAGACTGGATTTGGTCGCTCCATCCGGCAAACCGGACCACTGGCGCGCGTAATCCTCCGCCCGCCGATGGGCAGGCGTGACTGGTCGTAGGCCCCGCGCACCCGCGCTGGCCTGATGATGCGTGAGCATCGGTCGCTCCCTTATTCAGGGAGGGATTTCGGGCAAAGCTTCGCCGTCGCCCTCAAAGGGCGTTTTTGTCTTGACGATGGGGGGAGCGAGCGCGCATAAGGGTTCTGCACAATTTAGACCCTTGCTTTTTTTGAAGCACGCCCGCCGTTCCCTCTGGGGACGGCGGTTTTTCTTTGTCTGGACCCCTCCGACTCGCTTGGTGGTGCGGTCATGGGACGGCGCCCCACGATTCGCGTCAAGTTTTCCCAACAGCAATTGGGAAACAGGGGCAATGAGCGGCCGAATGGGTTAACGCCAAGTTACAATTCGGCGGTATGTTTGAGTCCTGGAAAGGCCCCGGCGAGGGGTATGCGGCCGTTAGGCGGCGCGCGCTCCGCTCAGGTCGGCGGAGAGATGTGACCGCGTGGACACGCCTTCGAGGCGCGAAGGCGCCCGAAGATCTGCGGTGGCCGAATAGATCAACGAGCCCAGGTCGGCCTGCTGGTCTTTGGCGATTTCTTTGAGCGCGTCGACGAAATGCCGCTTGAAGGCGAGATCAACGCGGCTTCCCGACAGAGGCTGGCGCGAGATGCCGGCGGCAAAACCGTTGGCGACACAACGCTGTAGGCGGCGCTCGACGACGGCCGATACTGATCGCAGGCCGAGGGCTTCCCGTTCAGCCTTCAGCCCAGCGATGACGCTTTGGGGAAGGCGGGCGGCAACATTGGCGTGGGTTTTGTCGGACACGAACAGCACCTCTCGCCCATACTATGCGGTGAGTTACGCCCTGAAACAAGGGCTGGGACAGTGTCTGGACATGCGAAAGTGAGGACTGCGATCAGCCCGGTGCGGATCACCATTAGCGCCGTGCGGAGCCGCGCGCAATATAGAGGCAATGCACGAATCCAACGACATACGTCCGTTCTTGCGACTCCGCTGAAAACTGCGGTTAGGCGGCCTCTCCTTTGGAGATGAGGAGCATCCGGAGGCTGGCGACGCTGCGGGGACGGCCGCTGGCATAGAACAGGCTCGGGTTTGCGGAGGCGGCGCGAGGGAACAGCCCCGCCGCTGACCTGGCCGGATCATGCGCGTTGGCGCGCAGAAGGCTCACAGCGCCGCCGGAGCCGAGGAAGTGGGCCATATACAGCTCGCCGTCGCGCGGCGGCCGACGCAGATAGGAGCGCAGGGCGCTCGCGTTCTCGCGGGTGAACTCTCCGGCGAGATATGCGGAAAGCTGGGCGTCATAGCGCAGCGCGAGGATCTGGCGGCGCACGACGCGGTCGTTCACGAAGGGTTCGCCGTTTCGATCAAGGTGGATTTGAGAGGCGAGGTGGCCGAGGCCATAGGATGCGCCGTGGCGACGCACGGTGATCAACCAGGTCGTTTCGATGAACTGATAGAGGCCCGCCGCCGTGGACGTCGCCGCCCTGGCCGAGGGGTCAAATGACGATTCCCGCTTCGCCGCCCGCCACAGATAGCCGTGCGACACGCCCGACCGCTCGGCCGCGGCCTGGATGGCAAACTGGACGTGAGCCGCCGGCGTCGACGAGCGCGACGATGCGCGGCGGGTGCGGGGCGCGCGAGCTGCTCGAGACAGATAGCGCTGGAAACTGAAGGACTGGACCGGCGCAGCGGGCCGCGTCGCGCCGGGTTCCGAGAACGCGGCGAAGGTCGAGGCGACCTTGGCGGCGATCAGGGGATCGAGCGGAGCGGCGGCGTCCGGAGCGGTCGGGACATGGGGCAGGGCCCGGCCGACGAGCCGGCTGGCGTCGGCTTCGGCGCGGATCGCGCGCGCCACTGGATCCGCAGCGAGCATATCGAGTGTGGGCGTGGGGTCGGTGAGGAGGTCCAGCCCAGGGCCGTCGCGCACGGCCGCGAACGCCGCCGCCTCGATCTCCGAGTGAGAACGAAGCCCGTGAGCGCTGGCGGACAAGGCGAGCGCCGATACGGCGCAGGCAACAATGGCGAAGGCCGAAGGTCGGCCGAGAAGGTTCTGTTTCATCTCTGCATCCATGGGGTGGGGGATGCAGGGATCGGACTGACAGCGCGGGCCTTTTCGCACACCGGCGCCGTTGCACGCAACCCAAGGCCCACAAGGGCAAAAAAAGGGGCCAGCCGAAGCTGACCCCCAAGGTGGCCTGTCCAGAGTGGTCCAGGCTCGATGCGACGGATGCGGGCTAGTGGAGGCCAGCCGGCGAATGGAATACGTGGAACCCGGCTTCGGCCAAGTGTTCCAACGGTTGAGCGCGAGGAACAGTCTGCCCGATCAACTGGCCAACCTGGGCGGCGGCGTCGGCGAGCGTCTGCGCCTCGCTGAGGCCGAGGACGGCGTAACCGGCTGCAAGGCGGTCAGCGCCGTCCATCGGAACGAGCCGAAAACGTCGGCTCGGAACGTCCGCCCGAACGGCGGCAATGAAGGCAGTTGAAGGCTGTTCCGCGAGGGCGGCCGAGGAGGCGCGCTCGATCAGGGTACGCAGGGCGGCGGCCTTGGCGGGATGCTGGGCGATCTCGGCCGACACGCTCAGACGGCGAAGGGCGATGGACACCAAGGTCGCCTGGTGCGCGTCGTCGATAGGGATGCAACGGGACATAGGGGATTCCGACAAGAGTAGGGGAGGGGGCCGAAGCCCCCTCCGCAAGGGTTCAGTCCTCGGCGCCCGCGTCGGCGTCCTCGTCCTGGATGAACTCGTCGTCCGCGAAATCGTCATCATCGGCAGCCCCGGCCGGAGCGGACCCGCCCATGCCGATATCGGCCTTGTTGTGGCTTGCCGACAGGGTCGGTTCCGCCAAGGTCGCCAGCATCGGCGGGGTCCAGCGGTGTTTCGCGGCGTTTCGGGCCACGATCTCGACCAGTCCGGTGCGCTTCTCCTTGGCGAAAGGCTCGGCGTCCATGCCCATGTCGGTGATCGCCTGCGTCAGGGCCTTCTTGCCCGCCCCCTTCAAGAACTCCGTATCCGGCGTCCATCGGTCGGCCATATCGACCTTGGCGTGAGCGGCGATGAGGCCCAGCTGGGCCCACGCGCGCGGCCGCCGATAATCGGCACGGCTCTCCACGGCGTTCAACTGGCAGGCCACGCAAAGCGCCAGAAGGTCGGCCTTCTCCTGCGCGCTCAGGGCGACGACGTAGGGGAAGAACTCCAGGTAGGTCGAGGGCAGACGCTCATCCCATGCGGCGTAAAGGTCCTCGTACTCGCGATCCCCCTTGACCGTGATCCCCTCGGCCGGTTCCGCGCCCGCCTTGGCGAACGACAGGGCGTATCCGTGGTCCGAACGGTTCCGCAGTACCATCCAGCCTTGGTGGGCGACCATCGTGTCATAGGCGACGGCCGGGTTGACGGCGACGGCGTTGCGAACGGCGGTCGTAGCGATACGGGTCATCCGTTGGTGGCCTTCGTGGCCGAACGCGGGCTTCTCCTTCGCCTCGCCGGTCCCGCCCCCGCTCTGTGCGGTGGCCCGGAAGTAGGCGCGCTCGATCGTCAGCTTCCCGCCGTGTTGCAGGATCAGGAACACAGTCCCCGCCGCCTTTTGCTCGTCGGTCCAGACCTCAAGCGTTTCCGTCAGCTTGCGCAGTTCTTCGCTGGCTACGGCCCGATCCCACGCGCCGATATCGTGGTCGTTGCTGATCGCCCGAAGTTCCGCCATCCGCGCCGCTTCGGCCTCGGTGGCGTCACGCCGCGCCGGATACTGCCGGCGCTGACCGCCCTCGTAGCCATAGGACTTCTGCGCCACCTCCACATTGGCCCATCCTTCGGCCCGAACCGCCTCAACGGCCTCGTTCAGCTTGTCCTGGGCGAGTTGGTGAGCGAGAGCGCTGTCAGCCCACGCCGTCGTGGTGTCGTCCCCGTCCTGAAACAGGTCGATGACGAACGTGCCGCCCGCCGCCGCATAGGCGTCCCGTCCGACAAAGAGCGCGATCCGATCCGTCGCGTCGAGAGTGCTGTCCAGCAGCATCGAGCGCACATTCCAGTCGCTGATGTGACGATGACCCTCGAAACGACCCCAGACCTGCAGCTGCCGCTCATGGTCGTCCGTCAGGGTGAAAGCCTGCAGGGTGTCCAGGTCGAACCGACCGGCGAAGAACGCCTCCAGCACAGCAGGCGCGACGTGGGACAGGCTCAGAAGCTGCGCGACACGTTTCCGGGTCGAACCCGTCACCGCTGCGATCTCGGTTGCGTCCAGCCCCTTTGCCGAAAGGGCGCTGTAGGCCGACAGTTCTTCCTGAACCGTCATCGCCTCGCGCTGCGCGTTCTCGGCCAGACTGATTTCGAGGGCCACGGCCTTGGGCTTTAGGACGAAACTGACCCCCAACGCCTGAATGTCGGCCGGGAGGCGCTTCTCCTTCTTCAGCCGTTCGAGCGACCGCAGACGCCGACGCCCGGCGGTGACGTAGTGGACGCCATCCTCCTCATAGCCGACGAGCGGATTCAGCAGCCCCACGGGGGAGGCGATGGAGTCGCACAGTCCGCTGATGTCGTCTTGGGCGGGCTTGCTGTTGGCCCGCACGTTCTCAGGCGCAACCTTCAACTTCGCGCCCAGGCGCACTCGGATGGTGCCGGAAACTTCGGTCGCCGAAGCGGTATCAATAGGGGTCATTTGCATCGTCATCGTCCTTGTTTTTGATTGGACGCAGACGGTTCCCAAGCCTCGCGATGCCTACGCCAGAGACAATCTCCGGCCTTTCCAATCCAGCACCGCAGGAACGACTTAATCGAAACACGCCCGCGCGAGTTTCCGGAGCGCGGGCGGCAAAGCCGCGCGCTTAGGGGGTGAAACACGTCACAGACCGAGAGGCCCGGAGGGGGATCACCCGGCCTGCAGGCGCGAAGCGGCGAAGGCTGGGGATACCGGGCCTTCTCGCCCCCGCCCTTCAGGGCGAGGGGTCGTCTTGACGTGTGAGGGGGCGGCCCCCCTCCAATGCCGACTGCAACGCCGAGGAATGTGCGAGCGCAGCGAGCCCCTCTCCCGCCGGCCGCGCCAGCGGAGATAGGCGGGATATCTAGCCGTGGCGGGGACGATGGGGCAGGAGGAACGCCGGACAATCGGAGGTCAAATGGAGTCGATGGATGCTGCTGCACGCCAGCTGCGGGCGCAGGAGGTTTTGGCTGAGGGGCTAGAGAATGGCCGGGCGCTGGAGGAGATCCTCAGCGTCGAGGCGGCGCTTCGGATCGATCCCCGATGTCCCGATGCGCTGATTGTCCTCGCGGATCAGGAAGAGGTCCGCCGGCTGGCCAGCGCGCCCTATGTGCGTCTGGCGCTGGCGCATCTTGCACATGATGAGGCCTGGAACCGCGTCAGGGCCCGGCAGAAGGCGATGGCCCCGCCGAAACGCGATGTTTTCGACATGTTGGTGGCTCGCCCGTACCTTCGGGCCGCGATCCTGCTGGCGGGGTGTCTGGTGGAGACCGGCCACGCCGACCTGGCGCGCGGGATTTATCGCAGGGTGATGCGTCAGGAGCCTCGCGACAGCATGGGCGCGAGGTATCTGCTCGCGATCCTGGACGTGCGGACCGGTGATGACGCTGCCTTCGAGCGTCGCCGGCCTCAGTTTGAGGGCGACGAGCATCCGGCTTGGGTTTTGACAGATTTGTTGGCGGCCCATCGCCGCGGGGACGCGGAGAGAATGGGCAAGGCGTTGGAAATCGCGCGGCGCCGGTATCCGGAGATCGTCGCAATGGTCGCCGAGACTGACGACGCGGATCGGAGTGAAGCGCTCGAATGGCGAAGCAGCGAGTTGTACGCGCTGTGGCGGGCGAATCCGCCCGCGCAGAGGTGGTTGAGAGAATGGTTGGGCGTAGCCAGTTAGGCCGCGAGCTGCATCACGGGGATGCCACGCGCACGGGCCTTGTCGACCATGTTCATCGTCACGCCGTTGCCGGGCCCGGCGACGACGCCGGCAGGCAGTTGATCGAGCATCACATCGTTGCGCTTGAACGGGGCCGCCTTATCGTGGCGGTTCCAGTCAGGCTTGAACGGAATCTGGGTGACGCCCCGGTTATTGGCCCAGCACGCTGCAATGCGCTCGCCGCCCTTGGGTGTTGCGCCGTGGATCAGGATCATATCGGGGTGTTTTTCCCGGACGCGATCGAGAGCGGCGAAGATCTTGTCGTGGTCGTTGAAGTCTGGGCCTGCAGTGAAGGCAATGAGGGTGCCCTGTGGGACCAGGACTGCGTTGTCAGCCCGGGCCTTGGCGTTCATGAAATCGCGGCTGTCGATCATGGCCGACGTAATCGTCTTGCGGTTGACCATCGAGCCGGCCGCCGGCCGCCACGCGGATCCGGTGTGCTGGGCGAACATCTGAGCGGCGGTGTCGCGGACAAATTCGAACGCGTTGCGCTGCTCGACAAGGCTGATCCCCTCCGCCGTGAGGCGCTCCAGCTCGACTGAGCGGACCTCCGAGCCATTCTGCTCCATCATGGAGCGGCGCTGCGCTTGCTCGTTGTCATCGAGCACCCGGCCGACCCGATCGACCTTGCGGTGGAAGATGTTGGTGAACTGCCAGAGGATGTCGGACGTCTCCTCCTCGAGGCGCGTGTCGTTGAGCATCCATCCAATCGCGTCGAAGGCGTCAGCGAGCGCCTGTCGGCAAACGTCCGCTTCCGGAAGCGGACGCGGATCCTGTTCATCGCTCATGGGCCGATAGCCCGTCAGGGCGAGCTCGTCGAGCAACGCGGCCGTGGGACTGATGTCCTGGGCGGGATGGGGATCGGGATTCAACATGGCGAGTCCTCCTTGTGGCCGGGCCGCACCCTGCGACCTTCACGGGGACCGAACTGGCGATGGGCGACGGCCATGCACCCGAAGGGCCGCAACGAAGTGGAGGACCGCGTCAGCGGTTGCCTGGACCGTCGAGGGCGCTTTAGCCCGACCCTTCGCCGGTCCCCCTCTCGTGAAGGTGCAGATGCGGCTCTCTCAGGCCCCAAAGGACTGGTGCCGTGACCAGCCGAGCCGGCAGGACGGCCGCCGACAGGCGGCTGCGGTTAGAACGTCGAGGCCTTGGGTTAAGTGGGCCTCATGGAAGGCCTTAAGCGGCCCGCGGGCGAGCGATCGTCGAGACCAGCGGATAGCGAGCGACCAGTCGCGCTAGGATGTTGGCCCCGGCGTCGGTCGAAGGAATGAAGAGACGGGTCCGATAGCTGATGATCTCGGTCATCATGCCCATCGCCTTCATGGCGGGCAGGGACGACGGCAGGATGCCCGTCACCTCAATGCGCTGGGCGCCCATGACTAGGCTGCGGCGGACCGAAACGTCCTCGGCCAGCTGCAGGGTCACGCCTTGGTCGCGAACCATGGCCCATCCTGCGACTGGCGATACAGCCGGGGCGTCCAGACCGAACTGGCGGCAGACGCCGCCAAGGTCTGCTTCGGCGACCATACGGCCAATGATCCGCTCCCCGTCCTCGGTCTGCAGGCGATAGACCCGCGTCGTGTCCTGGGGCAGTCGTGACCAGATCGGGAGTAGGAGACCGGTGACGACGTTGATGGTCGACTCCATGGTTTCGGGAAGGCTGTCGATCTCGGTCTGCCAAGCGAGAGCGAATGCCGGCTCCTCGACAGGCTGCCATTGCGACGCCGCCTGTTCGGCGACGCTGACCGTATCGCGGGACATTGGACGATACAGGCGGACGCGGTCTTCCACGCGGCCGTCATCGAACATCCTTGCGGGGGCCTGAACAGCCAGCGCTGCCCGGCCGGACTGACGGTTGATGAGGAAGACACCCTCGCGATCGGCGCGGATCCCCATAACGTCGGCAAGGCGCAGCGGCTGGACGCGCTGGACCTGGGTCACGGTGAGTAGGCGGGTTTCGGCCCCGCTCTCGGCGTGGGTGAAGATCGTCTTGCGGGCGGTGACGGTGAACCGTTCCGCCGTCAGGGTCTCTACCCCGACTTCGAAGACGCCGGCGGCGACAGCGGCTTCCACCTCCGCCTCGATGCGTTCCTCGAGATAGCCGAAGATGCTGTTTTGCATGTCGATACGAAGGGCGAGGACGCGGTTCAGGAATTGCGTGATCGGGGGCAGGTCCTCCTTCAGGGTGCCGTCGGTGTCGCAGAGGGACAGACCGGTGGCGGCCTCGAAGGCGCCGAGGGTCAAGCCGTCGACGCGGCCTGCATAGAGCATGTGATACAGGCGACGAAGGCCGGTCTTGGCGTAGTCAGACTCGAGGTTGTCTTCCGGCCGGAAAAGACCTTGGCCGCCGGTCTGGCGCTGGCCCTTGGTCAGGGCGCCCAAGCTGTCGAGGCGGCGGGCGATCGTGCTGAGGAAGCGCTTTTCGCCCTTCACGTTGGTGGCGACCGGCCGGAAGATCGGCGGGTGCTTTTGATTGGTGCGGTTGGTGCGGCCCAGGCCCTGAACGGCTGCGTCAGCCCTCCAGCCTGGCTCCAGGAGGTAGTGTGCGCGGGTGGCCTGGTTCACCGCACCGAGATCGGAGTGGTAGCTGCGGCCGGTCCCCCCCGCGTCCGAAAAGACCAGAATGGGCTTCTTGCCGTCCATGAACGCGGCGGTCTCGCCCTGGTTGGCGGAGCCCGGTCGAGTTTCGACACACAGCCGGCTCTGACCGTGGGTGGTCTTGCGGACGATCCGGCGAGACCGGCCGGTGACCTCAGCGACGCGATCCGTGCCGAAGTGATGGACGATCTGGTCCAGGGCGGCCTGAACGGGGGGCAGGGCGCCGAGATACTCGATCAGCTCGTCGCGTTGGGCGAGCGCCTCCTGGCAAAGGACGGGCTGGCCGCCGGCGTCGACGGCGGGGCGCGAGCGCATGTTGCCGTCCTCGTCCGAGTAGGGTTCGAACAAGGCAACGGGGAAGGAGTGCATCAGATAATCCATCACGTACTCGCGGGGCGTGACGTCGATCTGCAGGTCGTGCCATTCGGACACGGGGACCTCCGCCAGGCGACGATCGGTCATGGCCTCGCCGGTGCTGACCAGCTGGATGACGGGCGCCAAACCCTCGGCAAGATCCTTCTCGATCCAACGGATGAGCGTGGGGACCTTCATGGCGGTGACAAGGTGGTTGAAGAAACGGACTTTCGCGCCCTCGAACGCCGACCTGGCCGCGCCCTTGGCGTTCCCGTTGAGGGCGCCGCCGTCCTCGTTGCTGATGCCGGTCGCTTTCAGGGCGTCTTCAAGGTTGTTGTGGATGATCGAGAACGCATCGGCGTAGGCGTCGTAGATCTCGATCTGGGCGCCGGTCAGCGCGTGCTCGACGATCTCATATTCGACGCCGGCGTAGGACAGCGCGCGCGAGGTGTAGAGACCCAGCGCCTTCATGTCGCGAGCGAGAACCTCCATGGCGGCGACGCCGCCGGCTTCCATCGCCGTGACGAAGCTGGCGCGCGTGGGGAAGGGGAAATCCGCGCCGCCCCAGAGGCCGAGGCGGGAGGCGTAGCCCAGGTTGGCCACCGTCGTTGCGCCGGTCGCCGAGACGTACAGGACCCGAGCGCGGGGCAGGGCGTTCTGCAGC
>Ga0208958_1001462_pt1 | contig 23381 bp, 38 predicted proteins | sample RifOxyB1_FD_184032 | JGI IMG/M metagenome (GOLD analysis project Ga0208958, IMG submission 184032) | Soil microbial communities from Rifle, Colorado - Rifle Oxygen_injection B1 (SPAdes) | ecosystem: Environmental > Terrestrial > Deep subsurface > Rock core/Sediment | place: Rifle, Colorado... | reverse complement strand
CTTCGTTCCAGAAAAACTTCGTATATCCCTAACGTTATGTGCAATTTATTTTTTTAGAAATTTATTTAAACCAGTAATAATTTAATTCATTATGGTAAAAAAAGTAGAGGGATGCACACATTTAATTATCAAAGATGGCGTTATTGTGAATGTTGTCACGCATCTTAATAAACTTCCAAAAAATGGCGTAGTGCATCTTAAAGGAGATAAGATTTATACTATAAAAGAATTTAAAAAATCTCATCCCCGAGACCATCATGAATTAAAAAAGCAAAAAAAGAAAATAAATATTGGTCAATTCTAATTTCTAAAAAAATAAACTATCCCTACGAAATCAAAGATTTCTCCGGTCGGTCGACTTGCAGTCTCCCCACATAACAGCGATTAAAAAGAAATTTCTTGCAGAAATTTCCCAAATTAAATTTCCAGCTCTCACTTCGTGGAGGAGAAAAAAACTTCCCTTAAGCCCGATGTTAAGTCGAATTAAAATCACTTTTCTTTCCCACCCACTTTTCTTTCCCACCCAAGAGGAGAAGTTGTTGAGATAAATTATGAGCCGTCTAAGACAAACTTAATAAACCAAAAGATATTCTTTTCCTTATGGATTATTTAAAATTCTCAAAAAAGAGGAAACAAGAAGCTGACAGAATTTTAAATGAAACTAATTTGTTTAACAGATTGAAAAAATTTGGGAAAGTTAAACAAATTGGGAGTTATTTTTTAGATTTAATGGTAAAACCTGATATTGATTTTGCCTTGCGAGTAAAAAAAGATTCTGAAATTGACACTACCATTAAATCTATTCTAGAAATGAGCAAGGAAATCAAAAATGTCAGTTTCAAGAAAATTGTTGACCGAAGAAAATTTGGTTTAGATGGCAAATCCTTGCATCTTTACTATCACGCCAAGGATTTGTGGGGCATTGACATTTTTGTTTCAACAAAAGATTTTACAGAATATCGTAAATTAAAAAGAATGGTGAATAAAAAAATAACTCCTGAAAAGAAAAGAGATATAATAAAACTGAAATACTATTTTTTCAAAAAGAATGAGAAAGTGAAAAACATTCCTTATTGTATTTATATTTCCGTTTTAGAAGGGAAAGTCAAAAATCTAAAAGACTTGTATAAATATCTGGAAGAAAACTACGGCTCACAAAACAAAAAATAGCAACAACTTCTCTTATATAATGCCCACCCAGAAAAGTGATTTTAACTCTGCGAAATTCTTTAGAGAATTTCTTGTCACGCCTTGCAGGCTCTCGCTCCATTTCATTACGCTCGGGAAAATGAACAGCGATTAAAGAGAAAATCCTTGCAGGATTTTCCCAAATTAATTTCTCAGCCAGCTCGTAAACTCGCGGGAGAAATTAACTTTCCTTAATCGCGATGTTATACGACATTTGAACTTTGGCCTATTAACGAATTATTTATAAGTAATGTGATTTTTATCTTCTCATTATGAAACTAATTATTACTCGTCATGGGGAAACCGAAGAAAATAAAGCTGGTATTATTCAGGGACATTTGCCAGGTCATCTTTCAAAAACAGGAATTGAACAAGCAAAGAAAGTTGCTTTAAGATTGAAAGATGAAAAAATAGACTTTATTTATTCCAGTGATTTAGATAGAGCTGCAAATACTGCAAAAGAAATTGCTAAATTTCATCCAGATGTTCCTATTGAATTTGTAAAAGATTTAAGGGAAAAATTTCTTGGTGAATGGCAAGGTAAAACTAAAATAGAACTTGGCTTCGATAAAGCCAAAAGCGTTGCAGCAATTTTTCCCAAAGACGGAGAAACATCTGAAGAATTATTCAATCGTGCAAGCAATTTCTTACACAAAATCTTATCTCAACATCATAATGATACTGTTTTATTTGCAGGCCATAATGGAATAAATAAAGCAATGATTGCAGTAATAACTGGCAAAAGTCCAGAAGATATAAAATCAATTGAAAATCAACATAATACCAGCATAAATATTTTCGAGATAGACGAAGATAAAAATCACAAAATTCACACATTTAATTGCATTAAACATTTAGATTGACGGCCAAAGTTCAAACGCTAAAGGGGACGCTACGCTTTCACTCCACTTCGTTTCGTTCAGGTCATATAACAAGGGATAAAAGAAGTTTTCGGAGTGAAACGGAGAAAATTTGGGAAAATTGCGAGCCGAGCAATTTTCCTTTTATCCCTGATTAAATCTCCAACCAAAAAATTTAAATATCACTTTATAGTAGTTATATCATGGAAAAGAAAAAACCTTATGCAATAATTTTGCCTTATGATATAGATGAAGAAATGTTTGAAATATTAAATTATGCTCCAGGTAAAATAAGATGCAACCTTATTAGAGATTATGAAAACATTAATGCAATAAACACAACAATTGCCACAACTCCAAAAGCAGCTTTATCAAATATAATTTTCAGAGAGTTGGGAAAAGGGATTAATGCAAAAAGCATAGTAAAAATGCTTAGACCAGAAATAGAAAAACAGGTTTTTGAAATTCCTGAATTTGATAATCAAAACGGAGAACTTACAAAAGACCAGGCAGATATTCTTAGAAATTATGAATTAGCGAGTTTAATTGCAGAAAAAAAGGCAAGCACTCCAAATAAACAATATTTCACTGCAAGAGACACTCTTAAGAAATATTACCATTCATTAAGTAGCTTCCAATAATTATTTATATTTCCTCTTTCTTGTTAAATAATGGGATTAAACATTCGCGATATTGTAACAAGAAAAGAAATCGAAATTTCCAATTTAAGAGAAAAAACTGTTTGCGTCGACGCATTTAATATTTTATACCAATTTTTATCCACAATTCGGCAGGTTGACGGAACTCCGCTAATGGACAATAACAAAAAAATCACAAGTCACTTGTCTGGAATTTTTTATAGAAATGTTGCTCTTCTTTCTGAAGGAATAAAAATGATTTATGTTTTCGACGGAGAAGCTCCTTTGCTAAAAATTAAGACTCATAACAAAAGAGGAAAAATTCGGGAAGAAAGAATGGAGAAATATGAAGAAGCAAAACAGGACGAAGACCTTTCTTTAATGAAAAAATATTCCAGTCAAATTATCCGACTTAACGACGAGATGATAAGCGAGAGCAAAGAACTTTTAGAAGCAATGGGAATTGCAGTTGTCCAAGCTCCAAGCGAAGGAGAAGCAGAAGCATCTTATTTAACAAAAACAAACAGAAATATTTATGCAACAATAAGCCAAGATTATGATAGTTTGTTATTCGGAACTCCGAGATTAATTCAAAATTTAACACTATCGCGAAGAAGAAAAACTTTTTCAGGATGGATTGAAGTAAACCCTGAATTAATTGAGTTAGAAAAGGTTTTGAATTCACTTGAAATAAATCTCGACCAATTAATCTGTCTTGGAATTTTAGTTGGGACAGATTACAATCCAAAAGGAATTCCGGGAATCGGACAGAAAAAAGCTCTGCAAATAGTTCAGAAATACAGACAACCGGTTTTGATTTTTCAAAGTGTTGAAGAACAAATTTTAAGTTTGCCCGAAGAGAACAGATTTGACTGGAAAGAAATTTTTGAATTGTTTCATAAACCAAATGTTTCAGATGAAAAAATTATTTTCCCAAAAATAGACGAAAACAAAATAAAAGAAATCTTAGTTGAGAGGCACAATTTTTCTGAAGAAAGAATTGAAAAACAATTAGAAAAATTGCGAGAGAACATAGAGAAAGGAAAACAAAAAGGATTGGATAAATGGTTCTAAGTGGAGAGATTTAGGGATTTTGTAAAACTTCGGAAAAGATTGAATAAGTGGTGTTGATTATTTTCTCATCTTTAACCAAAAAAATCCTGTAACTAAACCAATTAAAAATAAAATTCCTCCAACCAATGAAGAAGTTTTTAAAGATAAATCTGCAACCACATTACCTGTTAAGTTTGCACTAATAAAAAAAATTCCTAAAATAATTCCTGCTATTGCTAAGATTAAATTTAATTTTGAAACAAGATTTTTACCTTCTTCAAAAAATCTAACATTTCCTTTTTCAGTTACATAGCCCACTTGTTTATCTGTGCGAGAATCATACAAACTTCCATCAAAATCAAATTTATATATAGTTCCATCTTCAGTAGTAAAATAATGTATATATCCCCTTCTGCTTGTTTTTCTCTCGGCAGGTCTGAAATTTCCATCTTTAAAACTCCCATGAACAGGGATATCCCCCTGCACATAAGCTAACCCAGTTTTCTTTGCTATCTCTAAATCATAATCTTTATCAAATTCTGCTGGAATTTTTTTATTTGGACCATAAGGATGAAAATAGCCATGATGATATGTTCCCATTTGTATATCTCCATGAGGTGTTGATTTGTTTGTTACCCTTGTTTGTTCTTCTTTTTTAATCATTTTAACTTATCTTAATCCAACATTACCATCTAACCTAATGCCTACTCCATCCTTCTTAGGCCATTTAACCAACACAATAATTCCCCCTATTAAAAATAAAATTCCCAAAATAACAACAAGCCCTTTTTCATATACTACAAAAGAGGATAAAATAAAGAAAATTCCAATGAAAATTAAACCCTTTCCTCTCCATTTCATAAACATAAAAATAAATCCTCCTAGAATTATCAACGGAAGCAAAGCAAATAAGAATTCACTTGGAACCCCAATATTATAAAGCAAATCTTCAATGTCAAAATTGCTTTTATTCAATCCCCAAGTGATCAGCAACGCCAAAACAAAAGAAACAATTCCTGCGACTGGTTTATTATCCTTGAACACTCTCGACAAAGACATATTCAAAATCGCAAAAGAAATAATCAGAATCGCCCCAAGAATCATCGTCGAGGAATCAATCTCGCTTAATAAATCACTCAAAGAAAATCCTCCGTAATATCCGTTATACGCGCTTGCAAAATTTATTAAAAATAGACTCGATAAAAATAAAATGCCTAAACCTTTTTTTTGCATAAGAAGATTAGTCTTTTAGAGATTATAAAGTTTTTTATAGAGAAAAAAATTAGTTAATTTATGAAACACAGAGCTTTTGATATTCTTGGAAATGTTGGAATAATAAATTTTTCAAAAGAAACAAAATCTTCAGAAAGAAAAAAATTTGCAGAGGAATTATTAAAAGAGCACAAATCAATAAAAACCGTTCTTGAAAAAATAGGAAAAATAAAAGGTAGGTTAAGAAAACCGACGACAAAATATCTCGCAGGTGAAAAAACAAAAGAAGTTTTATACCATGAAAATAATTGCGTATTTAGATTTAATGTTGACACAACTTATTTTTCCCCGCGTCTCAGCAACGAAAGAAAAGAAGTTGCAGGTATGATAAAAAAAGGCGACGAGGTTCTCGTGATGTTTGCGGGGGTCGCCCCATTTTCAATTGTTGTTGCAAAAAATTCCAAAGCAAAAAAAATTTATTCCAACGAAATAAATCGCGAAGCAAATAAATATGCAAAATTAAATATTGAATTAAACAAATTAAAAGATAAAGTAGAATTAGTTTCAGGTGATATAAAACGAATTGCTCCAAAGTTAAACAAAAAATTCGATGTGATAGTTATGCCTCGCCCGCAATTAAAGGAATCATTTCTAAACGAGGCTTTTAAATTAAGCAAAAAAGGGACGCGAATTTTTTATTATGATTTTTGCAGAGCCGAAGAAAAAGATTTAATCGTTAAAAAAATAAAGAAAGAAGCAGGAAAATCAAAAAAGAAAATTAAAATTTTAAAAATAAAAAAAGCTGGAGAAATTGCTCCGTATAAGATTCGATTAAGAGTTGATTTTATCGTAGGTTAATTTTTTGTTAATTCATTTAACTTGCGTTTAGAATTTTCAATCTCTTTTAAATGTTCAATTTTTTTGGCTAATCCTGTCGGAGTTTTTTTGTAGTTGGATAAACAAGTTCCATAATTAGTACTCCCTATGAAAACTTCTACCATGTATGTTAAATTATCATAAGGGCAAAATCTTAAGCGGCATAATCCAAATTCAATCTCTTTTAAGGAAAATCCTTTTGATTTATAACACCAATTGCTCATAATATTTCATAGAGCTATATCTTTTAAATATTTCCATATGCAAAATTACAATCTTTTTTTAATTTTTTTATGATATGCATCTGAAGCTAAAACCGCTGCAATAGTAAACAAAAGGGCAAACTCGCAATAAACCGACGGGAATTGAATTCCGAATTTAGGAAAAAGCAATATGAATATCAGCGGAAATAAGATAGTAATCCCTCCAAAAAATGCCCATAACAGTTCTATTCTTCTACCCAACTTAGATTTATCTTTTCTGTATTTTGCAATTAATAGGTATGTGGCTATCGCGATATATCCAAAATAGTAAATTGAATAAGCATAAGTAAAAATCAAATGAGACTCACTCATTATAATTGTTTTAATAACTATGAAAAACTTTTCACAACTTGCGGTTAAAACAAAATTCTTAAGGAATATCGCAAGTATAGAAATAATAATTGGGATTAAATAAATGAAATATTTTGTTTTTTTAATTTTTGCATTTTTCATTTTCAGCGCAAAATGCACAGCAATCGCAGGCAAAAAAGTATAAATCATAAAGCCAATTCTCGCCCAGAATAATCAATTCCCCGTCGTGCAAAGAAGAAATTCTGAGAATTGATATGCCCCTAAAACATAAATGAATACCGCAGAAAAAATTGCGACAAATTCATTTTTATACTTAATTAAAAGAAATGTTGCGACTAAGAATTCTATTATTGCTGTTGTTATTGAAATTATTGGAGTGAAACACATTTTACAATTTTTTTTCTGCTCTAACTGCTGTAGGCGCTTCTCCTACTCGAGCCCACACTCGCTTTTTGTTGTGAGGCTATTGCTTGTGTAAACTCTCGCCGTGCCATTGGCACTTCGTCAAAGCTTTTTTTCTGCTCTGACTGCCGTCGGTGCTTCTCCTACTTGAGCCCGCACTCGCTTTTTTGTTGTGATGCTATTGCTCGTGCAAACTCTCGCCGTGCCAATGGCACTCTGTCAAAGCTTTTTTTCTGCTCTAACTGCTGTAGGCGCTTCTCCTCCGTGCCAGGTAAATCGCGGACGAATTCTCATTGGGTAAATTCTTTCTGAATTGTCGTCGAGAATTATCGCAGAGCCCTTCAAGCTTGGCAAATCGTCCATATATTTTTTTATGCTGTCAAGAAGATAACTTTGCATTATATGATTTAACGCCTGCAAATCCGGCTGGCTCGTAACTCTGTGCGCGATTACCAAGTCCGATTGAGTCATAACATCGCGATGAATCTGTCCTGGTTGCTGCGTCGCTAAAACCAACGAAATTCCCGGCTGTCTTCCTTCCCGCAATAATTGTATCAGCGCGTCAGTCGCAATAGTTTTCTCACCAAGAGGAAGAAACTCGTGAGCCTCGTCGATAAAAATCCAAACAAGCGGATTTTCTTTTTTTTCATAATTGCTAAAATCCAATCTTTTTGAAATCGCGTTTGTCTCTTCTTTTTTTCTTGCATCCATTCGCTGATTAAAAATTTTCCTTGAAACCAAACTAATCACAAGAGCCCGTATATTAAACGCACCGACGGAATTGTAAACACTCAAATCCAAAACAGAAGTCATTCCTGCATTAATTAAATCATCTATCTTCGTCGCGCCCTTGGAATCTCTTGAAAAAATTCCCCAAGTATCTGCGGCCTCAAAAAGCGCAACCGCGGCATTTTTCGTCTCACGCGAAGTTTTTTCATCTTTTTCAAAATGAGAAATTATATCAGAAAGCCCAAAACTTTTTTGCTCTCTTAAATTTGTTATTGTTCGCTCTATCAAAATTGAAATCGGGTCTGTTATTCCAAGCCCAAATGTAGTAATCCAATCTTCAGAGTTTAATTCTTTCGCGTCAAGAGCAAATTTCTCGTCGGCAGAAATTCCTTTTTCAATATAATTATCATAATGCCCGAACGGAACAAAAATTTTCACAGGAAGCGACTTTGTCTGCAAACCCCAATCCTGCAAAAGTTCCTTGTCTTTTTCATTCTTGAATTTCATTGTCCAATAAATTCCCATTGTATCAAAAATCAGAGAAGCAATATTCTGCGAAGTTTCTTTCGGCAGGTTTGAAAGTTCTTCTGCAATAACTCCGAGCGTGTAGGATTTTCCGCTGTTATGCGAAATAATTCCATTAGCGATGAAAGAATGATTTTTGTCGACGGATAAATCATAAACTTCGTCGATTCCGGGAACTTCTTCAATTTTATTGATCTTATTGCAGACGAGATTATTGGAGAAATAAAACGTGCGTCTCTTTCTCGTTCCATTAAATTTATGGGAATTTAATCTGTCTTGTTTATAGTCACTGACAAATCCAATTTTTTTGAAATTTTCTACAGATTGATTATCACTAATTAATAGTCTGTAGTTCATATAAAATTTTCCTTTGCATTTAGCCTTTTTCTCTCTTATCACAGATTGGATATTTAAGTGGCTAAGAATAATTTGCATATCTTTTAAGAACAATTTGGATTTGCTGTAATACTCTATTTGATGCCCTGTTTTTGAAATATATCCGTCACAGGAAAACAAAGCAGAGAGAAAATTTACTTTAAACTTATTTGAACTTTTCCAAACGATTTCCGGAATTCTAATAATTCCTGCTTTATTTCCTAAAGGAACTCCTAACTTATGCATTTTATCCACGACAGGAGCATGAAGAGATTGCACAACAGAACAATTGCAATCGTTTCTCTTATATTCCTTAACATGCAAACCAAATTCATCTTCTAAATCTTTTTTTGCTTTTTTTAATACCCCTTCATCGTCGCTGAATATTCTTAATCTGCTTTTCGTCCCATTATACCACGCTCCTCTTCCGTCCTTCCATTTGCCTTTTCTTTTGCTTATTGTTCCGTCAGATAAAACAAATCCAAGAATTCTCGCTAATCTTAAACTCTCCTTAGAACTTTTTACCTCGGGAAGAATTGTTGGCAAAATAATTTTATCTCCTTTTTTCATCTCGTTTGCTTGCCTCCAAAAAAGATATTTCCCATAATTCAATAAAAGAGGATGCTCTTTTGTCAGAATAATTTCTCTTCCATCTTCCAAAATTATTTTTAAAAGATTCTCCTTAGAAACAGAATATTTTAATAGTTCTGCTTTTTCCCATTCAAACTTTTTTGTTTCCTTGTTGAAAGATAAAATTTTGTCTTTTTTTTCGCTGAATTTTTTTATTTTTTTATATCCTTTATCTGTAAAAACCATAGTATCACCTGCAAGACATCCTCTTTTTCCAGCGACGAGCACAACGTGACTTCTCGCAACATCCATAAAAATTTTGTTCGACAAAGAAGTATACTGCCCCATCTTCACATAACCCTTTCCCAAAAAAACAAGCCCCTTCTCGCCAAAAGCTTTTTTGTCTGATTCATCTCTTCCAGTAATTATATCATAAGACATAAATAAAATACGCTGGGAAGTTTTTTAATTGTTTTGTATGCAAAATCTAATTCTTAAAAAAGAATAAAGCCCCGAAACTCTTTAATTCTTCTGGTTTTGTTGAAAATGTTTTGGGTTTAGAAAAATAATTGGTAATTCAAATATTCTTAAGGGGGGGGTCTCGTCTGAAGGACGAGGTTGAGCGGGAATTATTAAACCCAAAATTAAAAACAAAAGAGATTTTCAACAAAGCCAATTCTTCCATTAATTTTATATATTATGATTAATAATTGAATATATGCTAAAAATAGAGTTCCAATATTATGATAAAACAACTTGCAATAGATGTGCTTCTACAGAAGAATCAATTCAATTATCATTAAGAGAATTAAAAGATGCGATAAATAAAGTTAATTTAGAAATTGACCTCGAAGAGAAAAAGTTACCCCAATCAAAAATTCATCTTTCACCGTCGATTTTAATCAATGGAAAAGATATTGAAGAAATTGTTAATAAAAATTCAAAATTAAAATCCAATAATTGTTCAGATTGTTGTCAGTTAATCGGTCATCCTGTAAATTGCAGAACATTTAATTACAAAGGAAAAGACTATGATTATATCCCTCAAGAGATGATACTAGAAGCGATTAAGATTTCTTCAAAGATAAAATAAAGTTATTTCAATGACTGCTCTTCTTCACAATGTTAAGAGAAAACCAAAACATTTAAATAATCTACATTTGTATACTAAAGTATATGGAAACAACAATCAGACTAAATAATGCAACAAAAGAACAACTCGATGCTTTCAAACAATACAAAAATGAAAGCTATGACGAGCTTGTAAGAAAATTAATCTATTTGGCAAAGATGTGCGAGAAAAAACCAGAATTAAGTCAAAAAACAATTCTTGAGATTAAAGAAGCCAGAGAAAAAATTAAAAAAGGCGAATTCTATACAGAAGCAGAAGCTAAAAAAATTCTTGGTTTCTAAAAAGATGTATGAGTTAAAATTTGACAAGAAAGCTATAGATTTTCTAAATAAACTTGATAAGAAAGATAAAAAGAGAATTTGGAACAAACTTCAAGAATGCAAAAACGAACCTTTTCGTTACTTGAAACATTTAGAAAATATTAAAGGATACAAATTAAGGGTTGGGGAATATAGGATAATTATTGATGTTGATAATCTGATTAAGAGTTTGAATATACTTAAAATTGGACACAGGAAAAATATTTACAACTAATTCTAAAATAAATTCCTTGATAAAATAAATTTTTTTCTTGTTTTTTATTTTTAGAATGGATTCCAAATCAACCAAAACGTTTTTAAAAGGATTTTTCTTAACTCTCCCAATGGAAGAAAATAAGTCTGCGGAAAAAGAGCATAAAAATTCAATAACTAAAAAAGATGTTACAGAAAAGATGAGAAAAAATCCTTGGATTCTTTCAACGCTTATCCTCGGAGTTGTCGTGCTTATTCTTTTAGTGGGAAATTTCGGAACAACAGGAAATTCTGTTTCTGAAAACGAAGCCGGAAAAATAATTTTAGATTTCGCAAACAGTCAAGTTGAAGGAGCAGAATTAGTCAGCGTCGAAAAAGACAGCGGATTATACAAAGTTACTTTGGCTTTGGATGGAAACGATATCCCACTTTATTTAACTCTCGACGGAAAAAATTTAGTCAGCGGATTAACACCTTTATCTTTATTAGAACAACCTCAAGAACAAGAAACAGAAACAACTGCAATTCCTAAGACAGACAAACCAGTTGTTGAATTATTCATTTGGTCTTACTGCCCTTATGGAGTTCAAGCTCAAGGACCTTTAGCAGAAGTTGCGACTTTGCTCGGAGATTCAGCAGACTTTAAAGCAATTCTTTACTACGACGGACACGGAGCTTATGAAACACAGCAAAACAAAATTCAAGCATGCATTCAGCAAATTGCTCCAAAGAAATACTGGGATTATGCTGCGGGTTTTGTCAAGAATATTTATCCAAATTGCGGAGTTTCAAAAGACATTGAATGTGATAAAACAGAATCAATCAAATTAATGAACTCATTGCAAATTGATTCTTCAAAAGTTATGACTTGCGTTGAAACTCAAGGTGAAGCTTTAATCAAAGCAGACGCTCAGCGCGCTAGCACATTGGGTGTGACTGGCTCACCAACTTTAGCCATTAACGGTGTGAAAGCAAATACGGCAAGAACATCAGAAGCATTCAAAACAGCAATATGCGAATCATTCAATACAGTTCCATCAAAATGTTCAACAACATTGACCGCAACAGCAGCTGCTACAAGCGGAAATTGCTAAATGTAAATGATAATCCTGGTTATTGGAAACAAAAATCTTTCTGAAAAACTTTTAGGAAATTCCCAGCAAACAAATTACTCCAAAAATTCCTTATCGCCCGAGAGCAAGAGACAGATTGTAATTAGTTCAGCAAGAATATTTGCGATTTTTATGCCAAGAATAAATGCTTAATGGGTCAATAACTCTTCCTCTCGCGACGGCAAATTCATAACTCCGCACGGAATTCATCTCTTCATCTTCAAAACAATCTTCGCAAGAACCCGGACAATCAAAATCTTCCCCGCAATTTTCACAGATTATATCGCAAACTATTCCAAATAAATCTTCTGTTTTTTTATCATAAACTATTACACTCGAATTATCTATCATTCTAATTCTTCAGATACTCAATTTCTTCCTCATCTAATTTGAGTTCTTTCTGAATTTGAGAATTTGATTTTATAATTTGCTTTATCATAGGAAATTCATTCATAGCCCTCTTTATCCCAACATGAACATATCTTGCATATTTAATTGCAATTGATTTTTTCTTCATCGTAATCTGATTATTCATCCAAATCTTCAAAATCCTCGTCGGTTTTTTGTAATTTGTAAAGCCCGTTTTTGTGCCTTTTTTTGAAGCCGAAATTCCATAACTCAAAAAAATATTTTCATAAACCAAAAATCTCCAGTATTGCTGCTTGTAAATTCTTCCCTTGAACACATCAACCTTGCTCAACATCTCATACGCCTTCAATAATTCAATTCCAGAATATTCAGAAGGAATATTTTCTTCAACCCACAAGATTATTTCATCTATGCTCATATGCACAGAATCAAACGCTCTCAGAGTTTCGTCCGTCGGCTTTCCCTTGAAAATCAATCGCAATGCATTGAAAATATCTGTCTCTTTATTTCTCTCGTCAACTTCCAACCCAAAAGTTTCTGGAACAGAAGAAATCGACTGCAAATCATTTATCGCTGCGCGCAAATCCCCCTTTGCCTTTATAGCAAGTTTTGTCAGAGTCTCGTTGTCCACAAAATGATTTTCTTTTCTTAAAATTTGAATCATCACATCTTTAATCACTCCGTAACTGATTTCTTTCAATGAAACAATTTCTGCCTTTTTTCTCAACGGGCTTAATTTTTTGTCCCAGATATCATTCGCAGTTATAATTAAAGGATAAGAAGTCAGTTGAATCAAGGACAACAATTCCGTCAGCCCGCCACGGTCAACAACAGAAACACCATCAACTTCGTCAACGAGGATGATTTTATTTTTTTTAATTAAAGACCTTTGCTCAATTGCAGGTTTTAAAATTTCTCTAAGTTTGTCCTTGTTTCTCAAATCAGACGCATTCAATTCAAAAATTTCAGCGTCGGTTTCATTCGCAACAACATAAGCAAGAGTTGTTTTTCCAACTCCAGGCGGACCGTGAAGAATCAGGGCTTTTTTTGTAACTCTTTTTGTTATTTTTTGCAAATTAAAATTATTCAAAAATTCTTTTATCTTTTGCACAACTAATTCTTGCCCAAAAATTTCGCTGAATTTTTTCGGACGATATTTTTCAGTCCACGATTGCGAATTGTTTTTCATTTTATTTTATTCATTCCATTGAAATAAATTTCATCTTCGGAGATTATCTTAATTAATCGGTATTTCCCTTTTGTATAAATTTCATTATCTTTTTTAAAGTGCGTTGCTTCCAGAATAATTATGCTCGCAAGAGGTTCTGATAATTGTTCATTTCCTCTTGTTTCAATTAAAGGCAATTCTCCGTCGAGCCAATAATTTCTCTGACCTTTTTTTAAAAAATTGTAAACTTTTCTTTCTTCAAATTTTTCAGGCAAACATTCTTCTTCCAATCGCCCAACTGTCCCAAATTTTCTTAATGCCAAGTCTGGATTAAATTCAACTTTTATTCCCATATTAAACTCAAATCTCCGTTAATAACTATTGGCTTCATTGCTTCTATCTCCGTTTTGTAAAAATCAATTTCAGGGATGGGATTAAAAAGATAAATTTGCTGATTTAATACATGTGCAAAACCTAATTCCAAAAAAGTATTTCCCCCAATATAATTCTCTATGCCTTTTCTTGTTTTGTTCACGGCTAAAACCGCATCGCCTTCTTGCATTAAATTCCAATATTCTCTAATCGCATCTTCATTATTTTTTTGATAAATTTTAATCTCCTCTTTTTCTTTATCAGTTTTTCCAACAAAATACTTTGCTAAACCAGACAGATAAGAATCATGCCCCAAATTAAATAATTCTTTTTGAATTTCATACATATCTACTGTTAAATGCATACTTCCAATAATTCCAATTTTCATTTTACTCCTTTCCTAAACCAGCGAGGACAAAACTCGCGATTAAAGATTGAAGTTGTATGAATGGGTCAGAACCCTCGGTGATTCTAAATTCAACTTCGCCGGTTTTTTCTGTCAGCTTAACTTTTATTTCCGGCTCAACAGGCAAGTTCCAGATTTCTTTTTGAATTGCTTTTATTACATCCTGCCCAGAAATGCTTTCTTTCAGCATAATATCCAAAAGTTTTTCCCTTGACTTTTGAAAATCACCAGACAATGCGTAATCAAGAACAACTTTTATGTCGCGCGGTTTCGCGTTTGAAATTATTGTTGACAGCAAATCTTTTGACACTATCGGAGAAACAGAAGCAGTTGACTGCAAAATATTAATCGCCCGACGGCAATCTCCCTCACTGCCTTCATAAAGCGTTTCAATAGATTCTGAGTTTATAGAAAGTTTTTCTTTCTCTGAAATTCTTTGAATAACTTTTTCAATATCTTTTTTTTCCAAAAGTTTGAATCTCAAAACAACGCAACGGGATTGAATTGGGTCTATAATCTTGCTTGAATAATTGCATGAGAGAACAAACCTGCAAGTTCCTGAATAATTTTCCATTGTTCTTCTTAATGCCTGTTGCGCTTCTGGCGTCAGAGCGTCAGCTTCGTCCAAAAAAATAACCTTGAAAGGAACATTACCAAGCGACTTTGTCCTCGCAAAATCCTTCACCTTTTCACGAACAACATTAATTCCTCTTTCATCAGACGCATTCAATTCAAGATAATTGCTCTTCCAGTTTTCCCCAAATAAATTTTTAACAACAACTAAAGCCAAAGTTGATTTCCCTGTTCCAGCCGGTCCTGCAAACAAAAGATGCGGAATATTCAGTGAATTCACCAACGATTCAACTCTTTTTACAATATCATCCTGTCCAACAATTTCGGAAAAGCGGGAGGGTCGATATTTTTCAGTCCATATTTCACTCGCCATATTTAGATTATTTTGAGTTGGTTAATAAAGATTTCTGTGATAAAAGTTCAATCTTCATCATTATAAAGAACATCTCTAATTTCATCAATAATATTTCCTGATTTTCTCTTGATAAACCTTTTCATCTCTTTAATTTGTTCCTCATAAATAGAATTAGAATCTAAAGAATCACTTAGTTCCTTCTTTTCCTCTTCAAGCTTCTCATGCTTTTCTTTTAATTCAATATATTCTTCCCCAAGTTCATCATGTTTTTTCTGAAGCCACTCATTTGCCTCTATTTTCATTGCAAGAAGAATTTTTTCAAGAATTCCCTTTTCAACAATTTCCGCTCCTGTTAAAACAATATCTCTCAATGTGGCTTGACAATATAATTTTTCATCAGAACTTCCTAAATTCTTTATTTCTTCATATTTTTTTATTAAATCTGAAATCTTCTGATAATCCATTATTTTAACCACAACAAATCCTTTTTATTAATTTAGATATTTCAAAATATTAATTATATTATTAATATACTCCAAAATTAACAGCATATCCTTCGGGAAGAAACCTGCGTTCAGACATTTCATTAAAATAAGTTCTTGCGTAATCAAGCAATCCATTAAAAGGAATTTCGTCTTTGCCTAAATTTTCAAGACAGCTCAAAACATTTTTTACTCTTAATTCTTCTGAAACAAAATTATCTTTGAAACCCCTCCAAAAACCCAATACCAAAGATGCAATTTTTTAGAATTAAACGAACTTTTTAGATCAACAGCATAAGCAATATCTTTTGTTAATGAAATTGCATTCTCTAATAATTGTTTGTTTATTTTATATTCGCTGTCTTTTTGTAATTTTCTAATTTCTTCTGCAATGCTATTACAACACATTCTTTCAGGAAGATAATCAATTTCTCTTGGGTCTATTGGAGGGAACATAATAAAACAAAATTTCCGGAGTTTTTATTAATTTATATTCTAAAAAATATCTTATTGTGAAGTATAGCAATGTTTTTATATTGCTTAATCCTTTTCCAAAGAATGGCTGAAGAAGAAACTTCTTTTATGGTAAAAGCCCTTTCAATTAAACAGGCGCCGGATATTGTTAGTTTTCTTACAAGAGAATTATTTAATCTGACCAACAATGGATTGCCGAAGGTTACAATTGACTTTAAAGGGTTTATTTATCCAGAAGAAGATTTTTGGAAAGAAATTCACCCTAATATTGAGAGCCATATTGGAAATGAAATGATTCAATATTGTTGTCGTATTAATAATGGAAAAACTGCTCTGTTATTAATCACAGGAGAAAACATTATTAAGTATGTCAATAGGGTAACAGGACTGTCATTATCATGGGGTTCTGATAAAGGGACTATCCGAGGTGAATTTAAATCGCCAGAAGACCCAAATACCTCTGCATATGACCCCGTATATACTCCAAAAAATCTGGAAGAAGCAATTAAAGTGCGTAGTTGTTTAGAGAAATATGGGTTGATGTAATATCAGAATTCACGAATCTCTTCTGTTAAAGAATTAAGATCTTGTTAAGAAAATATGATTTTATCAATTAAACCAGTAACTGGATATGTTTTCCTTTTATATCTGCAAGTTCTCCGCTGTCAGCTAATAATTCAGAAAATTTTGAATTTGTATGAATTTTCATAGACAAGGTTGTTCCAAAAGTATTTCCTTCATATTGATGATAACTAAATTCTATAATATGATCATCTTTTGGGCAATATCCAAATCTTTTTCTAAATTCCCTCGGAAGAGGATTTCCAAAATTATCGCGATATGAAAGCCGCGATTCACAAACCGGACATTTTTCTAATTCCAACTTTTTCACAGATTCATCAATAATATTTTGATTTAAGTTTATTCCTTTGTTAAAAAACCATGGTCCTGTTCTAATGATAATTTGATTTTCCATTTAGAGTATTAAATTTAAGAGTTTATAAAAATTATTGTGATTAAGCCCACCCAAAACAATTAAATCGTTTAGACATACTATCATAAAATTCTTTGCTATCCCCCCCTTCGTATCCCATCTTAAATCTATCTGGCTTTTTTCCGAGGACAAAATCAATATGATTATTTATTGTCGGTTGAGAACTTCCTGATTCAATCTGAACAAATCTTCTGTGAGAACTCGAAACTATTAAATTCGGATGATTAGCTTTTGCGCCAAGATAAATTATTTCCATCACCTCCTTAGGAGAAACCAAATCTTCATTATACTTTTCTTTCCATCGCGCAGCAATATATTCTCCAAGATATTCGTCCATTCCATCCTTGGAATTATCTGAAATAAATTTAGTGTAAGTATCAACAGTATCCATGCACCAACCGAACATCATCGCTGAAATTCCGTATTTTTGCCGATTGCAATCAATGCTGCATCATCAGAGATTCCATAACCCTTTTCGTGCCGGATAAAAACAAGTTCTAAATTTTTTCTATCAACACCATTTGAATTTGAAATCAATCCAATTTTTTTGTAATGCTCTATAACTTCTGGTGAATGCCGTTCTTGAGCCAAAGATTTTTGCGTTAATTTTGAATCAGACAATTTGCCCGAATTTATTGGATATTCTTTTCCATAACCCATTTGCATACTTTTCCTGTTCATCCAATGGAGATAATATTTAATCGTCTTTTTTCTCCATTCTGCTGTATCCATTCTTCCAGCAATTACTGCTCCCTTAAGCATTTTCTTATTTACTTCAAGAGGAAGACCTCCAAAAAAATCTATTCCAAAAAGAGGCCTGTTTTGATTATCCACAAAATATTTTGTTTTCCCGTCGAGCAGATTGTCAATGCAATCTTTGAAAGAATCAATTAAAGATTGCCTGTAATTTTTTATTTCCTCGGAATCAAAACCCAAAAAATCAACTGCGTTTTGTATGGTCATATCTGGAATAGGGTTTCCTAAAAATACCCCCTGCCCGCTCATAGCTCGTCCAGGTATAGATTGGGGGAGAAGATTAAATTTTGTTTCATCATAAATGCATAATCTTGTAGAATCAAACAAATTATCAAATTCTTTCCTGCATAAATCCCGAATATTACGAACCATAATAATAGAAAAAAATTTATCTTTTAAATTAAGTTTCAATGCAAAATATATTTTAGAATGTATATTAAAATTACTTGCTTCTAGCTCTCTTTAACTTTCTCTTTCGCTTTTCTTTTCTAAGTTTTTTACGCTGCCACTTCCAACGCATTTGGTGTTTTTTCTTCCATCTACGGCTTGACCTTTTCATACAAACCTTAGATAATTTTGGTTTAAAAAGATTTTGTATGATAAAATACAGAAATTTATAAATGGAAATTAATAACCAAAATGCATGGAATGCAAATATCAATACAAAATTTCAAGAATTCACCTAAAAGAAACAGCAAATTCCAGCGACGATTTTGTTCTAATTGAAGATTTATTGAACGGAAAAAAATACGGATTTTGCAGATGCCCGCAACGAGGAAGTCATTATATTCTTGATGAACATCAAGTAGAGAATTTATCTGAACAAATCAGATTTCGTTTAGAAAATCCAAAAACTGCAAATTTAATTACAGTTGCAAAACAGAAAAGCGACTCATGTGAAAAAACTATTTCTGCATTAATTGAATTCCTTCCTGAAAACAAGCCGTATCCATTGGAAGGGTTTCAAATAAGAGTATTGGAAAGTATATTAAAATATTCACCTTCGCCTTGAAACTCCTATCTTCGGGCAAAATTTTTCAACAGGACATTTACTGCACCAAGGAGAAATCGGCAAACAAATTTCTCTTCCAAACTGAACTAAAACAGAATTAATCTCCCTCCAAAATTTTTTTGGAACCACTTTGTGAATTTCAATTTCAGTTTTCTCAGCAGTTTTAGTTTCTAAAAAACCCAAACGATTAACAATTCTATGAACATTCACATCAACAGGAATTACTTCCTGCCCATATGCAAATGCAAGAACTATATTCGCTGTCTTGGGCCCGATTCCTTTCATACTCAAGAGCTCTTCGCGAGTATCTGGAACTTTCCCGCCAAATCTGTTTTTCACTTCTTCAGAAACATGCTTCAAAGTTCTTGCCTTGTTTTTATAATATCCCGACGAGAAAATCAATTTTTCCAATTCTTTAATTGGAAGAGAAATAATTTCTTCAGGGCTTTGAGCAACTTCAAAAAGTTTCGCTGAAACTTTTTCTGTATTCTCATCTCTTGTTCTAAGAGAAATCAAACAAGAAATTAAAATTTTAAATGCATCTGGTTTTTCTGTTTGCGAACGCATTTTATTCAAAGTAGTTTTTGAGATATTATATTTCTTGAAAAGAGTTTCAAGAACCGAAGAAATTTTGTTTTCCATTGAAGAAACAAAAAGGGGAATTATTTAAACCATTCTAATCATCGCATAAAAACTTAAAAACCCTGATATTTTTCTCAGACTATAAAAAGATACGCGATTACAAAACCAAATTGGATTTTAACAACCTAAAGGCAAATTTCACTTTGTGAAATTTGGGGAATGCGGGAAATTCAGTGCAATTGGGAAAAGTTAAAATCAAAATTAAATGCGTAGATATTATCAAAAGAGAAAATGGCTGATAACGAACAAAAATTCAAGAGAAATACTGCATATAAATTTCGAATAGGCGATTTGTTAATGGGAAAAACAATCACCGACGGAGAGAGGTTTTCATTTCTGGAATTAGGAGACACAAAAATAATCCGCGTTAACATTGTTGGAAATATCGTGGATAGATACGACAGCGAAGGCGAGACAAAATTCACTTCTTTCACATTAGATGATGGTTCAGGGCAAATAAAAATGCGGGTTTTTGCCGACGATGTTGCAAAATTCAAAAATATCACGCAAGGGCAAACTGTAATTGTCATCGGCGTATTAAGAAGTTATAATAATGAAATCTACATTTCCCCGGAAATTATCCGAGAAGAAAATCCAAAATATCTTCTAATTAGAAAACTAGAAACAGAAAAAGAGAGAAATAAAAATTCTTCTCCGATAAAACGAGAGCAAATAATTGCAATAAAAGACAAAATCCTTGACAAGATAAAAAATTCCGAAGACGACGGGGGAATTGAAATAGACAAAATAATTATGAGTTTAAGGGACGCAACTCCGGAAATAATTAATCAGGAAATCAAAAAACTTCTTGAAGAAGGAATTATTTTTGAACCTCGTCCTGGAAAAGTTCGCTGGTTAGGATAAACCACAACAATTTTTTTAAACTAAATTATTCTAAATAAATAATGAAAAACCCATTGGAATATCAAGCCATAAGAAATATCTTCAGTTATATGCTTCCTATGAAAAAACAAGAAACAAAAGAAACTCTCAAATTAATTGATTTATTTTCTCCACAGGACTTTTAAGATTTAGTTATGAACAACAAGGTGAATTAAATGACGTGCAAACCAAAACAGGAAGAATAATCCTGGAAAAATTAAATTCTATAGATTCCTCTATTAGAGATAATGAGACAGTTATCAAACACAAAAAAATATTAGAGCAAATACTTGATGGAACATACACATACAAACCAAAAGATTAATTACTTCCTTTTATCATATTTTTTGTTAAACCAATAAGCAACTCCGATTAAAATCGCTAAACCAACCAGACTCAAAAGGAATTTCATTAAATCTGCTGAGTATCTCCAATACCCCCATACGCCGTAAAGAATTGTTCCAACACCCCCGCCCATTAAACCTGCGCCAACTGCTTCAAGTCCGAAAACAAACGCGCCAATTACAATAATCAAAATTCCAAGAGGAAGAGTGAATAAAAATAATTTCTTGTAATAATTTTCTTGAGCATCTTCATATTCCTGCCTGCAAGTAAAATCCACGTCGCAATATCCTTGCGGACAAGGTGTTGTAATGCACTTGATATCCTGTGGCGTCCATTGCCCCCGAACAGCCTCGCACTGAGCCTGCGTTTCAATTACCTGCGCAATTCTAAAATCTCCGCAAAAATCAGTATATTCAGGTCTCTCAAAAATTAAGTTTGTTCCGTAAACAACAACAAAAATAGTTAAGATGATAATCGCAATTCCTAGAACAATATTTTTAATTTGCATAAAAGGGTAAATGGTGAAAGGTTTATAAATTCTTTGACCGCTCATAAATCATGACATACGAACAACTTTTAGACGATGCTTACAAGAAAGTCAAACAGATTAATACTTTGAGTTCTCGTTTTGAAATTCCAAAAGTAGAGGGTCATTTTGAAGGGAAAAAAACAATCATCACGAATTTTTTCTCAATTGCTTCTTATTTGAGAAGACACCCAGAGCATTTTCAAAAGTTTATGCTTAGAGAACTTGCTGCAGCCGGACAAAAAGAAGGCGAGAGATTAGTCCTTAACATAAAAGTTCCGAGCGCGAAAATAAAGCAAAAGGTCGAGGAATACGCAAAAGAATTTGTAATTTGCAAAGAATGCGGAAAGCCCGACACAGAATTAAAAAAAGAAGATAGATTAACTTTCATTAACTGCCTTGCGTGCGGAGCAAAACATAGTGTTAGAGGAAAAATATAATTAATGTTTTGCGAAGCTGCGGAGCCGAGCGTTTAACTAATTCAGTAAAATGAAAAATCAATGAGGACTTAGTTAAGCGGGAGTAGAGTAATTCCGTGGTAGACAATAATCCATGGGTCGTGCGGGATTGGGAGTAAAAACATAGTGTTAGAGGAAAAATATAATTAATGTTTTGCGAAGTTGGGAATAAAAAATAATGTTAGGGAAAAAAGATAATTTAAAGAGGGGTCAACTCTAAAGAATCAATAGTTTTATTTATTAATTGATAAACATTTTCTACCCAAACATCACCTAAATTTTTTTTGAATAAACCCAATCTGTAAACAAAATGACTTTTTTTAGGCTTTCCTAAATAACCTTTTAAAAATAAACATTCTGCAGCAATTTTATCTTCTTCTTTTTGAGGACGAAAAACCGTTCCAATATAACACTCTTCTCCAAGACCAATTCCCCTTTGATGAAATTTTGCAAGACTCACAAGAAGTTCAAGTTCAACTTTGCCTAATTCTTCTTTTAACTTTTCACTGATTTCCATTCTGATTTGATTCTTTCAATCTTTTTAACTATTTCTATACAAAATTCAAATTTGCTTTGTTCGGAGTTCTTGATTTTACTAAAATTTTGGCTCGTTCAGTGCAGAAAAAAGGGCGGGTTTCCGACGGAGGAGGATTTATAGTGGGTGAGCGATTTCGTGGTAGATGCATAATCCAAGTTGCATCGTGCGAGGTCGCGAATTATTTAAAACCAAGAATTAAATAATAAAAGACAACTCCGGACAAAGTCTTCAAATCCCAACATTTAAAAAATGAAATTCCCTAAGATTTTAAAGATTCATTGAATCTATAATTAAATAAAGGAGAAAAAAAATGGTAGAAGGATATTGCGTAAAGTGCAAAGAGAAGGTGGAAATAAAAAATCCAGTTGAAAGCAAAACTTCAAAAGGCACAAAAATCGCAAAAGGAAAATGCCCTAATTGCGGGACAACTGTCTGCAGAATGGGTGGAATAAAGAAATAAACAGAAAATATTACCGAGATAATTCATCTCAGTTTTTATTTCATCTAAATTTATTTTTATATTTATTGAATAACTCCGTGCATAATTCTTTCAATTACAGCTTCGACTTCAGAGCGTTTTCCAATTTTGCAATAATCATAAGGGCGTTCATAACCCAAACCTCGTTGAGAAGAATAAAACCAATTCCTCGCAGATTCTTTTGAATGAACAAGACCGATTATCTTATCAACTAACTCTTTTCCCGCGCATTGATTCATCTCTTCATCCAGAAAAGAATTCAATTTTTCAATTTCCAAACAAAAAACCCGGAATCTTTCTTGTTTTAAGATGTCGTCTATTTTCATAAACTCATTGAATAATAAAAATATATAAATTCTCTCTTTCTAAGAAAATTATGTTAATAAAAATTCATCGCGCGTATAGGGACGTCGTCGCGGTTTGCGATAAAGAACTTCTCGGAAAATATTTTGAAGAAGGAAAATTTCAATTGGATGTTAAAGAATCATTTTTCAATGGCGATGAAAAAACAAAAGAAGAGATTATCAAAATAATGAAAAATTTATCCCGCGAAGACGCAACATTCAATATCATCGGCAAAAAATCAGTTGATTGCGCGATTCAATCAGAAATTATCTCGCGAGAAGGAGTTGGAAGAATTCAAGGTGTTCCGTTTGCCTTGGTGCTCTTGTAATAAATCTGCTTTGTTCGGAGTTCTTGATTTTACTAAAATTTTGGCTCGTTCAGTGCAGAAAAAAGGGCGGGTTTCCGACGGAAGAGGATTTATAGTGGGTGAGCGATTTCGTGGTAGAT